>Ga0078972_1003172_pt1 | contig 50294 bp, 41 predicted proteins | sample YelNatPaOPGAMG01_FD_67568 | JGI IMG/M metagenome (GOLD analysis project Ga0078972, IMG submission 67568) | Hot spring thermophilic microbial communities from Obsidian Pool, Yellowstone National Park, USA - OP-RAMG-01 (SPADES assembly) (version 2) | ecosystem: Environmental > Aquatic > Thermal...
GCAAGCCCAAAACCCGAACGCCGCCCACGCCGCTGGAGGAGCCGGGCACCACCTTGAGTGCCAGCAGCACCACGCACACGCCCTAGAGCCGATCCACATCCTTCAAGGTCGCCCGTTGCACCGCATATCGCCTCGGCCGGCGGTTCGCCAACCCGACCGCTCAGTGCCTGCCTCAAGCCACACCTGACGAGCCTGCGCGGTTCACGGCGCAGGACCCCGCCGCCCTCGTTCGCGTTGCATGCCATATGCTTTTGGCGCGGGTGGCTCGCCGGGGTTCTAGGCACAGTTGGTGCAGTCGAACCAGTAACTGTAGAAACCGGGCTGGGGCCCTTGGTCCACAGGCTCCCCATACAGACAAGCTCCGCTGGGAGTGCAGGTCCCTGGGTAGTATATGCGCTGAGCCTCGAAGTTGCCCTGAACGCACCCGTCCCAGCAGGATTCTGAGGGGACGCAGCCGCCTAGGTTATAGTACACGTATTCGAACCGACCGCAACTGGGGGCGCTGGTATTGCAGAAGTTCCACTCGGCGACCGTGATCCCTGATGGCCGAGCGCAGCACCCACTCCAGCCTCCTGATGGTGGTATGCCGGCGATCACCAGGCTCACCGGACCGCACGCCAAGCCCGCCAGCACAATGATTCCGTACAATCGACTTGATTTCATATCCCGGCAGCTGGTTCTTGCAGGTTTCGTCTGGCCTTCGCTTTATGAGTGTAGAACCCGTACAAGCCCGCCACTACGGGGAAGCTGGCTAACAGGAGGATCGCCCACAGCACAATGCCCCGCTTGCGTGCGACCGCCGTACTGTGCTCCGCAGCTTTGATTCGGTTAACGCGCTGGTAGTAGAGCTCCTGGGCGGCGTTGTAGGAGAGCCAGCTTCTGGCCGGATATTGGAGCATGACCGGCGGGTTACTCTGGGCGAACCGAAAGTCGGTCACGTGGCAAAGCGCAGCCAAGACGGGCACCGGCTGGACGTGAGCTTCAGTCGCCCAAACGCGGCTGACCTTGACCCGCATTTGGGCTGCAGTGGCGCCCTTAACCAAGGTCCTCAGCGTCACCATCGTTGGGATGGAAAGGCCGTTTACCTTGGCTCGCGCCTCCACCTGCATCGACGACGCCGGTTCGCCATTGGCTTCCCAGACGTAAGTGACCTGATTGGGGATGAATGGCGGCTCTGGGTTGGGCTCCAGTTCCACGCTAATCCCCATGTTGGTTCCCGGCAGGTTGATGTCAATGGGCGGAGCCCAAGGCGGAGGCATCGTTTCAGGGGGCAGCGTGTGGAACGCAAAGCCCGACGCCACCGCCTGCCACAGTTTGGCCACCGACGGGCTGAAACGCCTCGGCACAGGCCCACACTCCACCACAGCCGTCCCGTCCAGTTTCTGCTTGACCACTTGGCCCAGTTGGTTGGTGTATTCGATGAGTTCCGGGCTATGGACTTGGTAGAGATTCGTGCCGTCGGAAGCGGCGATGCATTCCTTGAACAAACGGGTTCTTGGGTCTGAGGACTGTAATTCCGTCGGTCGCATGCTCAGATACCAGCGTGCGCCGGCAACAATCCCAGTAAAGCTGCCCGAGTAACGCCACGCCGCCGGTCCATGGGGGTCGATGGCGAACGTCTGATACTCGAACGTCCCCTCCAAACCGTAGCCCAACGGATCGGCGCCTGCGGAGTGCAATCCCGCCAGCAATGCAGCTAGCAACCCTACCACACTACGCTGAGCCGCAGGACATCGTTGCCTTGCTCGGTCAACAGCAGGCCGCTCCCGCTGCTGGAACAGACATCCACAGCACCGCGCCCAGAGCAAGCAAGTGAGCTTGTCCGTGCGCCGAACACAACCGGCCTGCGGCTGAAACGCCGGCTCACTCGCTCTACCTGGCAGCTCGCACGAGCACGGCCCGGCTTGGGCCAAAACCGCAAATGATGCGGCGACAGTCGCCCCTCGTGAACCGTCTACGCCGCCCCTTCCCGACATTCCACGCATTGCCGGCCCCTGCTGTGCGGCAACCTGTTGGGCTCCGTGCCCATACGCTTTCGCTCCGCAAGTTCAGGGCTACGCTAGCCCCATCCGCCCGCGATGGCTACTACGATGTACCCGGGTGCAACAACCCCTTCCAATTACGAACTAAGCTGCGGGTGCCGAAGGTAGGCCGACCAGTGCCGTTGTTAGGTCGAACCGCAGGCTTTGTGCAGTGGACCGTGAACAGATGCCAAAGACCGTGAACGCACACAAAAAACGCTACGACGCAAAGCCTGCCCAACATCTTGGCGGTTTGGGCACCTCAGGGGTTGATCAATGGTGCCGAGGTTAACCAGCTTGGTGGCGTGGTGGCAGTCGCCGAATCCCAAGCACGAAGCTCGGAATCCGCAATAAATCTAACGGCTCGAAAGACGACAATCCCAAACGGGGACAGAACCGCGGGCTGCGGGACTAAGCCAGAGGCTGAAGCATTGGCTTGCGTCGGCTAGGGTAGATGTTGTATGGATAGGGCACGCGGCCCGAAGGCCGCAGCAGGTGCAGCGGTCGATGCTGCCAGCCTGGAACGCTGGGTGCCAATGTAGCTCAGTGGTAGAGCAACGGTTTCGTAAACCGTCGGTCGTCGGTTCGAATCCGACCATTGGCTCCAGTGGATGCAGCTAGGCCGAGCGCAACATCGGGCCGGGGAATGTGCACCTGCACACCCGCAAAAGCACCCACCGTTTAGCGACGTGTCCAGCAGCGCGCTTGTGGTTCGTAAGCAGTAGGGCGCCGGTGTTGTGCTGCGGCGCGGACGGCGCAGGTGCCGGCGCGGTGCGGCTTATGGTGCTGGAGCCTATGGGGTTGGCTGGGCCAGAAAAGCTCGATTCGCTGCGGCTGCCGTGGCACTCGGGCGTGGTGCAAAGGGCACCTGCGGGCGCGGCCGCCATAGCATCGAACCACGGGGCCATGCTGTGCTGGTCGGCGAGATACTCTTACGCGACAGAGCCCGGCGCCAAGCCAACTTGGAGGCGCAGCTGGGCTGGATGCCTCGCTGCCCTGGCTCGCGGCTTGAGCCTGGTGAGCGTCGAGGCGCTCAATCGCTGAGGGTATCGAAGAACTTGACGATGTCTTCGCGGTTTTCCGAGGCGTAGTATTTCATGGCCGCCCGGGGATGCTGGTTAAACAGGCCGGTGATCATGTAGGCCAGGTCGAAGCCCCAGTTGAGCTTGGAGCGGAGCGGCTCGATGTAGTCCTGCACGCAGCGCAAAGCCGGGCGTTGGTCGTATTTGGGATTGTGCAGGAAGCCCAGGAGCAATTCGATGGGGCAGTTGCCCGCGCCGCGGCCCAAGCCGGCCATGGTGGCATCGACCATGTTGGCGCCCATGATGATGCCCTCGATGGTGTTGGCGAACGCTAGCTGCAGGTTGTTGTGCATGTGCACCCCGACTTCTTTGCCGGCGGCCTTGCAGTATTGGAGGTATTTGCGCACCAGGTAATGGACCTGCTCGCTGTAAAGGGCGCCGAAGCTGTCCACCACGTAAATGGCCTTGGCCTCGGAGGCGGCCATCAGCTCCAGCCCTTCTTCAAGCTGCCGCTCGGGGATAGTGGACACGGCCATGAGATTGATGGTGGTTTCGTAGCCCTTGTCGTGGGCGTCCTTGACCATGTCCAGCGCGGTGGGGATTTGATTGATGTAGGTGGCCACGCGGACCATGTCGATGACACTGTCTTTTTTGGGCGGGATGTCCTCCTTGTAATCGCACCGTTCGGCATCGGCCATGACCGATAATTTCAGCGGCGTGGGATTGTCGCCGACGATGCGGCGCACGTCCTCTTCACGGCAGTACTTCCAAGGACCGTATTCGCCCGGGGCATGGCCTTTTCGCGAGGCCTTATAGCCGATCTCCATGTAATCCACTCCAGCCTCGACGCAGGCGGTATAGACCGCCCGCACGATCTCGTCATCGAACTTATGGTTGTTCATCAGGCCCCCGTCGCGGATGGTGCAGTCCAGCACCTTGATTTCCGGCCGGTAGGAAATCCACCGGCTGACTGGGGTGTCTTTGTCCGATTTGGCTTTAGCTGTTTTTTCAGTCGTAGGCTTGCTCACTGCAGGCGCACTGATAGCACAAGGCCAATGTGGCTTCAAATTCAAAAGGCGCCGCCAGTGCCCGATGCCGGGCACGTCCCGGGCCGGACTGTGCCTGGCCGGGCGGTGCTGCTCCTGTGCAATCGAGCCTCAGATGGGCCGGGCATGCCAAAAGGGCCGAGCTCGTGCGAGCTGGGGCCGGTAGAGCCGGCTTGGGCTGCGCAGCCGGACTTGCGCACCCGCCTAAGTTGAACGCAGACTGGTGCGCATGGATACTCAGCGTAGTGGCGTGGTTGGGCTTGTCATATTTGGGCTGGCGGTCGGGTTGGGAACCGCCGGCGCGGTGGGCGGTGGCCATGATCCATTCCAACCGGTGCGTCGGTTGACGGCTCGGACATGGAACTCGGGATTTGCTGATGCGCACGATACCTACAACGGCATGGGCACCGGCAGCGATGGCCGCATTTATTATGTGCTCAGCTCCGAACGGTACGATGTCGGCGCGCAGATGTTCATGTTCGACCCGGTCACGGAGCGCATCCGGCACTTGGGGGATCTGACTGAGGCGTGCGGTGAGAAGGGCCAACAGACCATTGTGCAGGGCAAAAGCCATGTGCCGTTCGTCGAGGCCAACGGCAAACTCTACTTCGCCACTCACATCGGTTACTACAGCATCATCGACGGCATGGAGAAGATGGGCATCCCGCCGCCCGGGTGGAAACCGTATCCGGGTGGGCATTTGCTGGCCTACGACATGAAGACCGGGCGATTTGAAGACCTGGCCCTCGCGCCCGAGCGCGAAGGGGTTTTGTCCATGAACATGGACACGCGCCGGGGCCGCATTTTTGGGCTCACTTGGCCCAGTGGGATGTTTTTCCGATTCGACCTGGCCACGCGCGCCATGAAGAACTTCGGCAAGATGTGTGCCGAGGGCGAGAACGGCAAAGGCCCCACCTATCGCACCATCTGCCGCTCGATTGCGGTTAATCCCGAGGATGGCCGCGCATGGTTCACCACTTCCGAAGGCACGATCCTGGAGTATCGCCCCGACACCGACACCGTGGCGCCGGTGCAAGGGGAAGACCTGCGCAAGGACTACTTCGGCTTGTATGACCCGACGTCGCCGGGGCACATGGGCTACAACTGGCGGCAGACCTTTTGGCACCCCAAAGAGCGGGTGGTCTATGGAGTGCATGGCAATTCGGGCTATCTGTTCCGATTCGATCCCCGCGGTCCCCGGGTGCAGGTGTTGGAGCGGCTCACTTCCCTGCCCAGCAAGGCCAGCGGCATGTTTGACCAGTTTAGCTACGGGTACCTGGGTTTCGCGTTGGGGCCTGATCTGCGCACGATTTACTACCTCACCGGCGGCCCGATTTACCAAAACGGCAAGCGCCTCAAGGGCAAAGACACCACTGCCATGGGCGAAGCCAAGGGCTTGGAAAACCTGCATCTGATCACCTACGACATCCCCACCGGCAAATACACTGATCACGGCGCCATCTTCTATCCCAACGGCGACCGCCCGCTCTACGTCAACTCGATTGCTCTGGGCCGCAAAGGCGCCGTCTATTTCCTGGCCCGGATCACCGAAGGCGGTCGGACCCGAACGGACTTGTGCCGGGTGATCAAACCCTAAACTCGATGCCCCGCCTCAGCCGGTCGGCGCTTTAGCTGGACTGGACCGGGCCAGGGTGCCTGCGGCAGGCCAAGGGCACTTCAGCCTCGTCCTACAACAGACTGGCCGAGTCAGCGTCCAGATACAACGTGCAGTGGGCTTGACGCCGCAGAAAAGAGGCTGGGCAACTGGGACTGATGGGCCCACGCAGCGCTTGGCGCACCGCAGCGGCTTTGCGTTGCTCCGGCACCACACAGATCATCCGGCCCACATTGCATAACGCCGGCAAGGTGAGCGTCAGGGCATACTGGGGCACGACCTCCAGGCTGGGGAACGCCCCTTCGCCAACCTGTTGGCGGCGGCAGGCTTCATCCAGCTTAACGATCTTGACGATGTGCCGGTCGTTGAAGTCCGCTACAGGCGGATCGTTGAAAGCCAGGTGCCCATTCTCGCCGATGCCCAGGCAACACAGGTCGATGCGCTGGGCCTGGAGCAAGGTGGCGTAGCGCTGGCACTCGTCCAAAGGCAGCCAGGTATCGCCCTGAATGTAATGGAAGGTACGCACCGGCACGCGCTGTTGGACGTGCTGCCGCAGGAAATGCCGGAAGCTAGCCGGGTGCTCGGCCGGTAAGCCGAGGTATTCGTCCATGTGGAACAGCGTAACGCGTGACCAATCCAGCCCAGGCAGGCGGGTCAGCACGTCCAGGAACCGGACCTGTGAGGCTGCTGAAGCCAGGATCGCTGCGGCAACGCCGCGGCTACTCAAAGCCTCGGCCAAGCATTGATGCGCCGCGGCCGCCGCCGCCGCAGCCAAGTGGTCATGCGACGCATACACGCGCACCGCCAGCGCGTCCACCTGGAAGGTGCGAATGGGTTCTGGAACAGGCATCGGTACCATGATTCGAGTTCAGGGTTGGTGTTGACGGAATGGCGCCCACTCGGGCTCATTCTCGAAAATCCAACGGTAATACTCGCTGCCCTGCAATCGGGCGGCAGCGGCTTCATCCACTACCACCGTGCAGCGTGGATGCAGTTGGAGGGCAGTGGCTGAGATCATGGCGGTGATGGGGCCTTCGACCGCCTTGGCCACGATGTCGGCCTTTTCCGAGCCTGTGGCCAGCAGGATCAGCCGGCGCGCCTCCAAGATAGTGCCCACGCCCATGGTGATAGCGCGCCGCGGTACCTTGTCCGGGCCGCCGAAGAACGGGGCGTTTTGCTCGATGGTGGTTGGAGTCAGGGCCTTGACGCGCGTGCGCGAGCGCAGTGCCGACAACGGCTCGTTGAAACCGATATGGCCTGCGCGCCCCAAACCCAACAATTGGAGGTCAATCCCGCCGAACCGCCGGATCTTGGCTTCATAAGCCTGGCATTCAGCTTCCAAATCCGGCGCATTGCCGTCTGGGAAATGCGTGTTGCGCGGGTCCACATTGACGTGCTTGAAGAGGTGTTCGTTCATGTAATAGCGGAACGAGCCGGGGTGCGTCGGAGGCAACCCGACGTATTCATCCAGGTTGAACGTGCGACACAGCGAAAAGTCCAAGCCTTCCTCCCGGTGCATGGCCACCAGTAACTGGTACACCCGCTCCATGGTGCGACCAGTAGCCAGGCCTAACACCAGGTAGGGGTTGGCCCGTAGTTCGCTGGCTACCAGCCGCGCCACCAGGCTTGACGCAGCCAATGCATCAGGTTGAATGATGACTTCCACGGCGCGCAGTTAAGCAAGCGCCCGCCAGCCCGACACGCACAAAACCGGCTTCGGTCCCGCCAGGCAGGCGCTCACCGGGTCAACACCGCATCCAGCAGCTCATAGGCTCTACGCCGCAGCTCCGGCGGGAACCGGTGGCCACAATCCGGATGCTCGATCTGTAGCCGGTCCGGCACGCCATGCAGCGCATACACCGCCCGGGCGGCCTGCACCACGGCGGCGGCGCTGCGCCACTTGAAGTTGGTGTCGCCCCGAGGCGCGCTGATCAGACAGGCCCGAGGCGCCAACGCGGCCAACACTTCGGGAAAATCGAACGGCACCTGCTCCAGCCGGTCCTTATAAGCCCGCAGCCGCGGCATGTACCGGCCGCTGGTCCAACCGGTGATATCGCCGTCCATGTAATCCAAAAACGAGTCCAACCCGCAACTGCTCACCACCACCTGGATCCGCTCATCAAACACTGCGGTGAACAGGCCGTTATGCCCGCCCAGCGAATGCCCAATGACACCGAAGCCATCGGTCTTAACGAAGGGTAAGCTGCTCAACAGGTCCAACCCACGCATGTTGTCCCAGATAGCTTTCATGGTGCCGCTTTGATAGCCGAGCCGGTCAAGCTCGGGCTGATACTCACCCAGCAGTGGGTAAGGCGGTGCCAGCACCACGTAGCCCCGCTGGGCTAGTTCCACGCCATACTCGTCGTCTGGGCTATTGGCCAAGCCCACCACAAGCGCCGGCCCCAGCGCATGGGTTTGATGCAAAGCCAACACGGCGGGTGCGCGCAGCTCCTCGTTCAACACCCGCTTGGGCACCAGCAGATAGGCCTTGAGCCGCTGGCCAGGTTCGACCTGGTAAGAGATTAACCGTCGCAGGAACGTGCCTGCGTCGGTTTCCTGTTCAATCTTGGGCTCAAGCGCGCACCGTCGCTCTGGGCCTGGCAAGGGTCCCAGGACACTTTGCATCCGTTGCAGAATGAGCTGCCGGCAGGCTGCCCACTGGGCCAAGGACCGGAGCGGCTGCCCGCCGCAGGCGTTGGTGTCCAACCACACCACAGTCCGCCGGCGCAAGCCCGGCCCCGGCTCAGATTCGGTTCCAGCCGATTCCAACGTGGCTGCGTGGCTCGACGCGGTGCGGCTGGCAGCGGCGTTGTTTCTCCTTGCGCTGAGTCTCCCAAGGCCCACGACCGACTCAGTCCGCGCAGTGCTTTGCCCCAAGTCTGCGGTGGGTGCGGAGACGCTGCCTCCAGCCCAAGCCAGCGCTAGCACGGTCAACCTAACCAAACTCGACCCAGCAAGACAGGCGTTCATCGTTCCAAGGCGCGTCGGTACGCCGGGTTGATCAAATAGTCCGGCCCCAAAGCATCCCGTAGCGGATCAGCATCGGCCTCGCAAAAGCCCAAGTGCAAATGCCGGCGCCAACCTTCCGCATGCTCGAATCGGCCCGACATCCGGCCCACAGCCCGAGACATCTGGTCCAGCGTCTGCAAGTAGGAATCCATGCCTTGACTGACATCCAGCCAGGCTTTTTGGCTGGCATGCGCGGCCAGGGCTTGGCGTTTGATGGCGTGGACGGTTGTGGTATTGACGAAGGCTTCAGGAATGACCCGCCGCCCCAACGGCTCGCGCAACCCATGGGGCATGGCATGGTAAACGGTCACCGAACAGTCGATGGCTGGCCGGGGCGGTAGGGTCCTGAAATTGGGCATGCCGCGCGCAAACGCCGCCGTCACAGCCAGCCGACACGTGTTGGTGTGATCCTCCATGTAATCCTGAGGCGAATGGGTCAGGACAATGCTCGGCGCCACCTGCCGGATCAGCGCCGCCACCCGGCGCAACAGGTCCAAGCTGTAAAGAATCTCCAGGTCATCCACAAAACTCGGATGCCACTGCGCACCCAACAGGCGGGCGGCCTGGAGGGCTTCGCGGCGCCGTACCGCCCGAGTTTGGGCAGCGGTCATGGTTACACTGCCGCAGGAGCCGCTGGCCAAGGTGACATAGTGGGTTTCGTAGCCGGCCTCCTTCAGCAGCAACAAGGTGCCTGCCATCCAAAACTCGATGTCGTCCGGATGCGCGCCGATGGCCAAGGCCCGGCGGCCTGGCCGTTGAATCAAACGCCCTGAGCCTGATGGCTGAAGCCTGTGAGCCTGCAGCATGGGTTTTGAAAGCCAGCAGCGGGTGGCTCTGTCAATCCATTTCGGCCCAGCTTACGGGCGCCTCTGTTCGTGCGGAACCTGGGCCAACCACAGGGCCAGCCGTTCAATGGCCGTGGCGGCGATGCGCGTGGCGCTCGGCTGAACTGTCCGCCGCAAAGATGACCTCGTGGGTCAACAAGGCTTGGCTGAGGCTGGTCAACGGCATTTCGCGGTTCTCGTTCAGAGCCGTGAAAAAGGCTTCGAACTGGGCTTGATACGCTTGCAGAGGTGACGAAGCCGAATCGATGCGGGGTATGGCCAGTTGGCTCCATCGGCTGACGTCCAAGCCACCCAGTTGCGTCGAGTAAAGCTTGTCGTCCAGCAAACTGCCCTCGCTGCCGATCAGGTGGATGCGGAAGTAGAACGGTTGCAGACAGTCCATGACGGATGCCACCTTGCCGACCCGGCCGTCTTTGAACTTCAGGATGGTGACGCTGGTAGTCGGGTATTCGTATCGGGCGAACTCCTTGTTGACCGAATGGGTCGAGTACGAACTGACCACTTCGACGTTCTCGCCCATGCACAACAGCAACGCATCCAAGGCGTGGCAGCCAGCCGCCAGCAAACTGCTGCCTCCTTGCTCCTTGGCCACAGCCCAGCGGAACTGCGGCCAACCCGGCCCAATGCCACGGTAATAGTCCACCTCACCATAATGGATCCGCCCCAACAAACCCCGGTCGATGATGGCCTTGATGGTGCGCATTTGGCTGGAGAACCGGTGCTCGAAACAGACACAGGCTTGGACTTTGGCCGCCTGCACTGCCTTCTGCACCTCCAAGCAGTCTTCCCAGCTCAACGCAATGGGCTTCTCGATGATGAGGTGCTTACCGGCCTTGGCCGCCGCGATGGCCTGAACGGCATGCTCCTTGGGATAGCTGCAAATGTCCACCACCTGGATCGTCGAGTCCGCCAGCAAGGCCGAGACGTCACTGTAGCAGTTAATCGTGCCACCATGCCGGGCACTCAGCTCGGCTGGATTCAACTGACGGGTCGAATGGATGGCAGTGACTTGGGCCAGGCCAGTGGCGTTGATGGCGGCAATGTGCGTCTGGGCAGCCTGGCCGTAACCGATCACGCCGACGTTGAATTTTTTGGTGGCTATGGGCATCGCGTGCTAGTCGTTCCAAACCACAGCCAACCTCACCCGCCGCAAAAGTCAAAGCAAAACCATACTTGGCCATGGGCCAAGCGCATCGCATTTGCTTGCGTTCCGCCGGCTCACGCCGGCGGCTACGGGGTGAGCATCGGTAGCCGCCGCCGTCAGACGGCGGACTCTGGGAGACTTGGCGGACCAATCCGCCGGCTCACGCCGGCGGCTACCAATTCTCCCGCCGGCTCACGCCGGCGGCTACCGATTCCAGTTGCCCGGTAGCCGCTGCCGTAAGGCGGCGGACTTGGAAGACCTGGGCGAATTATCCGCCGACTTACGTCGGCGGCTACCAATCCTTCCGCCGGCTCACGCCGGCGGCTACCAGCTTTTCCGGCGACTCAGGTCGGTGGCTACGGGGTCACTCCGGTTGAAAATCACCCAAAGCTTCCCCGAAAAAAGTCCGACAGGCTCCTGGCCTATCCCCACACCCTGGGCAGGCGCCGAGTTTACGACTGGGCAGTTTGGGTTTAGGATATTGGAGGCCGGCTGGGCGCACACTGCCAGATTCCAGCCGGGCTGATCTGAATCGAAAATGGCGGTTTGGACAGAGTGACTGTGGCGACACAACTGCCGAACTGAATGAGCGACGCCAACACAACCGTGGGCGACCGGCGGCTGCTAAACCTGTTGCTTGGGCTGAACCTAGGCCTGGCAACGGCGGCTGCGGTGTGGTTGGTCGCAATACGCCGCTCCGAGCCGGCAGCAGCACCACCCGCAGCGCCGGCGCGCGTCGATCCGATCCAACAGCCGCCCCGAGCCACCGGGCCTGAGCCAGCGCAAGCCCAGTCCAAGGCAACTGCTGCCCCAGCTCAACTATCGGCCACTGCAACCAACTTGCCCGCGACCCAGTTGACTGCGCCTTCCAGCAACACCGCCTCAGCAGCTTCATCTTCAGTCCAATCTGTGACCGCGCCGCTACTCAAGGCGCGCGGCGCACGGCCCTTCGACTGGCGCGACGTCGAATCACCCGACTACCGGCGTTATATCGAAAACTTACGGGCAGTCGGCTGCCCGGAGGATAAGGTGCGACAAATCGTTCTGGCGGACATCAACGAGTTGTTTGATCGGCGGCGGCTGCAGATAGCTATCGAGTCGGATACAGCCTGGTGGCGTGAATCGCCCAGTCCCACCTTGGCTTATACCCTGGCCCAGAAAGGCCGGTTGTTGGAAGAACAGCGTCGGTCGCTTATCGGCTATCTGTTGGGCCCGGAGGCGCTGGAGGCCGAGCCGCAAGGGCTGACTCCGTGGTGTCATGTGCCGTTGACCGGGGCGGTGCTTGGGGCGTTGCCAGCGGCCAAGCACGCCTTGGTGCAAGAAATCTGTGGTCGCGCGCTGGAACGGCACGAGGCCCTACGCACCAGCGCGCTGGACCCGACCCAGCCGCCCGAGCCAATCCAAGCCGCCCGCCACCGTGAGCAGACGCGGGCTGAATTGCGCCAGGTGCTCAGCCCAGAGGAGCTTGAGGAGTTCCTGCTGCGCTACTCGCATGTGGCGCATAACCTGCGGTATGAGTTGGGGGCACTGAATCCGACCGAGGCCGAGTTCCGGCGTGTGTTCCGGGCTGTGGACCCGCTGGAACACCAGATGCAACTGGAGTTTGGCACCGTGGCTGCCATGAGCCCCGAGCAACGCGACCGGTTCCAGCGCCAACGCCAACAAGCCATCCGCGAAGCGCTCGGCCCGGAGCGGTTCGCCGAATACTTGCTGGCCCAAGACCCGGTCTATCAAGCCATGGTGGACCAAGCGCGCCAACGGAATGCACCTCCGGAAACTTTGCGCGCCATCTACCAGCTCACTCAAGCCACCCAGGCCCGTCGGCAGCAAATCCTGGCCGACCCGAATCTTAGCCCTGCGGAGCGCGAGCAGGCCATCAAAGCCATCGAACGTGAGCAGGCCGAATCGCTGCAAAAAATCCTGGCAGCGGGCGTGTTGAGCCGGTAGGCCAAACCGTCGCTATTGTGCGCGCACGACATGTCAGCAGGTAGCGTAGCCGTATGACCGAGCGCCGACATGACCGAAGCGGATTTGCTCTGAGCCGCTGGCCAGGCTAAATGGCCGAACACCCCCGGTGCGTATGCAGATCACCCGACAATCCCACCCGGCGCAGCCCAAGCCCGGCACGGCCATCTTGGGCATCTCGGCTTACTACCATGACAGCGCCGCGTGCTTGGTGCGCGACGGCCAGATTGTGGCGGCTGCCCAGGAAGAGCGGTTCAGTCGCCGCAAACATGACGCGTCCTTTCCGGCGCAGGCGATTGCTTATTGCCTGCGCGAAGGGGGTGTGTCGGCAGCGGATTTGTCGGCTGTGGCCTTTTACGAAAAGCCGTTCCGGAAGTTTGATCGGCTGCTGCACACCTATCTGGCCTGCGCGCCGCTCGGGTTGCGGTCGTTTCTCAAAGCCATGCCGCTGTGGCTGCGCGACCGGCTATGGCTCAAAGCCAACCTGCGCAAGGCCCTCGGTTATCAGGGCCCGATCTTCTTCCCCGAACACCATCAGTCCCATGCCGCTTCGGCCTTTTTCCCTTCGCCGTTTGCCGAGGCGGCTTTTCTGACCGTGGACGGCGTCGGCGAATGGACGACCACTAGTTTCGGGGTCGGCCGGGCCAATCAGATTCAGATGCACGCCGAGCTGCGCTTTCCCCACTCGTTGGGCCTGCTGTATTCAGCCTTCACTTACTATTGCGGGTTCAAGGTCAACTCCGGCGAATACAAGCTCATGGGCTTGGCCCCCTATGGGGAGCCGCGGTATGTGGACCTGATCCTGCGCGAACTGGTGGACCTCAAAGACGACGGATCGTTCAAGCTGAACCTGCGCTACTTCGATTATCCGGCTGGCTTGTGCATGATCAACCGTCGGTTCGAACGACTCTTCGGCGGGCCACCGCGCCAACCTGAGTCGCGCCTGACGCAGCGTGAGATGGACTTGGCCAGATCGATCCAGGTGGTGACGGAGGAGATTTTGGTGCGGATGGCGCGGCACGTCCAGCGCCAGACCGGCCAACGCAATCTGTGCCTAGCCGGAGGCGTGGCCCTGAACTGCGTGGCCAATGGCCGGCTGTTGCGCGAGGGAATGTTCGAGCGGCTCTGGATTCAGCCAGCAGCGGGCGACGCTGGCGGTGCCTTGGGCGCGGCCCTGTTTGTCTGGCACCAGGTGTTTGGTCAACCTCGGGCCGCTGATGACCAACACGACTCGCAGCAAGGATCGTTCCTGGGCCCAGCCTATTCGGATGCGGAGATTCGCCAATTCCTCAAAGCTCAAAACGCTCCCTTCATCGAGCTGACGGAGGAGGAACTCCCGGAGCGGATTGCCGACCTACTGGCTCAGGGTAAGGTGGTGGGCTGGTTCCAAGGCCGCATGGAGTTTGGCCCACGCGCGCTGGGCGCCCGCTCGATTTTGGGCGATCCCCGCCTGCCGCACATGCAGGAGCTGATGAACCTCAAGATCAAATTCCGCGAAAGCTTCCGCCCGTTCGCGCCTGCCGTGCTGCGCGAGCGGGCTCAAGAATGGTTCGAGTTGAGCTGCGACAGCCCCTACATGCTGTTGGTGGCACCGGTGGCAGCGCGGCATCGGCGCAGCCTCACGCCCGAGGAAAGCCGCCGGTGCGGCTTGGCGAAATTGCACACGGTCCGATCCAGCATCCCGGCGGTGACCCACGTGGATTGGTCGGCGCGCGTGCAAACGGTGGGCGAAGACCACTGCCCCTTGTTCTATCGGTTGCTGCGCGCTTTTGAGCGCAAGACCGGTTGCCCAGTCCTCATCAACACCTCGTTCAATGTCCGTGGCGAACCCATTGTGGCCTCGCCCGAAGATGCCTGGCGCTGTTTCATGCGCACCAACATGGATTACCTGCTGCTGGGCCGGTTCCTGCTGGAAAAGAAGGACCAGAAACCGTTGGATAAAGATATCGATTGGCTGCGTGAATATGAGTTGGACTAAGCCTCTGGCCGGCCCGGCCTTTGCCGATGGCGGTGAGCAACCGTGAGCCTTGAAACGCTACGCAAACTTCCTACTGCGCCCGCTGACCTGCGCCGATTCGGTTGGGCTGTAGGCGGGGTCTTGACCGTGGTGGGCTTGGTGGTGTGGCGACGCCACCCCGGAGTCGGGTTGGCGTTGGTGGCCATCGGGAGCCTGCTGCTGGCTTTGGGCACCGCCTGGCCACGGGCGCTCAAATGCGTTTACGTGGCCTGGATGGCGCTGGGGTTGGTGCTGGGCCACATTGTGTCCACGGTATTGTTGGTGCTGATTTTCTACGCCGTGGTGACACCGCTGGGCTTACTGGCCCGGATCTGGGGCAAAGATTTCCTGGACCGGAAATGGGACCCGCAGGCTCCAAGCTACTGGATTCCGCGGAAGCCGGCCCAAGCCCAGACCCGCGCCGACTACGAGCGCCAATTTTAGGCGTGTCCGCACCAGCCGGCTTCGGCCGGCCCCGGTTGCAGGGGCGTGCTGACGCTAGCCCTGCAGGTTCGCAGGCCAGGCGCGCTCAAGGCAGCGCGCCAGCGCCTGCCTCAGGCAACTTGCTCACCAGCCAGCGATGTTTGCCCCGAGCGGTTTTTTCAGTCTCGCTCACTTCGCGCAGCGTGATCTGGAAATCATCGCCCAGTTTCTGCCGCAGCCGCGCCTGGATGGCCGGTAACCGCGTGCGATCAAACTGCGGCCCGGCCACATAGCGGAACTCGGCTTGGCCCGGAGTGTCTTGGTAAAACTGCACGGCATACAGGTGATCGAAAATCGCGTCGTGCATGTTGAAGGCCGTGAGCGAAATCCGCCGCCCGGTTGCGCTGATCAGAAACTCCTGTTCGCGCCCGGCTACGTCAGAGACCGCAGGCCAGGGAAACTCCAGGTCGCCATCGGTGCGGGGGTCAGCTAGGCGCGCGTAATCGCCGGTCCGATACCGGATCAGAGGCATGACCAAATTGTGGAACGAGGTGCCAATGATTTCGCACAGCCCCTCGGCATCCGGCGGCCCAAACTCGACATACCCGTATTGCGGCCAGAAATAGAACAATTCGCTGTGCCGCCCCTCGCCTGCCAGCACCACCCGTTCAGCATGACCGTACCACCGGTACACACGGCACTTGAACACGCGCTCCAACAGCCGTTTCTGCGGCAAGGTCAATCGTTCCGAACCGCACAGGACCGCCCGTAACGGTAGGCGCCAGCTTTGACCGGACCGCTCCAGATATTCGGCTAGTTGCAATGCAGCCGACGGATAGGCATGGAGCAAATCGGGTTTGAACCGCTCCAACTCTTCCAAATAGTCCGGTAACCGCGCCGGGGTTAAGTGGTAAGACGACAACAACAGCCAATCGCGCGTGGCGTCATAACAGGCAATCCGGCCGCTGGCCTGACTGCTGATCACCTGACCGCGAATCACCGCTAATCGTGCGCCGTCGAAATACCCGGCCCGCCGCCACATTGCCTCCAGAAACGCCTGTTCCTTGGGCCGGCTGACTCCCTTCTCCAAGTAAAACCCTACCGGCACACCGGTCGAACCGCCCGTGGTCAAATACAGACGCGCTGAGGCCGGCCGAGCACTCGAGACCAACTGCGGCAAGTGTTGTTGCAGGTCCTGTTTGGTCAGCATCGGGCAATCCCGAAGATCCTCAAAATCCCGCACTAGCTCCGGCCTAAACCCAGCCCGGGCAAACCGTTCCTGGTAAAACGGACAGTAATTCCCGGCTTGGATCAGCACCTGGCGTAGGTGCTTGAGCTGGTAATCGCGGATTTGCTCGAACGACCAGCTTTCGCCTTCTTCGGTCAGACGCCGAAACTCGACGTAGCGCCGGCCCCAACGCCAGCGCCGTGGCAACAGACGCCAGCCCAGGCCCAACGCCCGTTTCAGCCCGTCCGGCAACCGCTCATACACCGGCAAAAACGAATACAGACTGTCTTCAAGATTCATGCGCTCAGCACGAGCTCGATCTGCCCCGGGGCACTACGGCTGCCCTGCACTTTGCCTGGCGGCCCGCGGGCCTGCGTCCACTTCCACCCCCACGTCCTCTGCCAACTCGCGTTCCACTGCGCCCACCCAGCCAAAGTGCGGTTTGAACCGGAAGGTGTCACGCATCTGCTCCAGCGGCCCGGCCCAACTTGGGCGGTCCGACCGCACCTGGATATCCTCCGGCGCAAATGGCACAAAATTCAGCTCGCGCAAGCTGAAACAGTTCCGCAGCAACCGTAGTTTTCGCCAATCGAACCCCATCAACGTCGCCGCTACCATGTCCACTGCCACCGGATGTGTGCCGGCTAGGATCACCCCGCAGGGTTTTGGGTCCGGTGCCATCGGTCCGTTGCCTTCTCCGGCCACAATGCCGTCCACTACGACCAGATAGCGCAACGGACGGGTGCGTCGGGCTCCGGCCCCATCGAAAAAGAACAGGCACTTGTTCAAATCCAACACCATGCGCCAGCAGGTGTCGTTGCCGTGCCAGTTGCCGTTGCGAATCACTTGGGCGGTGTCACCAAAGATCAGGCGCCCGAGCTTCTTGACCGGCACAAACAGCCGAGCCAGGCCAGGCCGATGTTTCAACCAGCGTTTGGCCGTGCCCATCCACGCCTGCTCCAGCCGCGCCTTAGCCGTCGAGGCAGGGAACTGATCGCCGCCTTGATCAGGCGTGCCCTCGGTATGGTGCGGTAGCCAGTTTTTGTTGGCGTTGATGCCGACCAAGTTTTTCAAGGCGCACGTTAGTCCAACCTTCTTGTGCGTTTTGAGTTTGGGCAGGTTGATGAACACGTCGGCATCCATTGCCGTGCGGCAGAGCAGATATTCGTGGCGCGTGCCGGAATGATGCGCATTGGTTTCGGCTAAATCGTAAGACGCCCCGTGCAAGCGCCCACAGCCAGGATAACCATAAAACTCGCTGGCCGTGCCCAGGTCCACCTGTGTGTGGCCCAGTGGATCACCCGGTAACCGTCTCACCGCGACTGTGACGTTGTCGATGGTGTGCCATTCCTCAGGCCGAAGGTCCAATAGCTCCACTGTCACACCGGGAAACCGCTGACGACACCGCGCCACCAGCCCATCCAAATCGCAATACTGCCGCAGCTTGTCGAACGACGAGTCGGTTTGCGGCGCATCGCATACCGTAATGCGGCCTTGGCCTTGAAGCTGCTCGCCCACCCAATCGACCACCGCCTCGATGACGCTAGGGTGCGTGACCACATGTTCCCAATGGCCTGGGCCTGGGAACCGTTCGTCATGTTCCTTGATCCAGTTGGGTTTCAACAGCACATGGTCGCCCGGCCGCACAAAACCGCTGGGCAGCTCTAGTGCGCCCAAAGCCCGACGCACGGCCGCCGCAACCTCGGCTCCTGCACTATAGCTTAGCGGCCCTTGAAACACACTGACCCAATTCGGCACCACAGGCTCAAACTAATGGTCGGTCCAAGCTACAACCCACCGCTCGGTGCCACCGACCGTTACCCGTCACACAGCCAATCATCGGCGCAGTTCTAGCCCACTTTGACCCGGCTCGCAACCGCCGTGAGCAACCGAGCCGGCTCTTTCCCAAAAGCCTCCAACGCAAAGGCGGCGGGAACTCCGCTGCGCTTCTCCGAGCCGACCGTCATTACCGCTTTGCTGGCGCAGCTAGAACGGCCGCGTCTCATGAAGACAGCCGCCGCCGTAAGCCGGCGGACCTAGTGCATCCCGACGGACTAATCCGCCGACTCACGTCGGCGGCTACGGCTAGGAGCCTGTCGGACTTTTTTCGCGGGAAGATGGGCGCGAAGTGAACAACCATAGGGCTCACATTGTCCATCAGACGAAATCGCACGACGGTTCAAAGCCATCGACTGCAACACGCCCTTGCTGCTTGCCCCAGACCTGCGCGATTGGGTGGCCCAGGATGATCTGGTCCACTTCCTCATCCAGGCTGTGGAGCGGCTGCCGCTGTCAACCTTCGCGGTCAACTACAAGGGCTGTGGGGATGAACAATATCCACCCCACATGATGTTGGCGTTGCTGATCTACTGCTATGCCAACGGCATCTTCAAGTTCCCGCTCCATCGAGCGGGCCACCGACCGAGACATTGCGGTGCGCTACCTGACGGGCAACACCCATCCGGCTCATGACACCATCTGCACCTTCCGGCGCCTGAGGAGCAGATCAACCTGACGGATCCGGACGCGCGGCTGATGCGCAAGAACCAGCGGGAGGGCTACAGCCAGAGTTACAACGCGCAGGTGGTGGTGGATGCCGAAGGCAGCCAGTTGATTGTGGGCCAGCGGGTCAGCGACAGTGCCACTGACGCAGGTCAGTCGGAGCCGGATTTAAAGAGCATTCCCCAAGAGCTGGGCCAGCCCACGGCGGTGCTGGCCGACTGCGGGTATGCGGCCAAGGCGGACTTTCAACGACTGGGGCGGGAGCGAGCGGGCCTGGAGCTGTATGTGAGTGTGCATCGGGAAGACGCGCACGCTCAGCGGCGCTACGAGTATCGACCGTTGGACAAGGTCAAGAACCCCCGGAGGCTGAGGGATCCGGTGTTGGTGGCGATGGCCGAGAAACTGAAGACGCCTGAGGGTCGAGCGCTTGACCGGAGAAGGGGTCTGCACGGTGGAGCCGGTGTTTGGGGTGATCAAGGCGGTGCTGGGGTTTGGGCAATTTGTGCTCCGGGGGCTGAAGAAAGTCAGTGGGGAATGGGCCTTGGTGTGGCTGGCCTCCAATGTAAAGCGGCTGCACCGGCTGGGCGCGGGGCTGAGCGTGGCCGGGGGGCTAAAAGAAGCGGGGGGCGGACTGAACTCTGGGGACCTTGGCCGCCGAGCGGCTCGGTGAGGCAGTCGGAACTGCCGTCTTGATCAGGCCGCCCGGTTCCCGACATTGGTGAATCTCAACTGTCTGAATCGCTGAAAAGTCCTACCTCACCGGGGCCGTGAGCTAAGTCCGACTGACTCCTAGGCTGGGGCCTACCGAGCTGCCCGGCTTGTGATGACGCCCCGATTCTTTTCCCGAGCCCACCTCACCTACTTGGGCGAATTACTGCTGCACCAACGCAATTTCAGCCCAGTAAGCAGCTTCGTAGGACCAGCCCGTAGGCTGATTGACCAGCTCCAGCTTCACCGTTCGGCCAGCCCAACCGGACAGGTCCACCGTCTCAGTTAGCCACACGCCATCGGTGGCAGTGGCAGGACTGACAGGTTTGCGCAGGAGTTGCTGGCCATCCACACGCACAATCAGGTCAAAATCGCCTTTGGGATCGTGGCCCACGACCAGGCGCAGCATGGTCTTGGTCCCGACTGGGATTGGGAGCGTGCGACTCAACACGCAGCCGGTGTCTTGGTCCAGCGGGTGGGTGACCAGCACGTTGTTGCGGCCCTGCCACTGGGCCCGTAGGCCCGGGTTCATGTCCAGCCCGCAATCTTTCACGGTCCAACCCGGAGCCACTTTATTCACGGCTTCTTTGACTTCAGGTGGGGTAGCATCGAAACGGATTTGAGCCATTTCCTCTGGCGTAAACCGGCTGTTGGCGATGGGGCCTGGGGCCCAGCTCAGCTCTAGCTTGCTGGGTTTAGGTTGCTGAACCGGGATGAGGAACACCTCTTGGCCGTCGGGCTGGGTGCGCACTTGGCCGCCGTATTTGGCCACCACTTGGCGCGCCAGCTTCTCGCACACCTGTAGCAGCTCGGGAAAGTTGTAGGCGGTATGGCTGAATTTACGCTGTTGATCCAGGCCGGTGGTGAACTGGGCTGGCAAGCGGCTGAAACCCAGAGCAGTGCCCAGCACGCCGGCTGCACTGGACGGGTTGCAGTCCGAGTCCATGCCGCACCGGCACGAGATGATGACGGTTCGCTCCAAGTCGCGCTGGCCATACAGCAGGCCCATCAGCACATAGGCGCCATTGATCTTGCAGTCGATGCCGCCGTTGGAGGCTTTTTGGTATTCGGGGTCGCGCCGGTATTTGGCCTGGCATTTTTCCCAGGTGCGTTCCCAATTCTCCGGGTCGGCTTGGTACCAGGCGATCATGTCTCGGACCATCTCGGCGTATTGGCTTTGGGCTGGGATAGCTTCGAGGGCCTTTTGGGCGATCTTGACCGGGTCCGATTCAAAGAACGCCTCGGCATACATTGCGCCCATGAACTGGCCGGCATACAGGCCATCGCCGTAATTCATGAGTCGGCCGAACTTCTCGCCCAAATCGATGGCGGCCTGCGGCAAGCCCGGTGCAATCAAGCCGGAGTAATCGGCTTCGATCTGGTAGTCGATGTCGTTGGGGCACCTATTGAACTTGGGATGGCTGCAGTCCGGCGGCGCAATGCCACGGCGCAGGTTGGTGCGCCCGGCGCGATTGGCGCACCAGAGCGGGTAAGCGCTGTTGGCAAAATCGATTCCAGCCTGCCGGATGGACACTCCCAGCCCGTACTGCTCGAGCGTGCGCAGGAAAGTCATCTCCACATACAGGTCATCTTGCCCAAAGGCGTCGTTGAGCATGCCCGGCTTCCAAGCGGGCATCCGATCGGCTGGCATGATGCGGTCCTGCCACTTGAACTCGGTCGGCCCGCCCCACGCCACGCCGATCATCTGCCCCACCCAACCGCCTTTCATCTTGTCGCGGTATTCAGGCATGGACAGCCGGCGCATCTGAGCCGGTTGAGCCTCCGACACAAGCCAGCCGCCCAGCAGTAGCGCGCTACCAAGAGCAAAGCGTAGCCCGGCAAACTTCCGGTCCCAGCAAGACGCCGGCACGCTGCGGTTCCACAGCTTGACGGTCCGGACAAGGCACATCGATTTCATGACCAACTCATCGCTTGCCTGACCCGATTTGTAAATCCCAAAGCAGATGCCCGGCATGGCCGGGGGATCAGGGCGCTGCCCCGGCGAGGCTGCTGGTTACCTCAACAGCGCCCCATCATCCCGCTGCACCATCCGTTACGGCCGCCTGGCTGACCAATTTCCGCACCACAACGGCTGCGGCGGCAAATCCGAATGCACCGGTGACAAATGCCGCCGTGCCCAGCCTCGGGCTGCGGCCCGCATCTGAACGGCACTGAGCCGCTCGGGCCTCGACCGGCTCCTGATTCGCCTCCGGAAACACGACCGGCTCGGGCGAAAACACGCAATCGATCCCAAACGGCGTTTTCCCGCGCGGAAAACCATACAGGCGTCGGAGCCGGGTGCGCACCTGGTCCAGCAAGCCGTCGTAAGCGCTGAACGCCAGGTCCGTCACTCGCACCTGGGTTGGATCGCGCCGGCCCCTTGCTCCGCCAATGGTGACGATGGGCAGCCCGCGTTGGTGGCATCGGGCGATCAGCAGGCACTTGTTGGCCGTCTGGTCGATGGCATCTACTACAAAATCGAATCGGGTCCGAAGCAGTTGCTCGGCAGTCAATTGGCTAAAGGCCAACACCAGCGGCTGCACTTGGCAGTCTGGATTGATGGCTGCCACGCGCCGGGCCAACACCTCGGCCTTGGGCCGGCCCAATTCATCCACCAACGCTTGGATCTGGCGGTTGGTGTTGCTGAGGCACACCGTGTCAAAATCTACCAGCGTGAGCTGACCCAAGCCGGTGCGGGCCAGCGCTTCCACCACCCACGAACCCACCCCGCCCAAGCCCACCACGCACACATGCGCTTGGCGCAACCGCGCCAAGGCCGCAGCGCCAAAGAGCCGCGCCACGCCTACAAACCGTTCGTCGTAAGCGTCCATCCGCCCGGTTGTCCTATGGTGGCAAGGTTCATTTGCCAAGCCAGCAAACTGAGCGGTAAAGGGCGTCAGCGTCACCTGCTGGGGAGTGCTTGGAGTGCGGCCCAGGCGTTAGCCAACGCCGCCTGTGTGGTGCCGTCGAAATAGGCTTTTCAGCCACAGGCTCTTGACGAACATTGCGCGTGATGAAGCTCGATGCCTCAGTGAGCCTAACCGGTGCAGCCTGTGGAACCTGCAGACATGGCTAATACGGACGCCAAAGCCAGATTTCGGGCGTGGAGCGCTACCCTGCGCCTCGGCTCGCTGCGAGCCGGCGGGTTTGGGATAGGCGCTGGCTGGGTGAGCTTGGGCCTCTGCGCTGTGCTAGCTCAGGCTCCACCCGCCGGGCCGACCAATCTCGCGACGCCATCGTCGCCTAAGGCCGCTGCGACGACTGCTCCACCCACCGTCGCGACCACCGCTGCGGCTGCGCCGGGTTTGACGTCCACTAGCCCGCCTTCAGCCGCGTTGGTTGCAACCCAAAAGCTCAGTGCCGCAGCCGCAGAAACGCTGGCTCGGGCCCAACAAGGCGATGTAGCCGCCCAGTTCAAGATGGGCCTGATGTTTGCCGGGGGCAAAGAGGCGCCGCAGGATTTTGCCCAAGCCGCCCAGTGGTTCCGTAAAGCCGCCGAGCAAGGGCATGTGGCTGCCCAGTTCAACTTGGGTGTGCTTTACAGTCAGGGTGCCGGTGTGCCGCAGGATTACGCCCAGGCGGCTGAATGGTTCCGGCGCGCGGCGCAGCAGAAAGATGCCGGTGCACAGTACAACCTGGGCGTGCTGTATCAGCATGGTCTGGGCGTGACGCAAGACTGGGCCCAAGCCGTCCAGTGGTATCGGCTGGCCGCCGAGCAAGGCGAGCTGAGTGCGCAGTTGGCTTTGGCGAGTGCTTACGCACAGGGCCAAGGGGTGCCGCAAGACTTGGTGGAGGCCTACCAATGGTACAGCGCAGCCCTGGCTGGAGGCCATCGCCAGGCAGAATCGTTGCGGGAGGAACTGCTGGAACGAATGTCGCCTGAACAACGGTTCCAAGCCCGCCGCCGCAATGCGCAACGAGGCGACAGCGACGATCAGTTTCTGGTGGCTTTGGCTTACCTGGAGGGCCACGGAGTCGAGCGCAACCCTGCCGAAGCGGTCCAATGGCTTCGTCAAGCTGCCCAACGGGGACATCCGGAGGCTCAACTGCATTTGGGTTTGGCCTACCGGGATGGTGTGGGCACGGCGACCAACCTGGTCGAAGCGGCACAGTGGTTCCGCAAAGCCGCTGAGCAGGGCCATCTGCAAGCCCAGTGGCTGCTGGGCCGCTGCTTCAACGCAGGCCAAGGTGTGCCGCTAGACTATGCGCAAGCCATCGGCTGGTACAAAAAAGCCGCTGAGCAAGGTTTGATCCAGGCTCAGATCGATCTTGGACTGCTGTATTCCTATGGCCCAGCCGCCGTGCGCAACGACGCTGAGGCGGTTAAATGGTTCAGCAAGGCTGCTGCGCAGGAGGACATCAACGCCCAACTGAACCTGGCCCAACTGTATGAGCGCGGGCTGGAGGGTAAGCCGGATCTGGCCCAGGCAGCCAAATGGTACGGGGCTGCCGCTAAACAAGGCAGTGTCGATGCGCAGTTGTGGCTGGGCGACGCTTATCTCAAGGGCCGGGGTGTGCCCCAAGACTATGCGGCAGCGCTCCAGTGCTACCGCAAGGCAGCCGAGCAAGGCCATCCCCATGCCCAGTTTAACCTCGGCCTGCTCTATGCCCAGGGCTGGGGCACTGCGCCCAACCACGCCGAAGCATTGAACTGGCTCCGCAAAGCCGCTGCCGCAGGGTTGGCCCGGGCGCAGGTTCGCTTGGGCGAAATGCTTGCCCAAGGTCAAGGCGCGCCCCGCAACGAGGCTGAAGCAGCGCAGTGGTTCCAAAAAGCCGCTGCGCAGGGCGATGCGACCGCCCAGTTTTACTTGGGCGCATTCTACGCCCAAGGCCGGGGCGTGCCCCGAGACCTAGCCCAAGCCTTTGGGTGGTATCTGAAGGCAGCCCAACAAGGCCACCTAGCCGCCCAAGTGAACGTGGCCCACGCTTACTTCGAAGGTCGTGGCGTGGCCAAAGACCCCGTTCAAGCTGCCGCCTGGTACCGGAAGGCCGCCGAGCAAGGCGAGCCCAACGCCCAGTTTAACCTGGGGCTGTTGTATGACAATGGCCAGGGAGTCAATCAAGACCATGCCCAAGCAGCGCATTGGTACAGACTGGCCGCGCAACAAGGCTATGCTCTAGCGCAACTGAAGCTGGCTGAACTGTATGAGACCGGTCAAGGCGTGCCACGCGACTTGGCCCAGGCCATCAGTTGGTATCGCAAAGCCGCTGAACAAGGCTTGGCTGAGGCCGAATACGCCTTGGGCGTGCGGTATGCCGACGGTGTGGGTGTGGCTGCTAACGACCTGGAAGCCTACAAATGGATCGCCTTGGCCGCCGCTCACGGCAGTAAGGACGCCGCCCAGTTCAAAGATGTCCAAGCCAAGAAGTTGACCCCAGCCGAGCTGGCCCGCGCTCACGAAGCCATCCAGGCTATCTTGACCAACAAACCCCCAGCACCAAAACCTGAGTCAGCGCCGGCGCCCAACCGGCCCTCGAACCCACGTTGAGGGCAGGGCTGGGCGCAGCGCCGCCCCTGGACAACGCCGCTGCACCATGCCAACTTACCAGCGCGTGACAACGAGCAAACTGGATCAATTGCGTGACTTGCTCAGATCGTTTGGCTCTTGCGTGGTAGCCTACTCGGGCGGTGTGGATTCCACCTTGCTAGCGCGGGTAGCTCACGACGTGTTGGGGCAGCATGCCTTGGCAGTCATTGCCGATTCACCCAGCCTACCTCGACGCGAGCTAGCCCAGGCCTTGGCCATTGCCCAGCACCACGGGTTTGCGGTGCGGGTGATTCGGACCGAGGAACTGCGCGACCCCAATTACCAAGCCAACCCGCTGAACCGGTGCTACTTTTGCAAGCATGAGCTGTTCAGGCACCTGACCAAGATCGCACAGCAGGAAGGTTACGCGGTGGTTGTCTGTGGCGAAAATGCTAGCGACACAGGCGACTTTCGGCCCGGCACTCAAGCGGGCGCCGAATTTGGTGTCCGGGCCCCGCTCAAAGAGGTGGGCCTCACCAAAGCTGAGATCCGCGACATCTCGGCCCAACTTGGATTGCCCACAGCCGACAAGCCCGAGTTGGCCTGCCTCAGTTCACGGGTGCCGTACGGCGAGCCGGTGTCCCCCGAGAAATTGGCCATGATCGAGCAGGCTGAAGATGCCTTGCACGATTTAGGGTTCCGCCAAGTGCGCGTGCGCCATCACGAATTACGCCCGGTGACCCCATGGCCCGGTTCTGGCCCTCTGCCTCCTGCTAGTGCTGGGCAGTCACCTGCCCTGCCCCAAACCGCCGCGGCGCCTGGATCTGCCCCGGTGCGGCATCTGGCTCGTATCGAGCTGGACCCCAGCGAGCTGGGGCGTCTTTTGGAAAACGGACTGGCAACCCGTGTGGCGGAGGCGCTGCAGCGGATCGGTTACACCCATGTGACGCTGGACCTGCTGGGTTATCGCCGAGGCAGCTTGAACCTGGCAGCAGGCCTAAGCCAGCAAGCCAAGTCCGGTCAAGCCTAAGGCTGGGGTCGGCCACCCTGAGTTCAGCCGAGCAGGTTCTGCTCTTCCTCGGCCCGCCAGCCGGAATGTTACACAGATTTCACCTCCGCGTAATCAGGCTGTCACCTCCACACGCAATTTGAGGAGGATAGGTTGCTTTGGACCGTGGGAAGCAGCGTGTTGCCGAAGTGGAACCGCCTCCGAGTGAGGTTGCGGTTGAGCCTTGGCGACAGCCGGAGTTCCGGTGCATAATGACCATGGCGGGTGTATGAAACCTAAGATTCTGGTGGTGGACGACGAACCGGATGCGGTCGAGCTGATCGAGTTCAACCTCAAAGCCGCCGGCTTCGATGTGGTTACGGCCAACGACGGCGCTGAGGCGCTGAAGAAAGCTCGGCAGGTCTTGCCGCAGTTGATCCTATTGGACCTGATGTTGCCGGAGGTGGATGGGTTGGAGGTGTGCAAGATCTTGCGGCGCGACCCTCAAACCCAAGCTATCCCCATCATCATGGTCACCGCCAAGGCAGCCGAGATCGACCGTGTGTTGGGCTTGGAGCTGGGCGCTGATGACTACGTAACCAAGCCGTTCAGCCCGCGCGAGTTGGTCTTGCGAGTCAAACGCCTGCTCCGTGAACGGCAGCCCCCAAGCCAAAAACCTGAGCGGTTCCAATTCAGGGACTTGAGCGTGGATATCCCCCGACACAAGGTCACTGTCAAAGACAAAGACGTCGAGCTGACAGCCACCGAGTTCAAGTTGCTCACCGTCCTGATCGAGCGTCGCGGCCGAGTGCAAACGCGCGATCAATTGCTGCGGGACGTGTGGGAATACGATGCAGCCATCGACACCCGCACCGTGGACACGCACATCCGTCGGTTGCGCGAAAAATTGGGGCCGGCAGCCCGTTACGTGGAAACCGTCCGCGGGGTAGGCTACCGGTTCGCCGAAGAATGACCACGGTCAACCCTCCAGACCAGCCTGGGCCCGAGTCCGAACTGTGGCAGCAGCGGTACGAGGTGGTCTGCGCCAAGCTTCAACGGGCCCGACGCGCCTTGGCTCGCGAACGCCAGCGCCGCAAACAGTTGGCCGCCCAAATCCAAGCCCAGCAAGAAGCCCTGTTTAACAGCATGTCTGAGGGTGTCCTGGTGCTGGACAGCTCGGGCCGAATTCAGTTGGTCAACCGCTCCTTACGGGTTCTGTTAGGTTTGGGCGACGGGATCGAGGGGCTGAGCCTGTTGGAAGCGGTCCGATGGCATGAATTGGCCGAGCTGGTCAAACGGTTAGAGGCCGAGCCAATGGTCTTGGGTCAGCAGTTCGAGTTGCCCGGCCTTACCGAGCGGTGGGTTGAAGTGAACGCCACTGCGGTCCGAGACAACCAAGGCCGGCGCTTGGGCGCCATCCTGGTCTTCCACGACCTGACCCGGCTCAAGCAACTGGAAAACACCCGACAAGAATTCGTCGCCAACGTCAGTCACGAACTGCGCACCCCGTTATCGCTGATCAAAGGCTACGTCGAGACCCTGCTGGATAGGGCCATAGACGAGCCGGCCCTGGTGACCCGCTTCCTCCAAATCATCCAGAAACACGTCAACCGGCTCACTTACCTCATCGAAGACCTGCTGACCATCTCGCGGTTGGAAAGCGGCCAGGTGGTGCTCAACCTCCACCCAGTTGAGGTTCACGGGCAGGCTGCTCGGGTGTTGGAAGACCTCCAAGCCCGAGCCGCCGAAAAGCAGGTCACCCTCCAGAATCAAATCGAGCCCGCCTTGGTCGTTAGAGCGGATGCGGACCGACTCCAGCAGGTGTTTTTCAACTTGGTCGAAAACGCCATCAAATACGGTCACCCCGGCGGCCACGTGGAGCTTGGCGGACGTCGTACGCCCAAGGGCAAGGTCGAGCTGTGGGTGAAAGACGACGGCCCGGGTATCCCGCTGGAGGCCCAAGGCCGCATCTTCGAGCGGTTTTACCGAGTGGACCGTGCTCGGTCGCGCGAAACCGGTGGCACCGGCCTCGGCTTGGCCATCGTCAAACACATTGTCCAGGCTCACGGCGGCGAGGTGTGGCTCGAAAGCCAACCCGGCCACGGCGCCACCTTCTTCTTCAGCCTGCCGGGCGCTTGAGACGTAGCCCTACCAGCCAGCCCCACCTGACCGAAAAAGTCTTGTTGCGCACGACAATTCGGCATGGGATCTGGGCTGTGCCGCGGCGCGAACACAACCCGCTGACTCGGTAGCTGGGGGTGTCCCAGCGGCTGCTGGGGTAAAAAGACTTCGGCAGCAGAGTTTGGGCCGTGACCAGGATGGCCGGTTGGTCGTCTTTCATCGGCGCCATGGTCGTAGAGGATTCGGTCAAGGGTTTCGTGTTCGGTGTGCAGGGAATCCGCCGCCAGTAACTGATCGGTCAATTCGGTTTGTGCCAGCACCTGGCGCAGTTGCCACAATCTGGCTGCGGTGTTGAGCGAGCGTGACGGTAGTGTGGAGGCGCTGGCTGGGCTGACCTACGGCGCTGGCGATGGCCAGTGCCGCCGGACCGATGCACGGCCTTGCCGTCCATGGCGATCAACTCATCCTGCACCGGTCTCAGTGGCCCGGGCAGCGGCAAAGGCGGCAGCATGGGAAAAGGTTACCTACCGCGGAAAACGTGTCGTTTTTCTCCGGTTCTATCCACGCCGAGCACGAGTTGGCGGCTTTGCTTGAATCTTGGTGCTCGGACTTCTGAATTCGTCGCGCCAGTGCAGAGCCACCAGGTCGATCCTCAGCCAGATCGAGTGCAGCAGCTTTGCCGGACTGCGCAGCAGAGCAGCTCAGGTGAATGACTTGGGGCTTTGACGGAACGGATGTGAAGCCCTAGGTTGGGCTCATGCCACCTGCACCGTTGCATCAACTGGTGATCCACCTGCATCCGCAGGACTCAGTAGCTGTGGCCCGGCGAGCCCTGTCGGCTGGCATCGAGTTGGAAGATGGCTCGGTGCGGCTGACTGTGCGCCAGGCCATTCCGCCCGGGCACAAGGTTGCCTTGGTGGGCGTGCGCGCAGGGCAGCCCGTGCGCAAATACGGCCAGATCATCGGCTTTGCCAGTGCCCCAATTGAACCGGGAGACCATGTGCACACGCATAACTTGGTGGCTGGCGAGTTTACGCGCGATTACCAGTTCGGCACAGAGTGCCGAGCGCTAGAGCTGTATCCTCCAGACCAGATGCGTTATTTCCAAGGTTACCTGCGTCCTGACGGTCGGGTGGGCACCCGCAACTACGTGGCCGTCATTTCCAGCGTCAACTGCTCTGCCTCGGTGGCCCGATACGTGGCTGAGGCGTTCCGGTCGCCCGAGCTGCAGCGGGATTTTCCGCAGGTGGATGGTGTGATTGCCTTTACCCACAAGACCGGCTGCGGCCTGCAGCCAACTGAACCGTTGCAGTTGCTGGAGCGGGTGTTGGCTGGGTTGGTGCGGCACCCCAACGTGGGGGCCAGCGTGCTGATCGGCTTGGGCTGCGAAGTAGCGCAGATCGACGAGCTGGTGCGGGTGTATGGGCTGGACCAAGGGTCGGCGGGTATGTGCGGGCCGGTGTGCCTGAGCATCCAACAGTTGGGTGGGGTGCAGGCCACTGTGCAGGCGGGTGTTGCGGCGGTGCGACGGTTGTTGCCGGTGGTCAATGCTGCCAGGCGCAGCCCGCAGCCGATCAGCAAACTGGTGTTGGCGGAGAATTGCGGCGGGTCGGACGCCTACAGCGGCATCACAGCCAATCCAGCATTGGGGGTTGCTTCAGACGAACTGGTGCGGTTCGGCGGCACGTCGGTCTTAGCCGAGACACCCGAAATTTACGGAGCGGAGCATCTGCTGATCCGCCGTGCGGTTAACCGGCAAGTGGGTGAGGCGCTGCTCGAGCGCATCCGGTGGTGGGAACAGCACGTGCGGCTGCACGGCGCCAGCATCGATAACAACCCAAGCGTGGGGAACAAAGCCGGTGGTTTGACCACCATCTACGAAAAAAGCCTCGGCGCAATCGCCAAAGCTGGCCAGGCACCGCTGATGGCGGTGTATCGATACGCCGAGCCGGTGGTCGGGCCGGGTCTGTGCTTCATGGACACGCCGGGATTGGATCCGGTGAGCATGACAGGGCTGGTGGCTGGCGGATGCAACATTGCCGTGTTCACCACCGGGCGTGGGAGTGTGTATGGGTGCAAGCCGACCCCCTGCATCAAAGTGGCCTCCAACACGCCCCTGTTCCAGCAGATGCAGCCCGATATGGACCTGAACGCCGGCACCGTCCTGGACGGCACTGAGACGGTGCAGCAGGTAGGCCAACGCATCTTCGAGCTGATGATTGCCGTGGCCAGTGGCCAACGCACCCGAAGCGAGTTGGCGGGAATCGGCGACGAAGAATTTGCGCCGTGGATCCTCGGGCCGACTTTCTAAGCCGGGCGCTCAAGGCTGGTTCAAATCGAGCACCAAGGGCCGGAGGTCCCGCACTGTAGCGGTGCCGGTGGTGCCCAACTGGTGAATGACAACCGAGGCGGCTGCATTGGCCAGCCGGAGCGCTTCAGAAATCGAGGCGCCAGCAGCCAGGGCCGCTGTGAGGTTGGCTGTCACCGCGTCGCCTGCGCCTACAATGTCAATCGGCCCGCGCACCGGCAGAGCCGGGTCCACCACCACCGATCCATCAGGCGCCGCACCCAAGATCCCTAGCTCCGACAGCGTCACAAACACCGCCCGGCCCAGCCGACGCGCTAACCGACCTGCATAGGCTCGAATCTCCCGTAACGACAACTTCCGGCGCACGCCCACCAGCCGAGCCAACTCGGTTGCGTTCATTTTGAATGTGACCGGTGGAAAACCGCGCAGGCTCCGCCGGCTGTCGGCCACAATCAGTAGCGTGGGCCAACGCCGGCTCAGCGTGGCCAGCGCGTCAAGCACCGGTCTAGTGACGACGCCGGTGCCGGCCTGTTCGACCTGATCCAGCACGATGAGGGCGTCCACCTGGCGGCCCAGTTGACGCACCGCCGCGGCCAGACGCCGAGCTAAGCTGGGCGGTGTGGGTGTCCAGTTCTTGAAGTCCAGCCGGTTGAGTTCCCGGGGCGGTTGCCTGGGCCGGATCAGCAATGGCTTGGTGTAGGTGAAGGTGCGGCGTTGCGGGGTTTGGATGAAGTATTCCAAGTTCACCCTTGGCAACGCCTGCAAGGCCCGCACCAGCTCCAACCCTTCGCCATCATCGCCTGCGAACCCGACGATATCAATCTGGCCTATGCCCAAGGCTACGAGATTGTTCAAGATGGTGCCGGCTGCGCCGGGTTGGCTGCGCACCGCCACGACGTTGTGCACCGGTAAGCCCGTCTCGATGGAAGTTTCTCGCAGGGCCGGATTGATCTCCAGATACCGGTCCAGGCAAAAGTCGCCGACCAACCCGATGCGCAGGTCAGCGTAGCCACTGGTAATGGCGCGGAATCGTGCGGGGCTCATCGGACAGGCTTTTGGCGGCGGCTCAACTCGTGCACCAGCCGATGCAAAAACACGATGTTGTCGGCTTGCACGTAGCGCATGGTGCCGCCCATGCGCGCGTAACTTTTGCAGAAGCGCAGGTAGTAAGCCGGATCGGTCTTAGGCGGTTCGCCCTGGCTCCAGTCCCACCGCCCGCCCTCTTGCAGGTCCACCACGTAAATGGTGTGGCCGGAGACAATCGGGCGGCCTTCTTGTCGCCGAAGGTTATTGACGCAGCTCATGCTCTTTTCGAATACCTGCGGGCCCATGACAGCCGTGCCGATGGACAAGACCACGCCGCCGTCCAGCCCGTCCACCGCACGACAGAACAACCGGAAATCCAGGTCTGCTGCCCGCCCGATTACCGCCCCGTTGAACATGGGGTGGTTGGTGATGATATCGTAGCCAATGCCCGGATGCACCGTCAGGGGCACCTCCTGCCGAAAGGCCGCAGCCAACACCGATGCATTGCGCCAGCGATGCAGCACCAAGTGCCGGCCACTCGCTAGCCCGTGCCGCCGCATGGCCAGCAGGGCATCGGCTCGGGCCGGAGCCAGAGGGTCAGTGGGCTGTTCACGCAGTTGCCGTTCCAGTGTCTGGATTTCGGGCAAGGTGGCCCCATCTTCTTGAATGAATCGGCCCAGGGCACGCCCGTAGCCTTCCCCGCGCAGCCCACCCGCCAACAGGGCCAAGTGAATGTAGCGCCCGGTCTCGTCCCAGGTCCCAAAGGTGCCAGTGGCCACGTTTTCTCGCACGCTTTCAGTCGATCGGCCCAGATACGCAAACTCCCAGTCGTGAATGGTGCCAGCGCCGTTGGTGGCCAGGTGACTGACCAGGCCACGTTCCATCAAGGCATTCAACAACAGTTGGCCGCCGTTCTTGATCAAGTGCGCGCCGTAAATGATCAGGACCGTGGCGTTCTGGCGGCGGGCTGCGCGGATGCGGCGGGCCGCCTCGTGCACCAGCTCGGCCACCGCATCTGAACAGGGCGGCGGATCGCTGGTGGGTTCGACCAGCACATCCTCAATCCGCGCCAAACTACGCCGTTGCGCCAGCGGATAGACTTTTAGCCGGCTCAAGTCCAAGGGTTCAGGAAAGCCCATCGTACCTCCGTTAGGCCGCAAGGGTAGGGTTCCACGCCCTGGGCAGCCTGCCCCCCAACCGGCTGCCCTCGGGCAGCCGCCGGGTGTAGGGGCTGTGGGATTACTCGCCGAAGATGCATTGCAGCAGCACCTCCCCGTCGCGATAGTCGGGGATAACCACATCCGCCCCAACCCCCAATAACCGTTGGCGTTTCCACTCATCGAATTGGCCTGAACCGTTGTGAGCCTCGTCGCTGGCCACCGCCACAGCCAGGCCACCGACTTCTTTGGTGTTTTGGATCTCGACGTAGCCGTCGCCGAAGGCCAACAGCGCCTGGCCACTGATCCGGTTCTCGCGCAGGATCCGTTCGATGACCAGTTTCTTGGAGTAAGTCTGGTAGTTATCCACCGCGCCGTAAATGTGCGGCCCAAAATACCGGGCAATGTCCAGCGCCTCGGCTTCTTGTTTCACATACACTTCATCGGTGCCGCTGGCCAGGTAAAGCTTTAGGCCGCGCCCGACCAAGTTCTCCAACATGGCTCGGGCACCATACACCAGCAGATCGTCTGGTTGGATGGTGCCGCGCCGCAAACCCTCGATCCGGTGGTGGATGTGCCGGTCTAAGCGGCGCAGATACTCGTGCTTGTACCAGAGCGGGTCTTTGGGCTGGCCGCCGCGTTGCCGGATGCGCTCGGCCAACTGGATCATCTGATAAATGGTCTGTTTGCCATTCAGACGCATGATATCCTCGAAAGCCAGTTGACGCCGCTGCGCCTCGGTCTCGCCCGGCAACGGCGGCAACAGCTCCACAAACATCGGCACCATCACATCCGGCCAACCCTGGCGAATCAGCGACAGCGTGCCGTCGAAATCGAACAGCACGTGGCTGATGCCCGGCCGAGGGGCAAAGCTGGGCGCAAACTCCACCCGGCCAGTAAATGACGCCGTCCACTGCACAGCCCTCAAGTAAGGCTGGTGCTGGGCAAAATGCAATGCCAGGCCAAAAGCCGAACTGGGCCCAAGACAGGGCGTATCTCATTTTCTTGCCTTCCACCGACTCACACCGGCGGCCAGGGGCTCGCCCAGCCGATGCCGTAGCACAGACTTCCAGTGTGCTGTGTGCCGGATTTCCGATCGGCAAACCCCGCAAAGTGCTCGGCTGCCACGGCTTGGGTTGGCCTGCCGGCTGGAAGCCGGCGATACGGCAGGTTGGGAAGCTGCGCTACGTCAGGAGTAATAACCTAGAATTAACTCAGATGCGCCTCCAGACAGCCGATGCGCAACCTCCGCAGCGCTCGACCCGGTGCCGCTGCAGGTGCCTGCCCTTCAAGTGGGCCCATTCCCAACCTGTAGCGGTGCCAGAGCTGATCCGCGATTTGCCGAGGGCAACTCAGGGAACCCCGGAGAAGCGCGTCCGCACTTTCGCGGTATCTGACAGATGGCAAGGTCCCGATACCAAAGCGGCCCCAGGTGTGATTAAATCTTGCCCGTAAGCGCTGACCCCCTGATCGAGCCTGGCGGTGGTGTCGGCTGGGGTCACCAGCCGGCTTGGCAACAAGGGTCAGGGCAGCCAGCGCGTTGGCTCCAAGCCCGAGGCGGGCTTCACGCGCCCAGCGCCGGCCCGTGCATCTGGCGATCGGCACGGGGCACACCGCCCGGCACCGTCCGCCTCCAGTCGGGTCTGCCAACCGCTCGATGGACGGTTGCTGGCCGGGACCGCGCGGGCCAGGGCCCCACTGATCCCTGGCCTCCGGCGCTGGCGCGCACGGCCGGGCTGGACTTGCCTTAACTATGGCCGGCTGCCGATCGACTGGCCAACACCGCCGTGGTTGGTGCGCCGGTGGCACGCCAAAGAGACTCACCTGCGGCACTGCGGCGGGCTATCGATCCGCCGCAGCAACCCGAGCTGTAACGCCCACCTATGGCTTGGGTTTTGAGCTTTGGGCCGCTTCGATCAGCTCCCAAAACTTGGGGTTGTCTTGCAGCGCCTGGTCTTCGCCCAGCGGCAGGTTCGACCGGAACAGAAAGTCTTTGAGCGTGTGCCGGCTCAGGATCCGATGCACCAGCACGCCCAGCTTGTGCCGCTCGAAGTAAATCCGATAGTCCCCCAACCGCATCCGATGCAGGATGCGCCCGTGCCGTTCCAACTTGCCGAACTGATCCAGCTCGGTGCCCACCACCTCCTCGGGCAAACCGCGAAACTGGCCCAAGACCTGAAGCTGCAAATGCTTGGGTAGCTTGCTCAAGTCAGCCGCGCTAGCGGGGGTAAAGATGATCTGGAACGGACCCATGCGCGCACTTACCGCCGAGCCACTCGACCGACCAGTGGCCCCAGCTTGAGGTTCATGGGGATGGTAGCGCGTACGGGAATCGAACCCGTCTTTCAGCCTTGAGAGGGCTGTGTCCTAAACCGATAGACGAACGCGCCATACTCAACTGCACCAGAACGCTACTTGCTGGCCCGGCCCTTGTCAACCGCGGTTTTGCACGCTCGGCGGCCCAAAAACCTCGCCGGCCCCAGAAACGGGGTACGGCCGTGCCTGAGCCTCCTGGTTCGGCGACGCCCGCCCAGGAGCACTTTGCAAGGCAGCGAGCGCCGCGACAATCGGGCCCATCAAAACACCGCCCGCGGTCGGGTCACGCCGCCGCTGGCCAGCACCGCGCGCGCGTGCCGGGCGTAGTGGCCGTGAAGATCCTGGGCGTATTGACGCAAAATCTTCTCGCCCACACCTTGGTGATCGCCGCAGCGATACAGCGCCCGGGCCAAATACAGCTCCGTGAGCGCCTGGTTACGCGTGGTGGTATCGGTGGGGCTGGGCGGATTCTTTTGCAGCGCCAGCGTAATGTTGGTAACGGCGTGGCCGCTGATCCCCGGCAGTTGCAACAGCCCGGCCAACACCGGTGCAGCCGCCGGATCGGCCAATGCCTCCAGCGCTAGCGCCACAGCGCGGAAATGGGAAAATTCACTGTCGGGCCCAAGCTGGCGCGCCTTCTGCAGGATGGGCTCCAGGGCCAGCGGATGGCGCGTGCGACCCAGAGCGATGATCCAACTGTCCACCTGACTCATGCAGGGCCCATACTGCCCCATGCCGGTAAAGCGCCAGCCTGTGTCCCAGTTGGTCCGAGCCACTGCCTCAGCCAACACAGCCGCACCAGCCGGATCGCCCATCATGCCCAGGATGTGGGCGTAGATCAGCCGAGCTGAGTCAGACGTTGCATTGGTCAGCGCTTGGCGGAGCAGTGGCTGGGCTAAGTCGAATCGAGCCAGCACAACTTCCAGTTGCGCATAATCGTGCGCCACAGCCGCCACGGCTTGTCGGACCCTCTCTTCGGGCAACGGGAACGAGTCGGTCTCGGTTAGCACACTGGCGGGCAGGATGCCCTTCTCGATCAAGTGCCGCTGCAGGGCCTTGATGTCCAAGCCGCGGGTCGAGCTGCCGGCCCGCGCGATCCAGGCTGCAGCCACCCCAGCGGCGTAGCCTTGGTTTTGGACATCGGGCTGCATGCGGATCACGGGTAAGGCATCCCGATGCGCGCTGACGCCCAGGCCAGTGACCAAAATCCCGTCCAAGCCACGCGGTAACAGACAGCGATACGGCACCCGGACGTCCACGTCCGCTCGGTCCGGTGGCCGGAGCATGAACAATGGGTGCACGATGTAGCCGTGGGTGTCGAAGTTGCTGCGCGCAATCACAATAGTGTCTGGGTAGGTGCGGCCTAGCAGCATGTCCATGGGCGACAGGGTAAAGTCGCCCACAATCTGCCGCCGTTCGCGTGTGTCGATAAGCTGGCCTAGGTCGTAGGCGCCGTGGAACTTCTGGCGCGCTACGACCAACACCCGCCACAGATCAAACACGTCCGTGTCGTCCACAAACGTGTAATCGGTGTTGGTGTAGCGCTGGCCCAACTGCCGCGGCGGTAAGCCTGCCCCTTGCACCGCCACATCCGAATCATCCGTGTATCGGCAAGCTGCCCCGGCTGCGGCAGCAATGTCGGCATTGCCAGTAGCGTCCACCACCACTTTGGCTCGCACTACCCCGGGGCCAAACGGCGTCAGCACCACCACGCCCCGCACCCGGCCGTCTTCAACGACTGCTCCGACCCCAAGTGCACCGAACCAGATGTCCACACCGGCCTTGCGCAGCTCGCGTCGGTACCACTCACTTTTATGCTCTGGGTCCCACCCGTCCGGTGCAGTGCGGTGATCCGGCGGACTTAATGCCGCCACCCCGGCGCTCACTTCGGCGGTGAAGCCGACGCGGTTCCCGTGGTAGTAGCGGCTGATGTAACCCAAGGTGCCCACCCCACCCAAACCGTAGAGATACTCGATCAATAAAGTCCGTGCGCCCTGTCGGCCCGCGCCAATACCCGCCGGCGCACCAGCAGTGCCGCCGCCCACCACCACCACGTCGTAGTCGCCCAGCACAGGCAGCCTGCGCGCTTCAGCCAAAACCGTTCGAGCACCGGCATGGCGAAAATCGGCGTCCGGCCACAAGGCACGCGCCTTGGCCGAGCCGATGTCCAGACCGGGCATGCCAGGCGCGTGCACACCGCGTGGCCCCTCTAGTCGGCGCGCAAGTTGGGCCGCCGCACTGCCGAGCCGCTGGCCTACGGCCATCAGATGCACCGGTCGAACCAGTTCAGCCGCAGCAGCCCGCGGCACATCCGCACAGCCGCCCAACACAAACAGCCGCGGTGCACCGGCTGGCCGGAGGGCTTCCAACGGCAGTTTGGCTGGCCCTGGCCAAGGCCCTTGCCAGGGCTGATCGCTGCGCACTGATTCCGAGGGCACTTGAAAGAGCACTTCCGAACTGTCCAGTGCCTCGGTTGTCCAGGTCAGATCCCGGGCAATCTGCTCGGCCTCAGCCCATGCTGCGAAACTGTGGTCGCGCAACGGGATCTGGATCAAATACTCCCATAGCGGCAACCGTTGGCCAACGCGGTCGGTGACAATGACCGGCTGTGTGCGCTGCCGCAGCCGCAGGCTATCGCCAGAGCGGGCAGGCCCGCCCACCACTACCCGCTGCAGCTCCTGAGTGAGAATTGGGCCAGTCCGGAATCCAACCCCAGCCAGACGCGCCACCGCTGCCTGGTCAGTGGCGTCGATGACAACCTTGGCCACCACAGCCTGCCGGCCGGAGCGGTTCGCAATCACCACCCCGGCCAACTGCCCGCCGCTGTCGCGCAGCACCGCAATCGGGTAGCTCCCATACAAGAACGGCACACCGGCATCGAGCAACGCCTGGTCCAAGGCACGCTTCACTTGCATGGGCCTGACCGCTTGCAAGCTAGCGGCAGGCTCCCTCGGCAGCTCGGTTGTCGGCGGCCCTTCCACCACCACTTCGCCCAGCAACAGGCGCCGGGCTTGGGGTGTCTTGGTCACATCCAGCCGCACGTAGCGGGCGTGCGTATTCAACCGCCCTCGCAAGCTCAATGCCCTGTCCTCAGCTCCAAGCCCAAGCTGCGTATTGGTAATGACGGTCATTGCCGTCCAGGAAGCCTGATTCGAGCTGACCGACACAGCTACCTGTGCCACCTCGAAATCCCCGGGCCGTTGATAAGCCCACACCGTCACAGCGCCCAGTTGGGCTACTTGCCCCAGGTCAAGCGTCAAGACGACATCCCCGTTGTATTGCACACTTTGGTTAACTGCGCTATGCCAACGCCCGTCCCTCAACCGCGACGGCGGAGCAGTGTCCGGATGCAAGTCAGCCGCCGGTCGGCTGGCAACATACTGGAATGGCAGATTCGGTCCGGCTGGCTCCTCAGCCTCAACAGCCGTGGGCGGCCTGAACACCGCCCGGGCTAGGTCAGTGCTCGGCTCCTCGCCCGGCTCCAGCCATAGCCTGTAGGTGGCGCAGATGTCCTCGCCCAAGTAAGGACGCGCAGCCGCCAGGAACACTCGGGCACCGTTCTGGGCCGCGGCGACTGCGGCTGCCACCCCACCTGAACTGCCGCCCACCACCACAACGTCCACTTCTTGGGCGACCGGAATCGCCCCACCCAACTCGACCACCTCAGCGCCAGGCATTGCCCAGGCCACCACCAGCCCACACATTACACCAGCCAAGATGGCCGGCCCGCCAGTCATCAGTGCCCAACGGCGCATCGCCAACGCCTTCAACCACCTGGACCCGATCAAGACCCTCTTCATAGCCACTTTGCAGTCAAAAATGCTAACGCGCTCGAATCCAAACTGCTCCGAAGCCCATGCTAGCACACCATCAAGCCCAGGCGCAGCAACCAATCGCAAGAGCCACGTGGCGGTTTATTGCAGGTTGGTAACTCCTGCCGTGGCGCAGCCGTACCGCCGACTTTGAGTCGGCAGGCGAACGCAAGCCGCGATGGGTAGCCGCCGACGCGAGTCGGCGGAGGAGTTAGTAGCCGCCGGCGTGAGCCGGCGGAATCAACCGCGGGGTCCCTTGGGTCCGCGGCCTGACGGCGGCTCCGCCATCGCCCCGGCAATCCCGTAGCAACCCGTAGCCGCCGACGTGAGTCGGCGGATGCCCAGAAAATCAGATGCGCCCATCGCTCGGAGCAGCGCCGGCGCTTGTACTCGGGCGGTCAACCACTGTGGCTTCCTGCTGCCGCCAGGCAAAACCGTCGCCAATTCGGGCTCCACTTCCCTGCGGCTGGCCCTTCGAGCGGTTCAGCGCCGATGAGCAGGACCACTACAGTCATCCGCTGGTGCGGGACGAGACCTTCGGCGATCCCAAGCCGTTCTGCGGCGCCGTCTGCGCCGCCCACGGCTGCCGGGAGGGTGGGGGCTTGGGGCCCGGGGCGCCGGCAGGAGAAGCCGAGCGGCTTTCCTCAAAGCGCCTGGCCGACCGGCCTCGGCACCTTTCACCGCGGCTGCGTTCAACCCGGGAATGTAAAGGACGCGGGGGCGGCAACCGGCGCCAAGGACCGCTTCGACCAGATCACACCCTCCGGCTCTTCACCCTCCCCACGTCCTCTACATTCCTTTCGAGTGTTCGATTTCATTCCCGTGCCTTCTGTAACAGAATCTGACCCAGCTCGTGAGGTTGACGCCCATGGCTGAAGCTGCCGCCTCCATACAAGTTCGTTATGAACGGGCGGTAGCCCTCAGCTTCAATCCGATAATGAATCGGAGTCGCAGCGTAGCATACGAAGGGCAGCCAACGAAGATGGGTTTCCTTCTTAAAATCAAAGTTGCCATGTGCGTCTGTGCTCACGACCCGCTTGCGATCAAATGCCTCGATAAGTCGCGTTACCTTGGCCCGGGCAACTGGCTGATGATCGTCACCGTCCAACACTCGACCTGATGCCGGCGGAGCAACCCATTCGCCGTGTGGAAAAATCACGCAGCCAGTCAACACCAGAAGGATGAACAGTGCGAGCAGCGGCTTCATGCAATCGAACGACAGAACTGAACGACCGCCTCCGACAGGAACGGTGGAGCGCACGAGGCGCGTCGGAATTGCCGCCCGGCCTCGAACGGAGAAGCGGGGCGGCGGTTCGCTCGGCCGATTTTGTTCGGCCACCAATGTCCGTCCATCATTGTCTCCGGCTCCTCCATACCAGCCTCCCCAGGAACACACCAACAACCAGCAACAAACCAGTACTCGGTTCGGGCACCAAGCTGAACGATTCCAAGCCGAAAAGGAGGCTGGGTGGGACAGGGTTCGGGATCGGACCTGTGCCACCAACGCCACGAAAAAGCGCTGAATGTCCATACCCAGTCCCCAGCGCGACTGCTTCTTCATAGGTTGGCGCCACCCGAAGGTCCCATGCCCGGACCTGCAACCAGCCAAATGCGCCAGCTTCGAAAGTCGGCATCGCCACGTACGAAACCCCAGTGCCCGGATCGCTGTAGAGAAAGTAGCCGCTTTGCCCGTTTGGCGTATACGTGAACGGGACAGGTGGTGCGACCTCAGACGTGCCCCATCGCACCGCTGGGACCAAAGAATCAGCCTCGAGCCCTCCGTAGAGCATGGCTACGAAATTCGAGCCAAACAACCGGTTCCCAGCGGCATCGAAAACTGGCCTGTCGAAATTGGTACCGGCATAATTTCGGAGCGCAAATGTAGCGTTGTACGGCCCGCCAAAGAAGGGAGTGCCCATGCTGACCTCTTCTCCGGGATTGTCAAAGTGCAGAAAGTCTTGCGCTGCGGCGGGCGCCCAATGGCCAAATCCCATCATAGCATAGAACAGCCAGATCATTCTTTTCATAGTTCGTGTATTTTTACCACTTCCACTAGGGCCACGGCAGCCGGACACAACGTACGTCGGCTTGCTGTCGCGTGGTTCCGGTTGCCCCGGTTGACCAAAGCCGGTTATCTCCCCAGGTGTAATAGACGTACGACAGGTCGGAAAATGCTCGGTCGTAGTCGCCCATAAAACGAGCATACACGCCTTGGAACCATCCCGGAATACAGCCAAAATCAGGATGCAAGTACGGAGGGTTAGCGGGGTCATATGCCCCGACAATCGTGTTCGTGCCGGCGAAAGCCGGAGGGAATAGGGTAGTGCTGATGGGAAACTGGTTTGTGAAATCCACTGCGCTGCCAACCGGGAGGTCGGCGAAAACACCATAGGTGCGAATCAAAGACTGGTTCGTCGGGTCGTCGCGCCTGTCGTACCATGCAATGAAGAGTTGGGTTCCGTCGGGTTTCACCGTGAGCACAGGCTGCCACTGGTCGGTCGGGAGACCGTTCGGCTCGACGTTGACTTGAATTGGAGCTTGCCAGTTGGTGCCACCTTCTGTGGACTGACGGAAATAAATGTTCGGGTGGGAAGTGCCGTTTGTTGGCTTATCGACATAAACACAGTAAAAGTGACCACTGACGGGATTGACCGCGAACGTTCCAGCACCGGAGTAAGCCAAGAAGTAATCTTCGGCTGACGCTTGAACCGACCGGAACAACGCGAACTGGAAATCGCTGAAATCGATGTCGGTTTGAATTGGCGCGCTGAAGTTCGTGCCCTGATTGGTGGAGATGTAGATAACAAACGGCTGCAGCCACGGCTTCACAAAAAGATAGAGATCGTGATTGGGTGCGACAACCGGCACCCCTCGTAAGGCAGCGGTATTCGTCCAATTCGTGCCCCCGGGATCCGATCTGCAGAATGCCGGTCCAAGGCCGCTCACCGCAAATGTGGCATACACCGTCCCCTGGCCGGTGCCGGCGAAGTTGTCCACTGTGAGCGACGGGCCGTCTGCAAACTCAGTCAAGTAGCGATTCGTGATCCCACGCGCAACGTTGAACGGCCCCTCGAAGCCTGCGCCGTTGTTCGTCGAACGCCAAAGCGGCACGAAGTGATGGCTCGACTGACCTGCAGGATAAATCACCGATGGGCGTCGTGGGTTCGCAATGAGGTACACGATGCCCGAGTTCGTGTCGCGAGCGAAGCTCGGATCCGAAGCGGTGCCGAGGGTACGATTCGTAACGAAGAAGCCCTCGCTGGTGCCGAAGTTTGTCAAAACAAAGTACGTGACGTTGGACAGCAACGGCAGTCCACCCATATCTCTAATCTCTAAATGTGCGCCCACCATCCTGCGAAATGGACCAGCCGATGTTTTCAGGGACGTTGGTCGTGTACCAAGCCGGCAAGTCTGAACACGTGTTGTCCGGGAGTCCGTGCCCAGGTATGCCACGGTTTGTGTCCACCCAGGCGGCGATGACAGTATTGCTGAAACCGATCACAGCGGTTTCATTTTGAGTATTCTGCTCGTTGCCGCAATCCTGTTCCGGATCGTTCACCAGCACGTTGACCATTTCCAGATCGGTGAAGAATGGGTTGACGCTGTGGTTGGTCGTTGGCGAGGTCTTCGTCTCAAGGATTTCGCGAGCGTCGCTAAGCAAGTCGCCGTCCGTGTCGTTGGTACAGGCGAGGATGTAGTACACCGGTGAGCAGGGCCGGGTAGGGAAGGTGAAGCTCTGGCCGTTGCTCCCGTTCGTCACCCACAACCAGAAGGAGTTCGTGATGGAATCGCCGAGCAACGCGAACGTTCGGAACAGGTCGAAAACCTTGCCTTCCGTGGCGTTGATGATCGTGAGGGTGATGGTGTTGCTGCCCGGGGTGATGAGCAGTTCGGAGGCGCAGTCGCCCAGCGCCGTCAGCGCCGCGCCCCGGTCGAAGCTCTGTGTGGCCGCAGGCACTGCGTCTCCTGCTTGGCTCCTGAGTTTTTCGTAGTCCACCGCGGTATCGTCATAGGCAAAGCTCCGCTCGTCGAGAGGAATGACTTTGAGCTCGGGAAACGGGCTCGCCGGCAACGGAGGCACCTTTTCGCCGCGGTTCAGTCTCTGGGCCGAATAGTAACGGGCAGGCTTGGGGTGGTCTGCTGGCTTGGGTGGTTCTGCCGTTTGCGCAATCGTGGCCCACGCCGCGAAGTAAAGAACCAGCGCCTGCGCGAAGCAATGCGTGGCGGTCACGGCAATGGCCGTCCTTTTTAGGGTGAAGCATCTGAGTGTCTTCATGGAGCGAGGCGTTTATTCAGTTTAATGGCCGAACGGCAGAACTGAGCGACAGCCTCCGACAGGAACGGTGGAGCGCACGAGGTAATCCCGAATTGCCGCCCAGCGTTGTGCGGAGAAGCGGGGCGGCGGTTCGCTCCAGTGATCTGGTTAGCCCATGTGTATAAGTCCTCACTTCGCCCTGCTCGGCTTTTCTCCGGCACGGATAACGGTGATCGGGCGAGACTCGTAAGCCCAATCGGCAATCACGGGAAAGAGGGTGGGCGAATTCGTTTGGAGCACGACAAAACGAATCCGGCCGTAATGCACCGCCCCGTTTGAAAGAAAGCGAACGCCCAAGTATGCCTCGGGGGGATTCCCGCTAAACCCCGGCCAGACGCGGCCCGAGCGGTAGGCAATGACCTGCGTTTCTGAATCCCGGTGTCCCCAGCTCTCCCCGGCCTTGGTTGTCGGCCCGAATTTGAAGCCTGCCTCCTTCAGCACGATGCGCCCTTCGCCATTCAGCAGATAGTCGTTTCGATTGAACGCGAAGGTGTCCAGGCAAAAAGTCGAAGTGGAGGGCAGTCCGGGACTCGGCAGGCTCGCCAGTGTTCCAGTAGTGAAGCGAAAATCAGGAACACCATCTTGATCCACATCGAGGTCCACCGACGTGTGGTCCAGCATGATTGGTCCTTGGCGATAGACGATTGAATTGTCAGCCGCACAGTTGTTGGCCGGCGCCAGCACGACTGCCAAAGCAACGGGACGCAGACCGACAATGTGCAAGAGAGATGTGGTTTTCATTGCTTGCGTTTTAAGAGCCAGACGGCAACACAGCCCAAACCGAGCAGCGCGAAAGTGGAGGGCTCAGGCACAGCGCCCGCAAAAATCGCCGCGCCGGGCCGTGTGTCGTAGGCGTATTCGTAAATCCAGCCGCCGTTGAATTCGGGCATCGGTGCGCCGACTCGCAACCAGCCGTAGTAGGTTTGGCCGTTTAATTGGAATTCCAAGCCAGCATACGCGGAGTCCAGTCCCGCGTAGAAGCCAATGCAGCCGATACCCCCCGCGCAACTGGAAAAGTTCGCCCCTATCGGTTGGCTAGACGGATAATACTGTGTTTGATACCACTCGTACGGAACTGGCGTCAGGCTCGGCCCAATCACGTCGCCCGAGTTCATCGCGACAACAAACCACGTTTCGGTCGGATGGTAGCTCCACACGCGATTCTGACCCACCCCCCCACATCTCGAATCCGCGAGTGGAGTTTGGCCCAGAAGCATAAATGACATACTCGGCTGTCCCGTCGCCATCAAAGTCGAGATTGTACGACTGCGGGTTTAAGCCCGTGAGGCGCATGCCCTGAAAATCCCACGGAAAGTTCGGGTCGGGATTTGGTGTGCTCAACTGCACATGAACAATCGTCCCTTGCGCGAGCACTGATGAACCCGCAAGGGAGAGGGCCAGCGCCAGCCCCTGCCAGCACCAGCCCGGCAATTTGCGCAATGCCAGCTTCATGAGTCAGCGCAACTGTACCACACGATAAAACCGCGCGTCCACTCCCGCCGGTACGGACAGGTTAACCGCTACGTTCGTCTTGGTCGCGCTGATTTCGCCCGTGCTGTTGGACCATGCGCCGGTCGCGACGTCGTCCCGATGTTGCACCTGGTACACACGCCCGACGACCGAACTCCATTGCAACGCGACCGTATTGGAACTCGTCATCGCGATGCTCGTGATCAGCAAAAGCGGGGCGGGCTGCGCTACGTTGCCGGAAATCACGAAGGACACCCATTGCTCATTCGTTGTTCCGGTTGTACCCGCGACCAAGTTTGTACCCTTATGCGTAAGGCGCACCGTGTAGATGCTGTTTGTCGCGGGGTTCGAGATGACAACCTGCTCGACGTTGTCCCGGATGTTGTCGCCAGTGGTGGCGGCATTGGTAGGTGTAGCGGGATTAAGCACCCACGGAAAATTCGTCGTGCCATTTGGAGCAACTACCCGTAAATCAAGATCGTTGACGAGCATTCGGTTCGTCGGGTCGAGCGAAACGGCTGGAGGCGTTCCGGCAGGATCATTCCACGCTGTGCCAACGATGAGCGGTTGTCCGCCCTTTGCAACGACTGGAAATTCTATGTAGTCGCCGCCAGTCAGGCGCACTTCCTTGATGTGCGCAAGTGAACCGCTCGCATTGTTGCTCTGAACGAGCAGTGCCGCTTTTCGAGCATTCAGCAGCCCCCAGCCAAAGCGGTAATCTGGCCCAACAGCAGTGCCGGCTTCATCGGCAGTATGGATGGCCAATCCCCTCAGCGTTGACGCCAGCATGGGCTGGTTTGTGCCGTAGAGTCGGTTGTGAAGTTCCGTCAACAGCGCCAAAGAACCGCAGGTGCTGGGCGTTGCCATGCTGGTACCGCTGTAGCTGGGGTACGAGCTATCGTTCGTGGCAACCGTGGAGAAAAGGTTCACGCCATCCGCCACCACATCCGGCTTGATGCGGCCATCATCCGTTGGTCCAAAACTGCTGAAGGTGGACATCACAACGCTGTTCGAGCCTGCGTAACCGTTCGTGATGCCGTTCACTGCACCGACCGTCAGGATGTTCTTGGCGCAGGCTTGTTCCGGGAGTGTGTCGTAACCGCCAGCGTCGCCGTCGTTCGGTCGGTTGGCAGTTGAAACGATGACGACGCCATTCGAGAACGTGTAGTAGCCGAACGAAGGAGAATAAATTGGCGCTCCGGCAGAGCCGCGCTCGTTGGCCGAGGCCCAAACCGGCAAGTACGTCGGAGCGTTGTTTGCAATCTGGTCAATCGTCTGCGCTGCCGCGCTGTAGAAGCCAAACAGATAGCTCTGGTTTGGGTTCACCACGATGTCTCCCCACCAGACCATGTAAATTGTTCCACCAATGCTCGTGTAACCCCACCCCGCCTGATAGGCGTAGGAGTGGTTGGAAACCCGGTAGCCGTTTGTCGAGACTGCGCCAGGCATCTTCACGAAATCATCGTCAAAGTCCGCAGCGAAGACTCTCCCACGGTGCGCCATACCGCGAGCGCGATTGGTGACGCCATATGCCGCAAGCGTGCCCGAAACGTGAGTAGCATGGTCGTTCGTTCCGTATGCGCTCGGTCCGTCAATGTCCATTACCCTCACTCCGTTCGTGGAGAACTCGCGGTGTGTGATGCGTACATCACCGCCATCAAACAGGCCAACGGCGATGTTCGTCCCAGTGAGGTTGAATCCGGTGTTTCCGCCAGGCCAAAGCTCATCCGTCCCTACTGTATCAGCCGCCAGCAAATTGCACGTGGCGACGGCGCGCGGCAAACCATTCTCCACTCTGACGATCGCGCTCACGCCGCCATCGTCGAGCCGCGTGAATGGGTCAAACCCGCTGGTAGTCAGGAACTCGGCGACCAGTTGGCGGTTCTGTTCTGCCAGAATCGCCAGGTCTTCTGAAAGCGCGCTCAAACCGGCGGTTTCCAGCGCGTGTCTGTCAGCCAGAGTAAGAGTTTTGCCGTCTGTGGCGCGGATGTCCTGATGCAACCACGGCGCAAATGCTTCTCGATTCTTGGCCCACGCCGCTTCCTGGGCTGCTTGCTGCTCCTCTTGGGCGGCTTTGGCAAGCACCGGATCGGCAGCGATAGCTCTGGCAATGGCGGCAGCCTCGTCCCGTCGCTTTCTGGCTGCGGCCTGCTCCGGCGTGTCAGGGATGCCGGTGTCGTCAAAGACGAAAATGCCCGGCGCGATTTCAACGGCCTCAAGTTCCGGATGTGGATTGAACGGCCACGGCGGACTCCACTCGAAGTCCTTCGCCGAGTAATACGTGCCCGGAATGGGTGGCTTCTGATCTTGTGCAACGCTCAGGCTGGCGAGAGCCAACGCGATGAGTGTTGTTCCAATTCGTATCGTTGTTCTGGTTTTTGTTTTGATGGTGTGCGGTTCAGTTTACTGTGCGTGTTCGACTCGCCCGCGACGTCACGGGCTAACGCCAGAACTGAGCGACAGCCGCCCCGCCGTGATAACGCCCGCGACTCTCGACAACCAGAACGCCTCGCCGAAGCCCGTGACTCTCGAACTGCGAAGCGGGGCGGCGGTTCGCTCCAGTGCCCTTGTTAGCCCCTTCTTTCATTCCTTTTTCGTCTGAACCACACCATCAAGACGCCCCCTCCAACCAACAACGCCAGGGTCGAAGGCTCAGGAACTGCACCCGCCAGAATCGGCACCCCGGGGCGCGTCTCCCAAGCCCACGAATTAATCACGGCCACAGGCGCGAACCAATCCACGTAAAGCGAAACCCAGCCGTAATGCGTGCCGCTCGCGCGCTGAAATTCGACGCCCATGTAAGCCTGCTGGCCACGAAAATCCCCAGTGCAGCCGACATCGAAACACTGAATCAGTGTGTTGAAGTCTGTCTCGTACGGTGCTCCGGGTATTGTACCGAGCCACTGAAGCCAGCCTGCTGCGCTGTCCTGACCAATCGAAAAGCCAGACGCTAGAGGGGCGACACTACCGCCAATGTTTGGTGGAGGATCCATATTCGTCAAGATGCGGGTAGCTTGTTCGCACCGCACGCCCACGAAATGGAAGTCGTAGGCAAAGGTAAGGTCCACTTGTCCGTCACCGTCCAAATCCAAGGGGTAGAACTGCCCAAAGAATTCGTCGCGCAGAATGATCGGGCTTGGCGGTTGATAGTAGGCAATGGTTCCTTGCGCTTTGCCCGGATGGGCAAGGCCCAGCCAGGCAGTCGCAAACACCAACGTAATGAACCAACGGCGGTGCATGGCACATTACTGTTGCCGTCGCAACAGCCAGAACCGATACGGGTCGGCGGCCTCCACCAGAATCGAGTTCGTCACGGCTTCCGCCTTCACCGTGGCATTCGTCTGCCAGTCCACCAGATTGGTCGAGGTCAACAGATGGAAATACGCGCCTGGGTCAGCCGTGAACGTGAGCAGCATGTTTGTCCCGGACGGACTCGACTCAATCGCGGTGAACACCGGCGGCAACGGCGTGTCGCCTCTGGTTTGCAGCGATGCCCACTGGGCCGAGGGGGCAAGGCCGCCGGGAAGTCCGCCAGAGTGGGTCACCACGATGCGGTATCTGCCCGTCGGGGGATTGGTGATGGACACCTGCTCAACATTGTTCCGGTTGTCCACCCCGGTTGTGGCGACGGCGCTCCGCGCCGCTTCCGTCTTGTTCGTCAGGTCGGGATTCAAAATCCACGGATAATATACGTTGGTCGCGCCGACGCGCTCAACGCGCAGATCCAGGTTGTTGACCAACACCGGCGTGGTGCGGTCCACCACCACGTTGGTCAGTTGCGGCCCAGCCGGATCGGTCCAGCACAACGTCGCCCGGAACGGCACGCCGTTGGTCAAATCCACTTCCCAAGCAAGGGACTCTCCGACGGCAAGCCGGAACTCTTTGATGTGCGTGCCACGCCCATGTCGGTGATCCAACTCGATTTGCGCCACGCAGGAGGCGGCATTGAACAAGCCGTAGCCTGCTAGGTAGTCCGGTCCGGGCGCACCCACGTCATCGGCCGTGTGAATGGCCAGCGCCTTCCAAGTCGAACCACGCCACGCGTCAAGATTGGGGTCCAAGTTCGGCCACAGTTGCAGCCGCCGCTGCATCGCCAGCCCCAGCCCGCCCGACACACCCGGTGCGGCAAAACTCGTCCCGGACAGCGACCAGTAATTGCTGGTCGTGCCGTCAATGGGCGTAAGGATGCCAAACGCACGCAGGTTGGGGTTGGCCTGTCCCACCGCAACGATGTCCGGCTTGATGCGTCCGTCATCGGTCGGCCCGCATCCGGAAAACGGGGCGAGCACGATGCTGGCGTTGGTGGCGTAGCCATACTGAACCTCGCTGCCAACCACGCGATAAACATCACGCACCGCCCCAACGGTGAGAACGTTCTTCGCCGTGCCGGGAGCTAGGAGCGTGTCAAAAGCGTAGGTGTCGCCATCGCCATTGCGCCAGTCGCGGGAGTTGGCGGGCGGGTTGGTCACGCCCTGCCAGTTGTAAGGCCCTGGACCAACGAAATACCAGTAATTGGTTGGAATGCCTGGGCCGGTCAGCCGGTCATTGCCGGCGGCATAGACCATCAGGTGCCGCGGGGCGTTCGTGGCAAGGAAGGCGTCTATCTGCGTGCATCCTGAACCGTCGCTGAAGTCCGGGAAGTAGTAGCCGAACTTCCACTCCTCCGGGAAAGCTAGGCTGCCTCGCCAAATCCAAGCGTTGGTGATGGTGTTGGTTCGCCCGCCCTGCAACACCTGAATCGTCTGCTGAATCCAGCCGCCAGCGTAGCCCCAGGAGTGATTGGCAAGACGCAAGGGCTCCCCGGTAACGGTTCCAGCAACGGCACTCAGACGCTCTGGGACGAGGTTCTTGGTGTCGTAGCCGTTGATGGTCGCGGCAAAGGCCGCCCCGCGTAGCAGCCGTGCGGGCTGGCCGTTGAGCGTGAACTGAATCACACCGCCCGCTGCCATTGTCCCGGCCACGCCCGTCGCGTGCCAGTGAGAGGGAATCGGGTTGGTCGCCGAGTGGTCCACCTGGCGGGCGCGCGTGCCAAACTCGACGTGATTCGTCAAGACCGCGCCGTCCACTTCCCACAGGCCCAGCGTGATGTTCGTGCCGGTCAGATTGCGCCCCGTGGAAGCGTGCGCCCAGGGTGCGGTGTTCGTCGGCCACAACTCGTCGGCACTGATGCTCGCCGCCGCAATTAGGTTCTGGCTCGAATAATAAACCGGCTGGTCGCCAATCGCCCCGCCCAAGACTTCCTTCAATCCATCCTCACGAATTCGCTCACGCGGCGCGTTCAGCCGCTTGGAGATGGCGTCCAACTCCGCCTCAATGCGTGGCACGTCGGCGCGAGCCGCCTCGGCCTTGCGCGCCAACTCCTGTAGCTCCGCTCTGGCTTCCTCACGGGCTTGCTTCGTCTCGGCCTCACCCGGCAGTCCCCACGAGCGCAAGAAAGGCTGCGCGGCTTCCAGCCGCGCTTGCCAGTCGGCCTCGCGTTTGCGGGCCGCTTCCTCTGCCGCCTGTCGGGCCGCCGCCGCAAGGACAGGATCGGCGGCAATGGTCTTGGCCAGCGCGTCGGCTTCTTGCCATCGCTTTCTGGCCTCGGCCTGTTCTGGTGTGTCGGGCACGCCAGTATCATCCACCAAGAACTTGCCCGGTTCAAACTCAACTGCGGGCAAGTCGAGGTTGGGGGTTGAAGGGCAAAGGCGGCTTCCATTCAAAATCCTTCGCCGAACAATACGTGCCGGGGATTGGTGGCTTCTCCTGTTGTTGTGCGAAGCTCGCGCTGGCCAACGCCAGCACCGTCA
>Ga0078972_1003174_pt1 | contig 50290 bp, 63 predicted proteins | sample YelNatPaOPGAMG01_FD_67568 | JGI IMG/M metagenome (GOLD analysis project Ga0078972, IMG submission 67568) | Hot spring thermophilic microbial communities from Obsidian Pool, Yellowstone National Park, USA - OP-RAMG-01 (SPADES assembly) (version 2) | ecosystem: Environmental > Aquatic > Thermal...
TTGCCTAAGATTGTGTCAGGTTCATCTGGTATCGATGGTGTCCCTGTTGTCCCGTCTTTTGGGGTCGCCAGTTTCATCCACTCCGCAGGGATACCGTCGATGCCAGGTGTTTTGCGGTTGCTTGAGCATAGCACGGTCCGAACAGATTCAGGCCAGAAGATTGGGTCGTTCCATTCCGGTACCGGGTCGAGGCGCGGTAGTTCTGCAGCTTATTGGTGCCAATAGATTCGGTCTTGGCAGTTCCCAGTTGCGTCTTCATGCAGCTCTGTGCCGTGGTCTGTCCAGGCCTCATTCAATGAGGCACGCTCCGTCCTCAGCGCTTCCTTTTAACAGTTGGTGTGAGCCCCAAGCACTTTTTTGGTGGGTCCAGTCTCGATCGAATATAGCGCCAGGTCTCATTTTCGTTGGTGCTCTCCAGCATAGATTTCGCCAGGGAGGCGATTCTGCGGTTTCGATCCTCTCGTTTGTCTTCTCTGGAAAGTTTCTTCTTTGTTTTGATAGCTTCTTCATGTTGCGCCTGTAGCGCCGGTAGCGCTGCCTTCGCTTCCTTGTCTCCGGCGTTGGCGCGTATGGCGGTGCGGTTTACGATCTTGTTGAGTCGGTGGCTTTCATCAATTCGAGTTTTGGTACGTCGTTTCAGGTACCGAGGTTTGCAACTGTTGCGTTCTGGTGCAAGCAGTCCCAGTTCTCTGGTAATCTTCTGATTCTCATCTACATACTCGCGTGCCAATTGGTCAAAAGATTTGTATGCACGGCTTTTCGGATCTTCAACGCTGTGATTAGGTGACTGGGTTTGGCGACGGCTTTCTTGGGTTCCTGCTCGGGTGCTCTTTCGGGGGATCACTCATGATGGGCTCGTTCGGGAGTTCTTTTTTCTATTCATCTATTTTTTCTCGTTGGCCTTCTTCTTCTTCTTCGGGCTCTTTCCTGAGCTGCTTTCTCTGGTTATTTTGCATCTAGGTGGATCATGAGGTTTCTGTGCCTCCTTCTCCGTATCCCGTTGGGTCTCTTTCCCTATTGTAGAGTCCTCGACTTGTATCAGTTCTTCATTACTGTACTGGCAATTCGATATCTCGTCGTCTAGTATCGAGGCTATCCCACAAATATTCCATGATGCGAAACCTATCGAGTCGTAGCGCATAAGGGAATAGGAATAGCGCTGCGGTACTCCAGAGATACGTCGTCGATTTAGATGCACCCTCCACGGGGTGTGTGAGCGCACACGCCACCAGCGCCTCCTGCATTCCAGTCGTTCATTGAGTGTCTGCCGCAGCGCTAGCGTAGAATCAGAAGTACGTTAGTCAAGGTTGATTCGAATGCGACCTTTATCTTGCCGGACGCGTGAAGCTCCCCTCAACCACTAGGGATACTCTACGAACTACCCTTTCAGCGGCTACGTATCCGCTCCTCAAATACATAGGCGGGCAAGTCGCTTATTCCAGCTTCGACCGCGAACATACTGCCAGCCGTCTTCCAAAGTATCCGCCAAGACTGTTTCCAGAGTTGAGGTAGGTACCCAAGTTAGGAGGTAATCCTGAGCCCGAGTTCGAGGATGGGTCCAGGATTTGCGCCCGAACCTGCAGCGTTGATTCGGGAGGGGCGGATAACTGCTCAGAATTTTCGTCAATATTTTCTGCTGCTACTGCCTCCGCCCCTCCGTTCATTGTGGTAAAGGTCCTTGTAGTGGGCGTCCTTCGCCGTCGCCCAAGCACCCCGCGTTAACCCACTTTCAGAGCTTCTCCGGAAAAACTAGACCTCTTATGCGGGCGTGGTGTGTGGGGCTTTAAGATAGTTGTTCTTTGATAAATAGTTTGTGACTAGTTTGCATCGCGCTCAGTGAGCGCACCTCGGAGATCAGGCAGGCATGAGACACGACGCACATGCCGTTGTTGAAGGGGAACGTGATCCTGATCTCTAGCATGTACATCTATTGTAAAAGTTGTATTTTCGTTCAGGTCATACCAAAGTACAGTTTTTCATTTCGTTTTTGTTTCAAACCTCAAGTAAAAATATTCGATTGATTTTTCGCAGTATATAACAGAAGGGTTCAAAGAGCGTTCTTTCTCAAAAAAACTAAAAAAGGAAAGCTATGAAAAAGCAAGTGCACGATCCTGGAGGCCCAGGGTCGCCGGCTGCCAGAAAAAAAAACAAATACAGTGCCGAGTCCAGAAGAAAAGGAAGAGAAGGGGGACTGAAAGGGGAGGCTCTACGTCGAAGGCGGCAAGAAAGACGACTGTACGACGAGATGGTGGTGAAAGCCTTCCTTCTTGGACATATCAAGGATCCCAACAGGGAAAAGTTGCGAGACGCTATCGAAATACGTGTCGACTCGTACTCCAAGAGTATTGTCAAGGCGTCGTCAGGACTGATGCATTTGGCGAGGGAGATGTATCGCGACGTGACGCACATGCAAACGGTCGAGATTCCAGACGATATCTTCGACAAGACGTTTATTCGCCACCTGATGCTTGGTACAGGGGAGATGCGGAGGGAAAATGAGCAGTACATGCCGTACACGAAAACTTCGCGCAATTCCGCTTCGAAGGTAATCGATACAGCGGTGACGGAAATATTGACACATACGGAGTGAAAAAGTACATCACGAATCTGAAGAACCATCTGATCGTGAACCTCGAACGTTTCATGATACGCGCCGTATTTGGACTCTACCCGGGCATCTCTCGCTATGGGAAATGGGCGATTATCAACGGCATCACGAACGATCGCAAGCATGAAGATGAGGTCGAATTTGTTGACCAGAAGGCGTCAAAAGAGAGCACGAATGAAGCTGCTGTGATCCGTGCGGTTGGACAAGAGCATCGTGTGGTGCTCGGGCTGGTGCATCCAGCAGAAAAGGTATAAGAGTTGAAAAAAGATAAGGAAAGATACGATTGTCTCCTCCTACGGTATTTCGTGTTTTTGGACCGTGAACTCGAACGCAAAGCGGAGATGAAGCTGAGTGAAGAGACAAATGGAGAGTGGGAGAGACGGAAGAATTTCCTAATGGGGAAGTGCTTCAACGTCGTTCCGTCAAGCAATGCCAAGTCACATTTTGTTACTATCGACTCCAGAATCCCTCACGGCATCATGAAGGAGATCAGTCCGGAGTTCAATGTTAACAGGGAGGAATTCTCCGGTGAAAACCGGATGACGCACTGGAAGAACATCTTCGATTTCAAACGCCTGAGAGTGAGCAAGCAAAAAGTGTTCACTGGGATAATCGAAACCGATGGAGTAGCCTTGTGTGTACACTATCGGCGGTTGAAGACAGATCAGCCAGTCCCTCCCTCGGCTGCGCCCATGACGAAGGATGAAGAAAACAAAGAGGCGGGTCCTGCAATGCAAGAGGTGGAGGATAACGACTTTGTCGTTGGCGCGGCGGAGCATGAAGAAAACAAAGAGGAGAATCCTACGACTCAGTAGGTAGAGAATAACGACCTTGTCGTTGACGTAACGAAGGATGAAGATGAGAAGGAAGCGGACCCTGTGATGCAGGAGCTGAGGGGGAACGACCTCATCGTTGACGCGGCGAAGCATGAAGAAAACAAGAAGGCGGGCTCTGAGAAGCAGAAAGTGCAGGATAACGACTTTGCCGTTGGCGCTGACCCCGGAAACACAAATATCATAAGTATCGCAGCACCCACGCGCGCGGAAAATGGTACTCACGGTAACTTACGTCAGAAAGACATGCGTCTATTGAGGTTCTCGAGAGCGATATACTATCGATAATCGGGAATCATGAATGCGAGGAAGAAAATTGAGGCATGGAATGCAGGAATGGAGGATCACCTGGAAGCTATGAGCGAGGTGACGAGCTGCGGAGCGGACTTTGAAGCTTTTCGGAAATTCATGGAAGTTCATAGTACCCATTGAGATGCGCTGTGGGAGGAGTATACAAAGCCCCGGTGGGCTCGTCTGCGTATGAATCTATACGGTGGGAGGCAGCGCGCATTCGCGAATTTTTTCAATCAGTTGAGCTCCCTAAAGGAGGACGAGAGTCAGAGGCTCGTAGTAGCGTACGGAGCAGGGCGCTTGAAGACCCAAAAAAGGGGCTACGCCAGCTCCAACGACGAGAACGTACAAGGAGTGTGCACGGCGTTTTGTTACGATACCTGTAGATGAGTTTCGAGCATCCTATGCACACCGTGAACTGGGGTGTACACTCCAGAGAGCGGAGATGGAAAAGTGCCAGAGGAGCCCTGAGGTTATAAAAAAGTACGGACCGCTGACGGAGGAGCAAATGGAAAAGAGGGCAAAAGTGCGAGGGCTACTCGCATTGGTTAGTACGATCAATGGCAAGAAACGTATGGAGTTTGTGAACCGAGACTTTAATGCCGCAATCAATATCAGGCGATGTGCAGTGCCGGAGGAAAGACCTTCAAAGATGACAAGAGTGAACTTTGTTGGACAACCTATCAAAGTCGAACTATATAAGAAAAAGTTGGAAGCAGTAGTAGGTAGCATGTCCAAAAAGACCGGCAGGCGTCTACACCCCCAGTTGGAGACTTCTTGTCTAGGCCGCGTTCGCCACTACTGTACACCACTGGCGACAACGTTTTTCTTTTGAAAGGCGTTTGTTGTTGACGGTGATGCCGGTTGTCGTGCTCTGCGGCTTGCCTCGAGCAGGCAAGTCAGCGCTGGCAAAGCGAATCGCTGAAGCAGCACCACCACACCTTAAACCAGTGACGATACTCTCAGATCGCGGCATAGAGGACTACGCTGAGCCGCAGCGCGAGAAGACTGCGCGCAGTCGTCTGCGTGCAGCCTTGGAGCGTGCACCTTACCGCGAACGTCTGGTGATCGTAGATGCTTGCAATCTCGTCTCTGGTTTTCGCTATGAGCTATGGTGCGTGACCCGCGTGCCCGCTGGAAAGCGTCAAGAGTCAATACCTCACGTGACAGTACTTATTAGAAGTAAGGCAGACGTTTCTGAAGTCTCCTGTGCTCATAGTCCGCCGGGATACCAGCGCTCCACTGCCGACCGGCCTTCGGCTGCAGCAGTGGGCCTAACGCGTCTTGTTGTCGAACCCGAACTGACGTCGCCGGAGAGGATCGGGCACGAGCCGCAAGCGAAAAGCGCCCGGTCGGCGAACGCAGATGCTTTGCGCTCTGTTCTGAACGGGCGATGTGAAGTGGCAGGTCCCAGACAACAGCCTCAAGCGGACAGCGACGTGGCAGCGAACATTGCCCGGGTACGAGAGCGCTTCGAATGGCCAGACCCGCAAGGCCAACGATGGGATCGACCGCTGTTCACCATGTCATTGAAGGAGAGGGTTTGCTCGTACGAAACTCCGGATGGGTGCACGTTCTTCGAAGAAACGCAATGGGTCGCTTCCATCTATGATTGGATTTCAGGAGGCACTGCTCGGAAGGATTTCAAAACGACGTCACGAATGACGATCGCGACGCGTCAGACTCGCGTTCAATCCGCGGATAGCTACTTCGAAAGCGAGATCCGCAAAATCGAGGACGCTATTATCCAAGTGCTCTGCGCCGGAGATGAGGGCGAGCATCAACACCCCGGAACGGTGTATACGTACGACAAGTGTCCGCTTCGCCTTCCTGAATCGTACTTGCGACGGATTTTCCTGCTCGCGAATCAATCCAGTCGCCTGTATACGGTATCGCAAGATTTGCGTGCACATCGTCATCTCTTTGTACGTCGATATCAGAAACGACGGGTAGAGCAAGATTCGAGTGCTTCGGTGCAAGAGTTCATTCGGTCTCTGGAAGGATACCTTGAGCTGCGCGACCAACAACGTCGTAGCGAACACTGAAAACGACGCTGTCTACTACTGCGTAAGATGACAGCTACAGTTGTTAGCCAGCGGCGGCCGCAGGCTAAGAACGCGTCCTGGATGACAAAGGCATGAATAGCGCCAGAATCCATTGCCCAGGTCTAGGACGGAGGCAGTAGCGAGTCGCTCTGTTCGGGAGCACGCGCCTGCTCAGCGTCAGATCGCTGACGACAAGCGATGGACGCATACTATGACGACTCTGAACCTGCGCTCTCGTCGATGAGCCGGTGTGCTGCGGAGCGTCATTCGAGCAAGGAACGGCGTCAGACAGGCGAGCATCATCAGTGCCTGAGGCGCGGCCATCGCTCGCAAACGAGTGCACTGTCGACAGCACTTGACGTTCCCGCACTAGGCATGCGAGTGCATACTATCGATCGAAAGCGGACACGTGCCCCAAGCATTAGACAGTGGACCCATTTTCGGCAAATGAACAGGGCAGTAATCTGTGTCAGTAATCATAAGCAGATGGTATGGGAGGAGATATGGATGTAGGCGAAGTGGCGTCGCTTGGTACGCTCAGGGAAGCTTTTTTGCTAAGCGCATAGCACCTTGTTGCTGCGAAACGACACGTCTGCACAAAAGTCCCTGTATGTCGATTTTCTGCTTTTCGCAAGTCATGCGCTGTGGAAGCGCTGCCGACTCCTATGCATAGTGCTGACACAGCTCTGCTGCACTACTCGCCGAGCGAGTGACGTGCCTGGGTTTACCTTGTGAAATCGTAGGTTCCGTTTCCTCGAACAAAAGCCTAGCACTCGATACCGCTGTGCTTGCATGCGACTACGGCAAATCGTCTGTCTCAGGTACCGACACCCGTCGCGCAAGCGGAGACCCTCTTGGTCGACTAAATGATCCTGCAGCCCCCAAAACGACAACAACAGAACATGCGTTGCAGCGCAGACAAGACCGAGTCTAGGCGGATTCGCATTTGCTCTGTGCTACAAGCAGAAGACCCCTCCGAATTCGAAATTTCGCTGCAGTTGCATTTCGGACGAGTCGGTTGAGCGGGTCTAATCAAAGCACCGAAAATAACTCGTGCGACATGGCCATGAGCGCAGCCTTAAGCTGGAGCGGTAGCCGTTCCCGGAACACCCATGTGGGCGACAACGATCAGCTTCCCTGGAGTCGGGTATACGCGCTTTCCCGACGGGAGAAGATTCGTATCTTGCCTCATCTATACTGTCTTGACATGCCGCCACACGGGCCTACTTCTTACCGGACCAATCGAGCGAATATGTGCAACCAAACGAATGCCATCGCACAGCGAGACCACCAAGCAATCCATCACTTGAGAGGATCAGCTTGTCATGTTCTGGACGGCAGCCCGCAGCCATAACTTGCGTACTGCGACGACGGAAGCGACGTGCTTGGTGGCACACGCTGCGTCCTATGGTGCCGCTCTCGGTTCCAAACAGACGCCGAGATATACCATCACGAAGCCCTGTTGCAGGACGTTCACAGGATGAGGCGGGTACAGCCTGCGCTTCCCACTCAGTCCAAGTCGGGGAACGATCCAGCGCACCTACAAGCCCAGCGAGACGACGTGTCGCAGCCGTCCGAACCGCGTTTTCCGTATCCTCGGCAGGCTCATGCCTGGTGTTGGTACCGCTCAGCGAACCAACAGCTGACGTACTCGAGGAGCGTGTGCGCACACCAGGTCCAGTGCGGCTCGCTGCATCCGCAGATGACGATCCGAGCGCTTGCGTTCCAGAAAGTGTTCGTGGACGCGACGCTGACGCCGTCACCAACCGGACATCGTCGAGGACTTTTCGAATCTCTGACAAGTCCGTAGCATCGGACAGCGCGCTGCGGCGTGTGCGTTTCTATGGCGTTTCCGGCGGTGATATCACCGGCATCGCCAGCCCTGCAGCCGGTGACGACTCCACATCCGAACTCGGGCACGCTGCCGCTGGTGCACTAGAGTTCCGACACCCGCCTGCGTGCGGCTGGGATAACGGGCATATTCGACTTGATAGTCCGCTCACGTGTTTTCAGTGCTGCTGCTGATCACTACTGATCTCTACTGATTGCTACTGATCATTACTGATTGCTGCTGATCACTACTGATCGCTGCTGATCGCTACTGATTGCTACTGATTGCTACTGATCGCTGCTGATCATTACTGATCATTACTGATTGCTACTGATTGCTACTGATTGCTACTGATCATTACTGATTGCTACTGATTGCTACTGATTGCTACTGATCATTACTGATTGCTACTGATTGCTACTGATCGCTGCTGATCGCTGCTGATCGCTACTGATCTCTACTGATTGCTACTGATCATTACTGATTGCTACTGATCGCTGCTGATCGCTGCTGATTGCTGCTGATTGCTGCTGATCATTACTGATTGCTACTGATTGCTACTGATCTCTACTGATTGCTACTGATCATTACTGATTGCTGCTGATTGCTGCTGATCTCTACTGATTGCTACTGATCTCTACTGATTGCTACTGATCATTACTGATTGCTGCTGATTGCTGCTGATTGCTACTGGTCTCTACTGATTGCTACTGATCGCTACTGATTGCTACTGATCTCTACTGATTGCTACTGATCATTACTGATTGCTGCTGATTGCTGCTGATTGCTACTGATCTCTACTGATCGCTACTGATCTCTACTGATCATTACTGATCGCTACTGATCGCTGCTGATGCGGCGGCGGCGACGGCGGCGGCGGCGGCGGCGGTACCGAACGGCCTCGACGCCGTATTGTCTTCTGCGTAGAGGCAGCATTCTGTAAACGCCTTTGGGCAGTGTACGGTTTGGTTGCGCGGGTTCAATAACAGCACCAAAAGAGTTAGTTGACTTTTATAGGGGCTCTTAATTAGACGCCGATAGAAGCTATGAGCAACCCGAACAGGAGCTCGACGCTGGGAGGCGCGAGACAGGGAGGCGGCTTAGACTCGAGTCGCCGCCGGGGAAACAACGCAGCTCGTGGCGGGTCTCAGAACGTTGCTTCTGCTGTTGGTGCACAGCGCAGCGGAAGCACCACTGAGTCCGCTCGAGTTGTTGCTGATTCTTCGGAAGCGAGCGCGGAACCGGCACCGTTCGTGGGCGCACACCAACCAACAGAAGCGCCCAAGCGAGACTCGGAGGCGGGTACTGCTGACGAGGCACGTCGGGCAGCTTCCGCGAATGCTGCGACGATGGCTTCACCCGACGATTTGGCAAGAGATATGGAAATGGCGCGCATCAACACGATATCACTGAAACGTGTGGAGTCTGAACCGGAGGTGGCGCCGCTAAAGCTCATGGACCAGCTCATTTTCAGCACCGAGGACGGTTACCGGCAGGCGGAACTGGAGCTTCTCGCGAGCGGCCGCTCGACCGGCGAAGCCGCTGAAAGTCCAATAACGCTACCTGACGTGCAGGCGGGTTCTTTTGGGGAGCGCCCCATGGACAAGGCTCGGGACGCCGTCTCCGAAACACCGACGGAGGCGCAGAGCTACCTGCGCGAAGAGGCTGCTGTTAGCCCGCGCACATCCAGTTCCGAACGAGAACGGGAGGAAAGCAACTGTGGACCGAAATGTCCCAAACGCTACAGAATTGCACTGTTTGCATGGGAGTCGCTCTACTCGGTGGCGGTAGGCGGTGTTGCGCCGCACGTCACCGAACTCGCAGCAGGCCTAGAGCGTCGCGGCCACGAAGTTCACGTTTTCGTGAGGTCGGGTGCTGGCCAGGCCCCCTATGAGCGAATTGACGGTGTATACGTGCATCGTTGCAGCTTCGACTTGTCCCCGGACTTTGTGAAAGAGTGTGAGAATATGTGCAACTCATTTATGCACGCGATGTACGAAGTGGAGTGTTTCATGAATGCTCATTTCGATGTTATTCACTGCCATGACTGGCTCACGGGGTTCGCTCTGACCAACGCGAAGCACATCCTTGGACGGCCTGTCTGCATATTCACCATCCATTCTACGGAGTATGGGCGTAGCGGCAATAATCACTACGGTGGCCAGTCGGCACGTATTCGCGATATTGAGCAGGCCGCAATATCTGCCGCCGATCGTATTATCTGCGTCAGCGGTGTGCTTTGCGATGAGGTCAAAGCGGTATACTCTTTTGACTGGAACAAACTGCGCTGTGTCCACAATGGTATTAATGCGCTGCGTTACGACGGGAATTTGTGGGATCCCGGAGAAGTCCGCGCGCGCTACGCGGTGGGCCCCCTGGATCCAATGGTGCTCTTCGTTGGGCGTATGGCAGTCCAGAAAGGACCAGACCTGCTGGTTGAAGCCGCTCCCTTCATCTTGAAGGCCCGTAGCGACACCAAATTCGTGATGGTCGGCGACGGCTACATGAAACCATCACTCGAGGCTCGCTGTCATCAACTTGGTGTGGCACACGCTTTCCGCTGGACCGGCACCATGGGCGGAGCACCGCTGGTTGAGGTCTTCAAAGCTTGCGACGTGGTCTGCGTGCCGAGTCGAAATGAGCCGTTCGGGATCGTTGTTCTCGAGGCTTGGGCGAGTGGAAAACCTGTCGTCGTCACAAAGAACGGCGGACCACGGGAGTTTGTCACTCATGAAGTGGAAGGATACCAGATTGACACCAGTCCGGACTCCATAGCTTGGGGAATATGCAAGTGTTTCGAAAACTTCGATCATTCGAGGTTCATGGGCGAGCAGGGTCGCAAGAAAGCACAAAGGGAGTTTAGCTGGGATCGCATTGCGGAACTCACGAATAACGTCTACGATGAGTTGTTGCTCTCACGCCCGTATTAACAACACAGCATCAATGCCCTGGTGCACGAGTCGCGAAACTAGACTCGGACGTGAAGTTGACGTGTCGGAACACTCGTGTCGACCAGACGTTGTTCTCGAATCGTCATGCGCTTCGGTTTCATCGGTAGCGGGCGCACTGCTTCCAGGGCGCTTTGCCTACAAGCACATATTCATCGCGCTTCGCTGACGACAGGCAAACGCATGGCACGAAAGCGGTTCCAAGAGATCCGGTCTGAGGGTGACGGTTCCGGCCTAGTGTGTCACCATCTTTTGCATGACCATGCCGATTCATCATGACCGCTGCTTTGCCCGAGTGTGCAGCGTTCAAGGGACTGCTCAAGTGCTAGAGCAGGTAAAGACCCGCTGTGGGGTATCGCTACAGTAAAGCAGTTCGTTCCTTCGCGGATGCGTTCGTGCAGCTGGCAGGGATGAAGCGCGGTTGACGCTTTCGTTTTGTATCACGTTCGCAGATAGAGGAATCGTCCACGATTCCGTGTTACAAGCCTGTGCTGGTATTTTCCGTGAATTCTGGAAAGCGGGCGTCCCAGGAACCGTAAGATGAAAGTCCAGGCCAACTCAAGAGAACCGATGAGCGTCTCGTGCAACGGGAAGCACCAAGCATTTTCAAGCGCCCGAGCACCGCTTATCTCCCGGAGTCGTCGAGCGCTTCGACACTGGCTTTCGGTGACGTCTCTGACAATCGTCCGCGGGAAGCGACACTGGCCTGGCACCGCGTCTGGTGTCGACGATATTCACGAACTGCTTCCGCTCCCGAGAAGCGTGCACTTGAGCCTCCCCGTGGGATCCGCAGCGTGCTTCGGCGGTTCCTCGAAAGGTCCGTAGCGCTCGAGCTCGAGCCCCAAGCTTCGAAAAGCGCCTGACATTCCTCGTATGCACTCCAGAGGTAGCCTGTGATCCAGTTCGGCGTTGCTTGGCGTTCAGCTGCTGTCGTCGATGATGGTTGCACGGTCGCAAAGCCGCGGCATGGTAGGCGCACCTGGGGTCTCTCTCAGAGCGACGCTCGTCTCGCCAAGTAGGCATGCAACAACACCAGTTGTCATCGTCGTGGTCTGTGGTGTAGCTGTGCAAACCTGCTGAGCTCAGTGACGCTAACTTGCCGGTGCCCGTCCATAGAAGTGGTGCATCGTCTGCCCTAGACAGTATACAGAGAGCAGTAGTGCGTGGCGGAGCACCAGCACCAGCACCAGCACGCCTTTTTTGCTGTTGTTTCTTGTATCTTGCCGGCATTCAACATGAGCATTGTAAGCTTTAGACTGGAGAGCGATCGCAGAGAGATTTCATGCTGTCATTGCTAGCTTGTGGACAACGACCCTATCAAGTCAGTCATTTTATGGTCGCAGGTCGATAAACCGCCCATCTCATCGTACTTATCCTGATTGTCATGCGTTCAAACCCGACGTTATCAGAATCTTTTCGTACCACTAGCTCCTCGCGAATCCATTCCAGTGCAAAAGTTCTCTGAGAGAAACTGCGAGAGACGGGAAAAAATGTCGAGTTTCTGTACCATGGATACGAACGGTGTCGAAGAGCCACTGATGGACACAGGGGAACGTGCGCTTCCGCGGGAGACCGTCGCCCACGGAAACACATGCGGTTGATGTCGTATGGTAACGCAAACGCTTGTTCCAGGAGCGACGAGTGTCCTTCTCAAACGGTGAGAAATCACCCGAGAGAAGTGGTTGACCTGAGCATCCATACTCAACGTGCGTAAACCCGGTGTTCTTAAACAAGAGACAAGTGATTATTCCAACAAGATCAGCCCGGCGGCGATACTATCGTGACCTCGCCTACCAGTCGCCAAAAAGACAGCACCGTCGACCAGCTCAGCCTTCGTCGGGGGCACGCATCGTGGCCTCTCCTTTCGACATTCTTCTGTGCTGGTCTTAGGAAAGGTCGCTTTCCATCACTCGAACGCGGTCGAAGAGTAGACGACTGACATTGGCATGGAGCCGCTCTTCGTGTCAGCGCCTATGCTCAGTGGTTCGATCCTGTCCAAGGCGCCTTCTCTGTTGTCGTATGCCATTTTGATGCTCACCGGTCAGTAGACGAATCGTTCGTATCCTTGACACAGCTCGTGGCAAAATCATTTTCGTGCAAGTCGTTCTCTGTCTTCACCAGCTCTGAACTGCTGTGTTGGTGCGCAGCACGCGTGCTAACGAGAGCCGCAAAGCGCGTTTCGGCCCATGGGCATGCTTGCGACGAGAAAGATAACACAAGTTACTTGACGAATCGTAGATACGTACATAGAAAAGGCGAGTTGCGGATCCACCGATCTTCCACAGCGTCTGCGTTTCAAAAACAAAAGAGAACGGATGTGGGGTATAGCGGCCACATCCATGGCACCCTGCCGAGTATCTGAAAAGCCTAAGGACAGGAAGACCAAGGAGCCACCAGACGAATACAAGGAATATCCTCACGAGAAGCAGATAAGGAGGAACCAGGGATAGCGCTCGGAGCGGATCCATCAGTCCGAAAGCATTGTCAGGGACGCTTTCATGAAACACACGAACGGGGAGAATCCTCCCGAACACGAGGTATAGGACGCTATCAAGGGTCTCGTAGCGTCTCATACGAGCAAGGTTCACACCTAGCTTTCTGCGTTGCAGTGCACATTGGCAAGCAACTGGTCGTTCACATTCCGGACGCTGAAGTGCCGGTTGTTCATATTCACCTGGAATATTTCGATCAAAGTTTCGCCCGACAACACAACGCATGCTGTGCATCGAGAAAGCAGGACGGCCTGATCGAAGGATTACATTCATGCTTGCACATATGCTTTCGCTTCAGCTGGAGCCACATTTCTTGAGACGGTTCAGCGCCATACTCATCCAAAGGTCTGCGGCTGCAGCTTCACTTGACGACCCGCAGGAGACTCTGCATCCAACAAGTGCTGCGTACTCGCGGAAAGCATTCTCCAGATGCTCGCCCAAAACCCCCGATCGGTCATCGTTCTCATGAAAAGCCCCATTTCACGGTGTCGCGGACGCACACCAACCCTCTATCTATGCACGAGTCGTTCCAGTTGATGTTCTTCTTATCTGATGCTCGATGGACGCATCGCCCAGGGTGCTCGCTTGCACAACTGACGAATGCACGCCGATGCACACCGACTATGAGTCTCAGGGTCTGCGGCAACCAGCGTCGCCGGCATCCACCATTTTATAGGGATTAAGGATACCCTTCGGATCCAGGAGCGCTTTGAAACGCCGCATGAGCTGTAGAACCTCTGGACGCTTACCCCGTTCAAGGAGGCGAGTTTTAAGCACCCCGATCCCATGCTCTGCACTCCCCGATCCGCCATGCTGCTGGACCACGTCGTATAGCCACGGCTCCAGCGTACTGCGCAGCATGTCCCGCGGGTGCTCGCTGGAAACGTTCAGATGTAAATTGCCGTCGGCGACATGTCCCCAGCTAAAAGTCCTCGCATCGAGCTTGTGTTGACGCAATCGTTCGCGGACTGCCTCGACGGTTCCGTAGAACGATGGAAGCGGCAAAGAGAGATCATACTTGAGGATACTAGGGCCGGATCGACGAACCAGTTCGGGTAGGGACTCGCGCAAGCCCCATAGGTGTGCACTCTGCGACAGGTCCTGGGCGATAATCACATCCACTCGCGGGTCGGCACGAGTCATGGCGTCGAGGTAGGTCTCGAGCGGCGACAACGCCCGATGCTCCGTATCAGCAGCGGTACCGCACTCGATCAGGACATAGAAAGCATGGCTCCCTTGCAGCGGGACCCCAAATCCATCCCCATGCGCCCGCAGGAGCGTCATCGCATCGTTGTCCATGAACTCAAAAGCGCACAAATGGGCATTCAATGAACGACGCGCTTCTCGGAGCCACCACCGCACCTGCTCGAAGGGTCCCGGGAGTCCTGCTAGGGCCACTTGTGTGCCTGTAGGTGCCGGCGAGCACGACAGCGTGGCCTTGGTAATGATGCCAAGCGTACCCTCCGCTCCGATAAAGAGATGCTTGAGATCGTAGCCGGTGTTGTCTTTGCGAACTTTCCTACCAACGCCGAGGTCCAGGATCGTGCCATCAGCGAGCACAGCCTCGAGGCCCAGCACAGTGCCGTGCAGGGAGCCGTAGCGAACGTATCGAGACCCACCCGCGTTGGTCGAGAGGTTGCCACCGATTTGGCAGCTGTCCTTGGCCCCAAGATCCAACGGAAAGCAGAATCCTCGTTCGCGGCAGTGCTGCTCGGCACGGCCCAGCGTGACGCCAGCTTCGACGGTAATCGTGCTGTGCTCTTCATCAAACTCAAGAATTCGGTTCATTCTCGAGAGTGAGAGGATAATCTCGTCAAATACAGGGACAGAGCCTCCCACGAGCCCAGTATTGCCGCCCTGCGGTGTTACAGCCAGGTTCCGTTCGTGGCAGTACGCGAGGATGCTCGCAACGCCTGCAACCGTGGACGGCCGGAGACAAAGACTTGCGTTTCCATGAAACTCGCCCGTCCAGTCCGTGTTGTAGCTCCGCAACTGGTCTGGACTCGTAATGGACACAGTAGCGGCTGTAGCAGGTGTCGTTGGTGGAGGTTGCGGCTCAGCAGAGCGCGCCAGCTCTACCAGTGTCGCGATATCCTTCTCAGTGAGTTTCGCGTAGTTGCCCTGCAGTTCCCTGATAAATTTTGTTCCTGTGTTATGGGGCCTTCTGAACAGCCCAAACTGTCCAAAAGTGAGCGTCGTCCTCAGCACGTCCACCGGACTGGTGCTTCTGTTGCCGCCACCAAAAGTTCGAACCGGTCCTAAAGTAGGCTTGTCCAGCACGCTCCGGACACGGTGGAGCAGAAACTGCGTTAGCATGACTGGAGTAGTGCAGCGGCGGGAGCGAGGCCTCTCCAGAGGTCACCGCTTACCGCAGCCAACCGCGAGGTGCCAGCATGAACGTCGGCTGCTCAAAAAGCTCCGATGTTGCGTTTCCGAACGCGAACGTGCTCCTGTTGGCGTTTTGGTCACCGCTGCACTACGCGCCAGACTAAGTACACAGCAGTTGCAGACAAGTCGTGCTTGGGAGTCTCCCCGGGTGCGAAGCCTATCGAGCAGATATCCTCGAGGAAAGCCGCCGTCTCTGGAGCCAAACTCGGGTGTTTTCGCGCTCTGCGTTCGTGCGGTACGTTCGCAGGCTTGACCAAGGCCTGAAGCTCAGCACATGTGGCGGGTTTGGGGTCTTGCGAGCACAGAGCCCAGCCGAGTTACGCGCCTCCCGCCGTAGGATGCATTCCATGCCGTCGAGTTCCCGACAAGGGCACGATCTTCACCAAGTCTCATATCAGTCTGCTATGCAATGATGCATTTGCAGTCGATCTTTTGAAAAAGAGCCGCACTCGTGACGCAGGATCATCTTCTAAACTGGAAATCCGATCGAATAAGAATACCAGAAAGGAAGCAGCGCTGAATCAGACAACAGCGAAAACTCTTGTATATGCTGCTGTTACGCGTCCCTGGCGTCCGTACGAGTTGCAGTCAAGGAATATTGGCCGAGGGTGCTGGCACCCAGAAGCGTTCGTCTAGGCAGTAGCTTCCATAGCGCGGTAACTTGCGGCATTCATGCTTCCACAGGGCCTAAGTTCGCGTCCGCGATCCCACACAATGGACAAGTGAACTCCGCCGGGTGTGTCCTGCACCTCCGCCATCGACTGGGTTCGCTCAACGCATCCCCGGGGATTCGAGTTTGGGTATTGCTTCGGGTTTTCTTCATTGTAGATATCTAGGCTCAGCGTCCCTTGCCTCATATTCCGGGATGCTCGACAGCGGTGGGTATCCGAGGCATCCACCAGTGCCCCGCTCCAAATATGACGAGGCCCGTCTCGTTTCGGACAGGCCTTCTTAATGGCTTCCAACTGAATTGTGTTATACCCCCAGGTGCGCGTCATCAAGTGCTTTTTTTCGCGGTTTACAGCAGAAGCGTTCCAAGTGTGTTTATTTTCAAAAAAAATCGAGGGCATGTTATGGACATGCAAGTCAGGGATCCTGGTGGGCCTCTATCGCTGGGTGCCGGAGAAAAACAAGAAAATCCTCATGTGATCGAGCGTCGAGCGAAGAAGAGCAGCTGGCGGAGAATCAGAAAAAGAACACTAGGGGCGATAAGCGAGATACGGTTTTCACCCGGCTGTACGATGACGAGACTCTTGCCGTACAGCGGGCACGAGTTGCAGTGATCTTTGTACTGGTTCCATCAACCAGTTGCAATAGAATCGCGGAGTTCGTGAACCGAGATTCCATCGCCGTCATGGTTGTCAGCCGATTTACGTTGCTGAAGAGGAGACCCGCGGCGCTCACGCGAGCCAACTTGTGGGTCAGCCTCCCCGGCTCGAAGTGTACAAGGAGAAACAGAGCCCGATAGCAGTCAGCCGGTCAAAAACGGCTGGGAGGCGTCTCCTTCCGGGTATTAAGTTTCGCTCCATGGTCTTGAAACGTCTATGGCTTTGCGGACTATCTAACTCGCCGGAAAATCGGGCTGTGCTGCAGTAGTATTTCAGCGCTTCCCTGTGGTTGCCTCTGTTGCTTCGTTTTCGTTCTCGTTGATGCAGAGTCAAGGAGACCGAACGAGTGCCCTTGGATTCAGGATCAAAGGAAAAACGTGGCATCGCGTTGACAAGGTTTCAACTGATGACTCGAACAACCCGACGAATGTTTGCTGTGTCGAACATCGCGAAACGATTGGGTATCGTGCCAACGTGTCTTCCTGGTGCATCCATGTCGTATTTAAATAAAACATTGAACTGCTCGCACTGGCCCTGCTTTTCGATCTTATTCCAGAACTTGTCTAGATATACAGCGTCGACATTCGGTGTGGAACCATAGCGCCGTCCGGATTCATATATGGATTTAGAGTTCTCGGTTGTGATTTGGGATAGGCTCCATTGTCGCCTTGGCACTGGAATGCTTAACTTCACCGGATTCAGGATGATTCGCAACATCCCTGACCAAGGATGCGTAAAATAATCGATACCATTATCCACTGCATATGTACAAGAGTACACGCTTCTCATTTCCTAAGGTGTAGCACGCTCAACTCTAGCATTTTTCAAATTCCGATTTTCTGTTTCAGCGACACTCGAGAGCGCAGCAATGCGTTCCGCTTCATTGGCGATGCAGGAGACTCGACGTCGCCGCTTGGGGACCTGTTCACAAGCTCATGCCTAACGTTCACTGAACATGTAACCTCAAACAATTACTTCTGATCGAAGAGGCAAATCGTTCTGTCGTTGAGGCCACTGACGAAACCGTATTCGACGGCATCGTCATGTCTCCCGCGGAATATGTCCCCAGAAGCTCCTCTTGCCTTCTGTTTGTTTCTGTGGGGAAGTATCATGGACTCGGGCTTGAGTCATCAGAGCAATGGCTTCCGGTGAGGCGTGCGTCATCGCCTTGCGCAAAGGCAGCATGGACGGATCGGAAATTCTCGACTCGGTCTCCAGCAAGAATTCGCCTTCCGGTACTTGTTTGATCGTAGACAGCATCGCGTTGAACAAATCGTGTATCGAATGCGACAACGTGTGTTTGCTCGTGCCGCGTCCAGGAAACGCTCCGAGCGGATCACCCAGACAAAGTCCAATATCGTATTCTACGGCACCGGGCCCCGAAACGGAGGTTTGGATCCAAGAGAGCCCTCTCCATCTATGAAAAGCACGTACCGAGCGCGATGAATCAAGCGTTCATGCGCGGCAGAGTAGTTCCCAGAAAAAAAGCATATAGAAGGTGGACGTACGCGAACATCTACCCACAGTCAAGTGTCATCGATACGAATCGCGCACCGAGGCGGTGTACAAAGGAAACGAAAAGCCCACGCGATGTATCGATCGTAACTTTTCCCGCTGCATGGAATACGTCGATTAAAGCCGGAAGCAGCAAAGTCGGAATTCAAACGCTGCGATCAACATCCTTAGACTGCTTACAGACGATCTCGAGGGAAAGGAGAAACCGTCGAACGTAAACCTAGAAATAAAACATAGGAAATACAGCTTTCGCAGAGCAATCCTTCAAAGGCTGGTGTTGATAACAACGGGAAGAAGCTCCAGTTTATTGTGTACATTCGAGTTCATGAAATGAACCCGTTCCATTTTATGCCGACATTCCTGGAGCGGCACGACAGGCAACGCAACGACCTGCCGGCTGGCGACGCGTAGACCGTGGCGCCACCCCGTGTCCCGCACCGCACGGCACTGCACAGCAACGCGCTCTTCAAGCGTACGCTCTCTGAACGCCGGGTGTGTCGTCAACGACGAACGCCCCTGAGCCGAAACCCTGTGAGTCCTTCACAAGAGTCTGGTGTTTCTAAATTGCTGCGAGCGCGTGCGGTGGGGTTTTCTTGGCCTGCTTTTGGATCGAAACTCGAATGAGCACAACGGGGTCAGCTGCACCCGCGGAAGGTCCGGATAACGATACCGGAACAAGCACCCACGGACACGAACAGGAGAGGTAGGTTTGGCTTTTCGAGCTGACGTGCAGCGACCTGAATCAGAACGTGTTGCATTGGTCGAGTCTGCGTCGTCTCGGGGTGAAGAGAACGCGAACTAACCACGCCGCTGGGACTCGAGGTTTCCAGGTATTTGCCGATCGCCAATATTAGCCGATGTATGAAGGGCGCTTTGCCAGAGTCCTCCAAAGTTTCGCGAGAAGCAAAGGAGCTCGTTCAGGAAGCAACCAGTGAGTTCATATCGTTCATAACTTCTGAGAGTAGCGACAAGTGTATGCGGGAGAGGCGAAAGACGATCTGTGGGGGTAGGTTTTGTGCACGACAGCCGGTGCGTCAGACACGAGCACCACCGGGTGCGTGCTATCGGACAGGAGACTAACCATTTGCTTTTTTTGCGGCCTTGTCACAGAGGACATTCTCTACGCCATGCGTACGTTAGGTTTCGAAGAATATATTCCACCGTTAATGGCATACCTTGAGAGATACAGGGCCCTCGAGCAGTCCAGGCGAAACGAAAAGCAAGCGCCTGGTACCTCAGAGGGAACCGACGGGGAAGATAGCGAGTCGGATGGCGGCGGGATCGATGACTCTGCCAAAGGCGATACGTCATGACTCGTTGCCGTTGTATTTGCCATTGAGTATGCAGTGAAATCAACGGTCGCCACCATCGCCACTGCGGCTGACGAAGACGATACCAGCACGAAAGAGTTTTCGCGACCTGCAGAGAGCCATGCGCAGCTGCAGCGCCGCTGGTGGCGGCGATCGTTCGAAGACAACGACAACGATGATGATGATGGTGATGATGAAGCGCAGGCCTAGGTGGCATACTTAGCAACCAGTACCTGATCGTTTAGGGGCCATCCTGGATGCGATGAACCGACATCCACCGATTTGGTTTCGCAGATCACCTGGTACCGTCTAAACCACGACAGCACATGAAATGAACCTTGTCTTCGCCAGTCCCCCGGACGTACCGAACAGCAAGCGATCACACACAGCCACGTATCGATGATGGCTGTGCGGGTGCCCACGTGCCCCCTGCATCTTTAGTCGATAATCTGGATCGGCGCGGTGCCCAAGTAGACTGAGGCCCCACGTACTTATTCAGATTGGCTCAGTCTGCTCTTTTTACGACATTCCCTCGATACCTTCTACCGCATCATGACTTCAAGTCCGGTCTTGAATACCAGCAAACCGCCGATGCCTCGAAACGAAACTGGCATAGAGGCCGACTGCGAACGCCGACGGCCGGCCGCAATGCCGCGCTGCGCTCGACTACCGGTTTGTATCGAGTGCATGACTCGAGTACGCTTTCATGCGTCGCTCGGATCGAGCGGTTAGGGAGCACGGGGTCTTCCATGGCTTTCATTGCTGGAACGCTCCCATTTGGTCGTGAAGTGCTGAATGCGGGCACTCAGACCTCCGCGGCTTGCTGGTGTCACTCGAGCGGTGACCGCTCGCGGTCGAGACGGAGCAGCGCACTAGTCGCTCGGTGCGCCGCCTCGGGGCAGACCTTCACGCGAAGGCGTTTCTGCCGAGACTTTGCCTTCGCTTCCCTGAGCCTGATTTCCGTTCTAGGAAGTTCACGCTGTCAGGTAGCGAGTGCAGCAACTGCGCCAGAGGCTGCACTCGTACAAGTCTGCAGGGCCTACGACGCGTTGGACGAGCTTGTGAGGCTCATCGAGCAGTCCCAAGACACTCGCAGCCTGCGCCAAACGATTCGCATCATCGTCAAGCAGAGCAACTTGAAGCAGAGTATCAAGTCCGCCGCAAACGGCCGACTGCCAGCGGGACCTATTCGCGATGCCGCGTTACGCGAAGGACTCGATGCTCTCGAGTACCTGAGTCAGGTGACCGCGTACTACAACCCCGTTTCAAAAGTGCCGACTCTCGAAATGCGTTCTTTTGCGATCGAGTCCGTGAAAGCTGCAAAGCAGCGTTTACAGGCGTATCTGGATGCGTTCCCACCGGATGAAGTGGAGCGCGCCCGACGGACGGTTTTTGTTCAAGACGTTGCAGCGTACGAATCTATGTGAGTGCATACGTGAGACGCTCGGAGGAAAGGTCGCAAAATTCCGTTGGTGCTTCAACATGAAGCTGAAGCGCTCGCGGCATAGCACATGGATGCACCTGAACTTTATCGAGCTTGCGCACATCCGGAAGGTCGCCAAAGTTGCACGGCGCTTCGAAATGAACCTGCAGGAACCGCGGCTCATGAGACGCGAGTACCCATTCGACTCGAGACGTTTAATGTGGATCTTGCCGGGCAAGCGCGTCTCCATATAATGCACGCGTCGATGCTCGGCCAGAGGACGCATCGGAAGTCGGACCCAGGGTCGCGCTTTGGAGCGATGGTCGCGCATTCGGCTGGACCCGTGGATGGAGCGCCCGTGGCGTTCGTATCCCAGTAACATGGATCATTGCATATGATCTATTGTGTGCACAAGTAGTCCACCACCAAGATGCTCCCACGATCCGACACACGGTACAATAAGGCAGTCCGTGAGCACGCCGAATGCAGTGCTTCTCAAAAAGCATCGAACGATGTCATGGTGTCCACCGATAGTGAACACGACAATAACGCCCATGGACGGAACTCAACGACGCACGCTCGACATCTTTGTCGAACGCTGCTTCCGTGCATCCGACAGAGAAAAGCACACAACGCTAGTCTCGCCCAGTTGCTTCCTTTTGGCATTTCAGTCGATGGCAGCAGCGAAGCAAGCGGCAATACGCTCGCGCACACCCTCACGCGATCATATGCTCCAACAGCGCTGGAGGCCTGCCCATGGTGCATAGTGCTCCTCTCGATCCATCTGTATGTAATTCGAGATTCGCATAAACGCACGCACCAAATTTGCCTACTATCGCCGATTCGTGACTGCAACAGCATCCACCATCCGAATCGGGAGCCTGACACGGTCGTCTCTGTTGCACACGTCGGAGGACACGTCGGTGCGCACGCACGCACGCACGCACCGGCACGCACCGGCACGCAGGCATCGATCTCGAGGCACGCGCACAGCACGCAGCAGGCGCAGGGCAATATAGTCATAGACATAACAGCACACTAAGATCTATTATAGTACAATGCAGTACATCGCATCGCTATCCACAGATGCGCAACGGATGGTGCACCGATGCAGCGGCGCGCCGCCGTCGACGCGCAAGAGTGCCACGACACGCGTTTCTCACCCAACTCGGGTGGTGCTTTCGGTAGAGCACCAAATTTGGCCGCAGCAGCTGCGATCCAAAGCACGCCCCGGCACCGCAGGTTGAGCCACGTGTGGATCGCCTTAGTACCTAGAAGTTTTTGTTTTTTGAACGAGGTATGGATGAAGCCTAGCTTACCTCCTGTTCCGCTTGGAGCATGTGCAATAACGACGATGCGGCCGAGAAACCGAATACGAGCCCAGCTCGACCTTTGGAACGAAAGAGTCGGTGAATCGGGACTTTTTTTCTCTCTCCTAGTCGCGTACTGGTGTTCACAAGCATGGTTCTTCGTGTACGGCGTTAAATATGCGCTTAGTCTGGCGCTTCCTTCCGATTGGTCTCGGTATATGCTGATCTTTGGCAGAGGTTTTGGATACGTGGCAACGTTCAACGCGTTGCTTCTTCCTATAACCGTGAACCGAACCCTGACCAATATCTTGTACAGGCTGCCTCTGTACGATATTTTTAGCGTAGCCCGATGGTTGCCGGACCTGCACGCAATCATCGCGCGCTGGTTCACAATCGCAGGCTGGATCCACGGCATCCTGCTGAGTGTCGCTTACGGCGTTGGGACGCTTCCGTTCCGCGGCGGCTTCTTGCCCTTTTCGAATACGATCCCCACGACGATGGTTTTTGTAACCGGATGTGCCCTGATGGCGTTTCTGCTAGCGATCGTGCTGCTCTCCCTGGGGAGCGTTCGTCGGCGAGTCTATCGCGTATTCTGGGCGAGTCATGTGCCGCTAGCGATTCTTACCTATGCGGCACTCGTTTTCCATGGTCTACGGGGCGGCCGCCTCTGGTCCGTCTATTTTTTTGGGTTGCCGGTCGTACTCTACATACTGGATAGGCTGTATCACAGCTTTGCTGCTGCCTTCACGCCACATCGAGTTCTGTCTGTGGAGCTGTCGCATAAGAATTCGAATGTGGTTCGTCTTGTCCTGGAACGCAGGGGTCGCAAGTTCGTTGCCGGCCAATACTTCAAACTGGCCTGGAAATTTCACGTTTGCTCGCACCTGGCTGTCGCCGGAGAATGGCATCCTTTCACAGTGGCCAGTTCACCTTTGCTAGACAAAGATCGCATCATTTTTTTCATTGCCGCAACCGGGAAGTGGACGAATGCATTGCGAGCATTGGCTCTACAGCAACACCAGCAACAGCATGACGAGAATCTCGAACACGCATCATCCACGAGTCCGACACCGAAATCCCTCGCTACTGAGGCAATGCCTCACGCTGTGGACAAGTCGAGCATAACGACGTGTTTGCCTATCAACCGCCGGTGGATTCTGCTTTCGGGGCCGTACGGCGCTCCTGCGCAGAGTCATCAGAACTTTGCGCACCAGCTGCTGATCGGCACTGGCGTTGGTGCCTCGCCAATGTTCTCCATCGTGCAGGAGCTCTGCGGTCGAGCGACGCCCTGCGACAAGAACAACAACAACGACGCAAGCCTAGAATGCAGCGATGTGTCCACCGGGGGTGACCTTGAGAACGGCACCCTTGCGTCCGTATCCGATACGACATCTCCGACGAGGGAAAGCACCGACCTGCCCAACTTCGAAAAGCTGAAAGCGTCCACAACAGCGAACGATTCCAGCTCCGAAGTGGTTCCGAGCGTGCAGGCTCTGCCGCCGGTGCTAGCGGCACGTCTGGGCACCCTGCGCGGTGACACTTTCCTGGATCGCTTCTCCGCTGCGGTGCTCAGTAATCTGTGGCTCTTCTCTATCCTGTGGATTTGTCTGGCCGACCTGACCGTGTCCATCTGCGCGTCGGCGTTCAGTCACATTGTCGCATTCATTGGTAGCCTTGCTCTGTTCGTGGTCATCTTGACGATGATTTGTCTGACCGTGATTGCGGATATGAGGCTCAGCGTGAATCCGCCCCGCTGGCACTACGTTCTGCTGCTGCGAGGCATCCTGCTGCTGTTGTGGTTTGCGGTGGCTCTCACAAACGCAGTCCTCTGTAGCCTGCTTATCGTGGAGTACTTTCTGGCTTCCAACGATCGCATGGCGAGCATCAGCAAGTCAAGCGAATGGCTCTTCGTGATGGTTGTGACCCCAGTGCACATTACGATTTTCGTGCTTCTGCTTTTCTTCTTCTTTCTACCGCGTTCATGGACCTGGCGCACGACGGTAACAGCGAAAGTTTTCCGTCGTTGCTTGCAAGGCTCCTGGGACCACCAGCAGCGTTCCAATAAAGTTGTGAGCGACGCTCGCAACGCGGAATGGAACGCTTTCTCTCACATTCGCACCGTAACGTTCGTCTGGGTAGTGCGCTACGTCGAAGACCTCTGGTTTCTCGAAAAGCTCTATGAACTCGCTTCTCAGCAGGATGCCAGTGATCCGTGTCGACCACGGTTACGAATTCATGTTCATATTACCCGACTTGGACACGACGACGCCGATCCGGTAAGCAGCAGACTCCCGGCGAATTGCGGCGAGATTCTCCAGTTCCATTGTGGTCGACCCGACTTTGGCGAATACGTCGCGGAATTGGTGAACGAGGACCACGACACCACGACACCGCTAGCCGGACGCGGGAAACCGGGCGCACCTGCAAGCATCAGACGCTTCCAACGCACGCGAGCCTTCTCGAACAAAGTGCATCATGGCATCTTCTTTTGCGGCGGCAGGTCTGTTGTCCGCAGCGTGCACCAGAGCATTCGTGCGGTAGCAGCGGCACGGGCGGCTCGAGGTTTGCCTCAACGCAATGTGTTCTTCATGAAGGAGAACTTTTAAATGCCGCACGAAGTATGGTAACCAAAGAACATCGTTCTCGTTTAGGAGATCACAGCGCCGTATGGTTGGGAAGTTTGTTAGCGAAAGGAAGTCCCTTGTTCGCGACTTTTCCAAAAGCGGGTGGAGGAGATGCCCACATCGCGTTTCGGGACGACCTAGAGCGTCCTGGATGCTCCTTTGGATGCAGCCTATCGAATGTAGCTGCTGCGTAAACGTTGCTTCAATGAAACGGACGCCGGACTGGACCAGTGGAACTGACGACAATTCGGGCGAAAAATTCCGATCCGCTGTTGTACGCCAAGCGCGACCGCCCATGCTTCCGTGTTGCCTATATCCTCTATCCATGGACAAGCGCACGCGGCTGGATAGGCTCCTCCATGCAGGAGGCGAGTTATCCGCCAAAGCATCCAAGCGATGATACATACAGACCGCCACGCAGCACGTATGTGCAGTTGGTACGGCGCCCGCAAGGTCATCCGGTCGATTGATTGATCGATTCTCAGTTCCCGAATGCCGCAGAGAACAAGCGACTCGCGGAATGCATAACCGTCTGTGAAAGCATGCTGAGCGATTCCCTGGTTATAGGCAGCAAATACGCTGCCCGAGGAATCCGATCAAAGTCATCGATCTTGTACCATCAAGTGCAATACCACCACTTTTGGACGTCGGGCTGAACAGTGCCGACCTACGCTAGCAACGTCGTCCCTTTTAGGAACGAGGCAGAGGCGGCCTCTGAACCGGCGGCATTACTCGAGCTCGCCGTGGCGCCCTGCTGGATCTCCCGACACGACTACGTCACCAGGCAACCTGGAATACAACCGGACGCTTCTCGAAACGCTTCCGTTTTCCTTGATATGCCTTGTGCTGCATTCCGTCGAGCATGCTCCACGTGAGCCGATGACGCCTGTTACCGTTACCAGCCATTGTAGGCGCCTGATGCAGCACTTGCCTCTGAACGCTTGCAGACTTTGCAATCCTCATGGAGTGCGCGTTTCGTGTGGGCGATCATGGCTTGGAAAGTCGCACGCCCGTCAGTGTAGATCGTGAGAGCGCTCCGCGATGTGCTCAGCTTGTAGCCGTCGAGCACTTTCGGGTAAAAGCTGAAGCAATGCATATCGATATGCGGCGTATTCGCGAACGAAAACTCGCCTGTGGTGCCAACCGCACGAAAGAGCACCTATACGTGCGACCGTTTTCGAGAACAGGCTTCATGCCCGAGCGCCGGTCTCCATACCAACGATGACCATAAGCGGGAAGGTTCAGGGTCCCGGGCGTGCCCTGCGGACACCGAATCCGTGATCGAGCAACCATCTTCCAACCGGTGCGACTGTGCGGCAGAGAGAGACCGGGAGGCCGTCCGTTCCGGTTCTCCCGCAAGTACCATGCCAGCTACGCAGTGCATCCGCGCCACCAGCAGCTGCTTTCCTGGGAAGCGATGCCATTCGCCGATCGCCAAAGACCTTGTGAAACGCATCGGCCGTGTTCTCTACCGGAGCTCTGAACCAGGGATCGCACGAGCTGCCCGCAGCAGTGCTTTCCTAACCCATAGTCATTCAGCTTGCGCTCCAGCAGCGGCTGTGCAGCACTCTGTGTGGTGCGAATCGAGGCCCCAGATTGCATCTGAAACCGCGCACAACTCTCGAGCGCATTGTTTCCCGATAGGCGCTAGGGACAACGTGACCATGCCAGTTTGCTCTTGAGCCGCACGCACATACGTATGAAACCTCCACAGTACACTGATACGTACACACACGTATACGAAGTGGCAATCCGTATGCATGCAGCTCTTCGACGCTCGAGATATCTACGTGTGCCCGGGGATTCCCCAAGCCGCTCCGGCTACGTTCACGCTCGCGATCTCGTTGCAAGCAGTAGCGCACGAATATGGCGTGCACAAATGAGAATACCGAAACGTCCCAGGTCAGTATCTGCCTTGTGTGAAGAGGACCACTTGCATCGACCTTCGAGGATGCCGATCAAGCGAGGATCCGCATCTTCTGCGTTCGCCGCTGCCTTCGAGCTCAATGTTGACACCTCTACCACCGGGGCACCGCAAAGTCCCCATTCCAGACGCTCGTTGCTCTCGATCATATGCCGACCTGCACAGGCTTCGCCCAAATGTGTTGAAAGCCGCAAGCTCGGGTGTAAATCACAGAGCACCGCGCGCCTCTCTGTATAATAGAGCGCCGCCTTCCCGAAGGCATCGAGTTCTTCGGGCCCTTGACCCTGCGACTGCTCCCAGCCACTCAGCTGGACTTGAACGCCAGGGGCCGGCGATGCGCACTGCTCCGTTGAAATCCTCATTCCATAGGAATGGGGTTCGGCCCCGAGACTAGCGATCATCGCTGGTGGATCTCGGATGCGGAGCATCGCAACGTCATGACCCGCGGGATGGAACACCACCATCGATGGATCCCCCGGAGCATGCTCGCGTGGCAGCTGTAAGTCCGCTGACGTCCGTTGATGTGTCGCCATTACCAACACCTCCACCGGCGCTATCGAGGGCGCCCCAGCGATGCCACTCTGATGCGCACCCGCTGACGTAGCCGGGACGCACGTACTGCTAGGCAACAAGTGCGTGTTCCGAATGCGCAAAGATGCGTCCGCGTCCTCCAGTGCTGCTGGAACGTCTCGATCCAGGGTAGCGCCACCCGGCCCGATACGATGAACGGGCCACGCGAGCCGTAACGCACCGTCCAGCGTACGAAACTCTAGCACATGTCGGCAGTCGATGTCGCGGACGTATTGCAGCCAGCCTTGGGGGAAGTAGTGTCGAAAGCGTTGTGGCGCCGCGACATGAGCTGATACAACAGCGTGCGCGAAGCTCGCGCCTTCACTGTCGCCATGTACAAAACAGCCCGAGCCGCGGGCGAGTAGTTCGAAGCTGGACATGCCGAGACGTGCGCTTCGGAACCACGAAGCGTACGACAGTACTGATGCGAGCTGCTTGGCCATTAGCGACGGTTCCAGTTAGGTCCTGGTGCCAACCAGAGCGCTTTTGAAGGAAAGGATCGTCCCCGAGGCCGGGGTCTGCTGAGAACTCCAGCCCTGTCCGAGGCAAACGTGGACCGTTCGCGTCACCGTTCAGTGGACGGGGGCTCCATTCATTGTTGCAGCACGCACTGCCAGAGAGCCTGATCGTCCAGAGTAACTTGTACCGAAGCCGCTAACGCTCAACCAAAGCTCCGGCACGGCGGACTCCAGGGTATCCAAAGTGGGAAGGTTTGTCGCTGCACTGCGTCAAACAGTTTCCTAGAGCAAAGTTGCGTTCCAAGTCGGGTCTTCTCTAGTCTTGCAGGTCAATAGTGTTCCGCACCGGACGTGTGTCAAAGCGTGCGATTTCATGGTAGAGAGCATGCGATCGAAATCACGATGCAATATACCATACAGATCGTGGACGAAATGCCTGTACGACATATGCTTTACTGAACAGTACAAGGAGGACTGCAATCTTTCTTCGGGTGAGTCGTACATCAGTGCTCAAATGGCTGAGGATCACTGCAAGAGAGAAGGATATGCTCTCCGTGCCAAAAACTGATATGTTCAAAGTCTGCTTCCAGTCTATGGCAGGGAACGGCCCGTTGATCACCTTACGGAAAGCGAAAGCGACGATAGCGGCTGGCACAGGCATCCCTGTTTCACAACCTCTTGTTCGCGTGGTCCTTAAAACACTGGGAAAAAAGTCGTAATAAAACAGTCCTAGTTCACGAACGCCCATTTTCCACCGAAATCGCAACTGCAGTATTCCTGGAGCGTTGAGATCCGCGTGAAGCGCGTGGACATTGGTTTGTTTTTTCAGTCGACGAGCCTCCCTTCGGACGAAACGGTCGGGACGTACATGGGTATTCGGGGTGAAGGGAGCTTGGTGTCCAAACGATTGAACTCGGAGAGATCGACAAGATCCTCTGTGGTCGTTACAAGGGATTCATCTGGCGGCCTCAGTTTCGCTCTTGCAGAATACTCAGACAACAGCACCCGCTATGTCGAATCATCGAAGAGTTTTCCCTGGCGTTTGGTGACTTGATTGAAAAACGTGGTATTTCACCATTCGCCTTGCGTTCGAGCGTTTGCCGATTCTATCAGGGGTATAGCTGTTTTCCATTCCTTCGTAGAGTCCATGGTTCAACCACGCATCGACGGATGATTTTCTATCGCGAAGCGTATTGATCGCTCCACTGGGCAAATCGCTGGAGCGTTCACCAAGGTGAGCCGGGGGCAAATGTCGGCTTTCTTCCTCAAGTCCTTCTCACGCCGAGAAGGCCCTCAACTAGGGACATCACGCAGTGCATTCATTTTCAAAAATAAGAAATCTAATGGATGCGCTGGGTTGTACACCTCAGAAGGTTGGGATGGAGAGAAGCCAATGGAGCGCTTCGGCGATTGAAAAGCACGGAGAGCTGACAGAGCACCAAACGGCACTGAGGGCAAGAGTTCGAGGAATCCTTGCAATGATGAGTACCACCAGCATCAGTAATCGCATGGAATTCGTAAACCGAGGCTTCAACGCTGCTATCCATATCAGACGATGTACGTTGTTGAAGACGAGACCCGGGGATTTGAGGCGAACCAACTTCCTGGGGCAGCCTCTGATGCTCGAAGTGTGCCTAAAGAAACTGATTCCGATCGCATGCGGCAGATCAAAAAGACTGGGCGGCGCCCGTCAGTTGGTATGAATTCAGTCTGTATTCATTTATAGGAACAGAAACGAACCTTTATTTAGGAGCGAGATAACAATCCCGTTCTCTATCTACGATAAGCGTTGATAGGGGGAAAGTTTCCGCATGGTCGAGAGTTCGCCTTCTAGGCGGAAGGCCAGCGAGACGGACGAGTCTACCAAGCTCGTGCTTCATGCTTCCTCCAGTGGCAAGTGTTTTAGTGAGATCTGAGCAGCTCGTCCGCAAAACGCAGCTCATTCTGGGATCAGGTGCAGTTAGGCTGCATCTGGGCGTCGCCCTGGTCGCAGTGGACTCCTAGGATATCGCTTCACGCTGCCGCAGGCTGTACGTCTGCAAGTGCAGCTTGCAGGCTCGCAGAATGATCATATACTTCGACTCCGTATCAGGTGAAGCGTTCCTCGATCCGACGTGCTCAGTGGCGTGCCAAAGCCGTTCTATCCCCATGATATATCTGCTCCAGCGATATAAGCGCCACGGCGAGCGCACAAAACAGGTACTCGGTGCACGATACAACATACGAAACGGCCAGTATATCCGAAAGCAAGTATGGGAGATGGAAATTCAAGGTAGTTGCTTCATGACGGGCGCTTTCCCGAAAGCCATGATCCATCCCGCAATCTGGGATTCACGGTCTATGTAAACGTATTTGCATCGAAAAGGAATCGGACATAAGTGCGGGAACCGCTTTCTGTCGAGAGCGACGTTCCCTTGTATGCCCGTGGCCTCCTCTGGCTGTGCACGGTCTTCATGCGTCGTTCGCTTCCATCTTTTCCTGATTTGAGACGCTGAGGATGCACCGAACATACCCAGGTGCCCTGGACAGTGTCTCGCGTTGGTTACAGCAGCGGTCTCGAATGGTGCCCGCCGAACAAGGCTCTCAGCTAAGAGCTTTCATCGACTTCAACCAGAGCGACGCGGCGCGTTTACAACAGGTTTACGAGGAAAAGCTAGTGCAACGACTCGCAGCTGAACAGCGACTACAGCAGGTTCGTCAACAACTAGCCAGTGCCCAGGCGAGACTGCTCCAGCTCGCCGCTGCTGCTCCTGCTAACGAGTCGGACGCTGATCCTGCTGCACAAACCCGCCGGGTATATCGCTTTTTCCGCGACGCTCAAACAGCTGTTTATGGTGACGAGAAACCGGCACGGCGAAGTCGGTACCGACCTGAGCCAGTTCGCAGCGAGCAGGCAGCACCAGCATCGACTTCTCCGCTTGCAGTCGATCCGACGCTCGAGCGCGTATCCAGTGTCAGCAACCAATCCCATAGCAGCGGAAGCATGCCCGATGCGGACGATGCTCGAGCTCCCTACGCAAGCGCTTCGCTTGCGGCAAAAGTCACCGAGCCGCCTCCGAGTATACACTGCGCTATCATTGCAAGGGCCATCACCGCGTATCGAAAACGACGCGAGGCGCCCCGTCAACCGAACCTGAGCGACTGCTTGCCGCCAGCAACCATTCGGATAGCAGCACCAGGAGGCGGAGGCGGAGGCGGAGCGCAGGAGCCAACGATATCGAATATTCACATCGGAGACTGGGTCTGGGTCATCTCCTACCTAGATCGGAATCATGGGTTGTGGCGGTGTTTTGTTCGACCGCCGCGATACCGTGGTCAAGGCCGATTAGGGGTCTTTGCGACGAGGTCTCCGCATCGCCCAAACGCGATCGGTATCTCCCTGGTGCAAGTCTTCGATATGCAGCCAGCGGTCTCGTCAGCGTCGAACGAGGCGGCCACAGTGGACCTCATTGTACGCGGTTGCGACCTCCTGAACGCGACACCGATTCTCGGCATTGAACCCTATCAGCGTGCGTTGCACGATCAGCCGCGAGCGCGAGTTGGTTGGCTCTCGACGGAAACAGCGCTCACGATGCCCATCTGGGATGATCTGCTGGCATCAGAGGCAGCACGGGTGCCAGTGCGCGTACTCTCCGACGTGGTTCGTGACAAGCTGCAGTGGCTCGTTGCTCACCTACCGGCAGTGGATATCGAGGCTCGCCTGCGCGCCGTCGCCTTTGCTCAACAACAACAACAACAACAACAGAAACATGAACATGCAGCTGCGAAGACCGGTTCGTCAATCAACTGTTGGCTACCTCCTGGTGATAACGGACGAGATACACTTTGTTTGGGTGCATATCGACTCCGCTACCGCTACGATGAGGCGTCGGGAACGTTCTACGTGCTCGATATTCAGTCCGGTTTGCGAGCTGCTGTTCTCCAGAGTCCAGATGAGCGCCAAACCGACCCGGAAGTTGCCGAACACTGGGCATTCTGTGAGCGCTTTGAGTGCTTTCCTGCGAGCACGCCAGCACCAACACCATGATCGACGACTCTGGGTATTTGATAGTCGCTTGCAGTACAAAAGGCCCAGCGACTGCACCACAGCGTCCGTCAGTGGTGGCCCATGCGTGTGTTACGCTTTCGCGTAGGTGTTCGCAATATGCAAGTCTCGACAAGATATACGACCGGAAAGCATGCATCTCGCTGGGTGCTCTCCGTTTCCGTACATATATGTACGAGAGAGACGCGGCGAAATATTGTGCAATCAATGGATATTACTAGTCAATATGTACAACCAGGAAACGTTTGCCCAGCTGGGGCGCTGCGATACGGGCGTGCTAGCCGCTACGTCCCGCCTGCCTCCGCCGTCCATGTCGAGTGCACCCTATGCGTATAACCTGTGGACGGGGCGAAAACCGCACAGCACGCTGCGACCGTCGGAAGCAATAACCCGTACGGTGTCATTTGCCTCAGCAGTAGTCGGAGCTGCTGTCCATACCCCGAGACTTGGTCGTTGTCCATTACGGGAAATAGGCCAGTCGGCAGTCAGGGCGTAGGTACGCGCGTCCCAGAATCGAATGGACCCATCGAAGCCGCTAGAAACCAGAAACGCACGAGGTGATTCACCGCTGGAGGACATCTCGTGACTTCCGGGCAGCATTCCGAACGCCAGACCGCTCAGTGCCCCAGAGTGTGCTGGTATCCAGTACAGAGGCGACCCCTGGCCGGTGCCTAACGAGCCACTCGATGTTTTTGTCGCCCCATGAAAGCCACACTGTCGCACATCCCAGATCGCAACGATACCCGATGCAGTAGCACTGGCCACATGCCAGCCGTTTGGATGCCAGCGGACGAGTACCTGCCGATGCCCCAGCGTTGTCGATGCCGGTGACGCGAGAGGGCCCGAGTCCAGGCCGAACACTCTGGCAGTTCGAATGTCCCAGAAAGCTGGTCCGCTCCAGGTTGCTGCGAGGGCAACCAACGCACCATCTGGATGGACGTCGACGCTCGATAGCAGAGGCTGCGACGCGAGAGCGCTCCCGGATGCAGCACCTGCTACATGCACCTGCTCGAGGATTCGGAAACCGCATGGCTCTGCTGCGTCCATGACTGCGAGTCCAAGCGAGGCTGCTGCATTGCAGGCAACGAAAGCAGGGACGCGCACATGAGCTGGTAGAAACGAGATGCCTGTAATAGCGGGTAATGCTGTCGCAGTCGATGAGCACGATGTGACGAACAGGGGAGCAGGTTTCCAGACTCGTTGTCTGGGATGCGCTTCCTGCGGGAATGCGTCTCCCAGTTGCATATGCGCTTCCAGTAGCGTGACCGTCCCATCTGCAAAGCCGGCAAGACTGAAGAACCTGCCGTTTCCGAGTCCAGTCGCTGCCGTGCTCTCTGGAGCTGCAGTTGACGGCAGGTGTGCTCGTACCAGGGCCGTGACTCGCCCCGCACCAGCCTCTCGGAGCAGCGACAAGGTCACTGGAGCGTCCACTGCGGGCGCGGCCGGACTAGAGGCGTCCGACAACGACTGCAGATGCAGAGGCCAGCGTCCTAGCCATACGCGGCCTGCGAGGTCACCGATCAGCACCACCAGCACCAGCGAAGCGTCTACTGAGCCGCCCGCAGAAGCGCTTCCCGAAGCTACCGGTAGCAGCTGGGTCGTCACCCGCAACGAGGACTCGTTCAGGGTGCCCTTCGCTGCGAGTTCCCAGCTCGTCCACGACTGCTGCTGCTGCTGCTGTGGTTGCCAGGGTTTGGCGTACAGCGTGGGCAGCCAGTGTGCTCGCCGTGCTGCGGCTTGCCGGAAACTATCCTCGGTGAGCTGTGCTCGAAAATCGTGACTCATGGGTGCTAGCTCCCGTCACAGATAATCAAGACACACATTCCGGGGACCGGAACAGCGCAAGGTCCCCAGAAGCCCCGTCCAACGCTCTGTTTCCACCAAGGCACCGTGTAAACCGATAACGGGTGCGTTGTTTATCCACCAGCTTTTCAGGCTGTGATGCTTCCTTATGGGGCACGAAAATTTCTGGACCACCCGGATCAGCACGTCCTTTTCGTTCTCGTTTATAGTTTACTCGCAGATGCTTACGAATAGCATGAGATGAAAAAGCTCACGCAAATACTTCATGCTGTCACTGGTAGTTCGTGGAAGACGACGACCTTACCTGTAAAAGTCAGTCATTCCATGTGGAGCACGTAGATGAACCAACGAACCAACAACCCGTCTCGTAGTCCTTATTCTGAGTGTCGTGCACCAAAACAAATGATCAAAAATCCCTTGTGCACAACGATCGCCCCGCCAATCCATTCCACTGCGTAGGTATCCCACGAAACACTCGTAGACGAACATCAGCATGTGCACTTTCCATACCATTGATACGAACGGTGATGAAGAGACACAGATGCGCAAAGACAGCAAAGCATGCCTGTAGGAGAGATCGTCCCGCGATGAACAACCTACCATCGGTTTCGTGCTGAAACGTGAACGTCCCGTCGCACGAGGGACAGAAATATGCCTCATTCAGTCAATGCGACCTCGTTCCGGAGGTATCGAGGACTTGTCTACGGATACCCAGGAAGGAGCAATCCGCTGTTCGTCAACAGGACACCAACGAGCATTCCGAGAATACCCGCTCTGACGGCTATTCAATGATGACGTCAACTGCGAGCGGTCAGGACGACAGCATCGCTCAACGCGTCATCTTTCGTCAAAGCGCTATGTCACTTGTCCTTCTCCTGCCCAAGGGCTCCCGTCCAGCTCTTGGACAACATCGCATACGACGACTGACAAGCGGCCAACGAATGCGACGCTGACACTGGCGTTCCGCTGCCCTTCATGCTAGCCTATTCGCCTCGCTTCAAGCATGTCCAAGGCGCCGTCTCTGTACTCAGACGCCGTGCTGATGCTGAGGTACCGATAGACGAGTCGTCCGCGTTCACGAAACCGTCATGCAACAAGCCATTCTCTGCCCTTACTAGCGCTGAGCTGCTAGGTTGCTTCGCTGCTCGAGTCTTGCAGGGAGTGGCATACGCGCTTCGGCCCGTGTGAGATCTCGCGGTGAATAAGGTAACGAGAGCCTACCCGAAGAACCACAGACGCGAACAAGGGTAGGGAGCGTGAGTTTCGGAGCCGCCCATATCTCAGGGCGTCTGCGTCTCAAGAAAGAAAACGGATATAGGGTCGAGGGATCACAGTCCTGACATTCGGCCATGTAGAGGAAAAGGAGAAGAAACTTCCAAGTCATTGAAGAAACAGATCTTTCGGGAACGAGGACACAAAAAGCCGGGAACGAAGAACAGTCGGTACGGGGAAGATCTATATCAAACAAGTTGCAAAGGCTGCACGACGAATACAGATCGACTGAGGGCCTCCTCCACAAAGTACGGCACAGCACGCCACTAGGGATCGCAGTGCTTGTCGCTCGAGGAAGGCTCGGCTAGCTTCTCACGCCCTGGCGCCCACTGCCAAGCAACTGTTCGCTGGCGTTCCGGACGCAGGGCTACCAGCTTCTCTCATTCGTCTGGAATGTGGCGATCAAAACTTTGTGCAACAACACAGCTGATGCTTTGGACAGACGATGCAAGACGAGTTCATCATAGGATCAGGGGTGCGCACCCGTGCTTTTCCATAATACATTGACGCGTTGGCATGCCATATCGGCGATCAAAGCATCTACAGTCCAGACATCGAAACGTTTGAGACCATTTTCGAAAAGCCAAGAGTATCAGCGGATCAATGTCGAGCGCTTCGTGCAGCGCACCATGGGGGCATTCTACCTAAAGCTTGCTGACCCAGAAAAATTCGGGACTGATGGAAGCGATTCCACCTACATGGAGTACATGAGCGTCCGACTGGCTCATGCGGACGACCTGTGGCAGGAGTCCACGGGATAGCGCCGCTGTTGCCAACGGTTCCGGGTACGTGGATGCGAGAATCGTGCATAAGGAAACCCTCTCTCTCTATAACCTGGAAAACGACATGACCGATCATTTGCCTTGCTCGATGTTGTTAGCCTATGGCGTTTGGCATGCTGTAGCGCGCGGCGAGGGGTGCACGCTTGTCGCTTATACAGGAGCGCATAACGAGATTAGGACGTGATACGAACATCGCGAGCACTGGTGCCGCTCAGACACTTGAGGCGAGAGAAAGAGCGAAACAGAGCCGGATGTATAGGATAGTACGCATGCTGCTGACCGAACGTCAGCTTGCGAGGCAATCGCTCATGAGAGGCTTGCAATAGGACGATTCCACGAGCAACCACGCGGACAAACACATTCCCACCGGGAGTTGAACGCCTCGATCCACGTCGAGAAAATGTCTCGCACCTCCGTAACTTCCAGCGGTATTGCTTCGATCGGGCTTTGGACGGAATCGTTTAGTACTCAGCATGGGCATTGTGCTGGAAAGCTGAAGACTGACGATGCAAAACACCATTGGCTAGGATAGATGGCATTGGATTCTCGCGTGGACCAAGGCACCGGTATGGTGCTGTTCAGCAATCCAGCAAAACTAGAGCACCACATATGTATTCACTGGGAACGATATTCTGTGCCCAGTGGTGGTAGATAACGATGGTCCATGATTTGATGTTGTTGTGAAATCCCCAATTGTACACAAGTTTCCGTAGAATGGCACCAGGAGCGTAGGCGCTGTGGCAACCACGGTTCCCGTAGGTCCTCGCGACAGCAGTGCGGTACGGCTACGAACTGACAGGTATAACCCGAACAGCGCTGGTTCCGGAGTCCTAGTGCCAGAACGTCAGCAGCAGCGGTTGTAGAAGTCGTATGGGCGGTGGTCGGTATTGCAACCTGGCTTTCACCGATTGCTATGCCCAAAAGCACTGCTCTTCGGGAGGGTCAGCGTTCGCACGGAAACTGCTCAGGGCGTGGTCGTACTCTTGGTACCAAAGACGCCAGCGCTGTTGTTTCCAAAAGCATTGAGCAGCGAACCAAGAGCTCCGATCCACGTGCCAAGGCTTCATGGGGCCGTTGAAGTGGAGTACTCGCGTCTGACGACTCCGAAATCGACGCTGGCAGGTGGTATTGAACGCAACAGGCAGCTCTGTGAAGGTGTCTTTGAAGAAGTAGTTGAGAAGTGGCTGGTCACCATAGGGGAAGGGGTAGCCGCGCGTATACGCCGAGCGCCATTCTTCGTAAAGCAAGCAGTTTCGCAGCGCCTGATACGTATGCAGACCTGGATGGATGACCATGACTCCACTGTTGAAAAGACCGCATCCACTTTTGACCGCGGCAAGTTCTTCATAGCGGAAGAGTTCATGTAACGCCCCGAGCACGATGGTGTCCGCATCGAGGTAGATGAGTTTCTCAAAGTCGACCAACTCCCAGATATTCAGTTTGTCGAATGTGGAGCGTTCCCACTGATCGTGCGCATCCGTGAACCTGGATGCAGCGTGCGACGCAGTTCCATGCCGCACTGCGCGGCGGGAAAAGGGTCTTTTCAGCTCGCGGTTGGAGAGATCTCTGGAGCTGAGAAATCCCTGCCACTCGAGATCGCTCAGAAAACTCGAACAGGAGCGGACATCCCAGCCAGCTCTCGAAAGGACCTCGCGATGCCATTTATCCACCGCGGTGGACACCACCAAACATATCATTGGAATGCCGGCATGGTACTGTTGCAGGGTAGAAGCAAGCACCACCGCTGGCAACACGTATGTTCCGGAAGAACAAACGGTGACAAAAGCACAGGGAGCGCGGCCGTTGGGGCGAGCTTGCACACGCGGCGCGCGCAGAAAAGGCCGTGGCTTCTCCATTGGGGTCGCAGGAGACACCTCTGATTCATTGTCTGCACGATCGCGCCGTAGCGGGCGGCTTGCACTCACTTGATCAAACGCATTTCGCATAACGTGCTCTGTTTGCCGAGTTGCTAACAGCGCTCGATACTGCGTTTTATCGTGAGGGAAATCGCTGCCAGTTTTTAAAGGTGTCCCATCTGGAGTTATAAGGGAATCGGAGCCCAATGGAGACGTCTCCTCATATAGTTTTGGCGCTAAACGGGCAATCGATCCGCTCAGGGCTGGATTCATTTTCTCGTTCAGATAGCGCATGCCGAGACCATGACCCAAAATTGCAAGAAACAGACGCCGCTCCAGTCCGTGTTGAACATCAGGCGCACGCTGCTGCGCGCGTTTTCGGGCAGAGCGCACTGCCTGCCTCCAGCCGAACCAGACCAAGACGCCGATACCAGCCCCAATTGTGGTCGTATCCGAGTAGTGAAGAACGTTCCGCACTCGTTCAAGAGAGCTGCGCGCACACGAAGAAAAACTCTTCAACCGTGATTCCGACGGTGGCGCTGCACTCTCGTCGCTGTACGGTTCAGGAACAGCGGCCCGACGAGCGTCGCGCGCACCACTGCTCTGTTTACCTACAGCAGTTTGAGATTCGAACGCCCTGTTTATCTCAGCAGGATCGTCATAATACTCGATAAGGACATCATTTTCAACCACAGTGTCTGCACGCTGCTTTTCTCCCCACATACGGTATGCCGACCAGACGCACTGGATATGCTCCGTATTTCCCAAGGCCAGAGCAGAGCGCTGCAGCGTAGCGCCGGAGATGTAGCCGAGTTCCGTTTCGGAGGGCGCTGCGCAGGCCTGCGCGCCCGGGCGGATCCCGAACGCGCGATTTGAATGGCTTTCGCGCCATCGCTGCGTGCGCCTGTGCAGCGATTTCCGGATCCAGGGGGCAGCGGGAGGGGCGTTTCGCCCGCAGGCCTGCGCGCCCGGCATCTTTCGCGCCATTGCCGGATGTGTGCCTCGTTTACGGATGGTGTGTCGGATCGATGCATCCAAACAAAACCATCGGAAGCGCGAGCGGTGCCATGGATTAGGCGAAAACTAGCTTTGTGCTCTACATTCGCCTTTGCACCTGCATACTCCTAGTTTAATGATGGTGTCGAATCGATGGATTCTCCAGGATTCCATCGGATGTGAGAGCATTGCTGGCAATCAGGGGAAAGACTAGTGCTCGACTGGAAACGCAACCACATGGCCGTATGCACGATCGCTCGCCGGAGCGTGCACGCATGCAGAGCGTTCGCGTGGTGTTGCCTGCGCTCGCGCTCAGCTTGAACGGCGACTTGAGGCGCTTGGAGACGCTTTGGGAGGAGTGAAAATTCGGACAAAGCTGTACCAGTGGTCCACTTGGCATTCGTATGATATGTAGTTGCTCCTGCGGTATTCGTCACAGCGTTATATGCTTGGTCTCATCGGAGGAATGCATGGTTTGTAATATGAATTCGAAATGACTTTTACTCGCTTTATGGTTTCAATTTGTGTTTTTGTGTTATGCGGGTATGGTTGCGGTGCTGGGCGCCCCGCAGATCACCGTCCTACCTCCGAGTCATATGACACTGGGCCACCGCACTGATTGCCGGGCGTCAGCTTTGCGATATTTTCTGAGTTTTTTGCTGGGTGTACAGCCTTGGGATGAAGCATGAAGCAGTAAAGGGCTATCCGTTCATGCGTAGTTTTAGGACTTTCGGTCGTCATTTCGGAGTGGCACGATTGACACATTGGTGCTGGAATTCGCAACAACATCGGCATCAAGATGATTCGCGACGCCCTCGAACAAGGGTTCCATACATTACCGATATCATGATCTAGCTCATACGTACAAGCACCGAATATTGTTCTGTCCTGTGTGTAGTATGCGCACATGAAGCATTCTTCAATTTTTCGATCTTTTTTGTTTCATGGGAACTCGGAGACGCGGCTACTCGCTCCGCTGGGTTGATGAGGGGAAAACTCGAGAGCGTCGCTTAACGACTGCTTTAGGAGGTGATGCCTAAAGCTCAATGAATTTCGCAAATCAATGTATCGATTCCGTTCGAAAGGCATAGCCACCTCTCCTCTTGGCAATCGGCTACATGGAATTCTGCTGCTGCTGCAACAGCAGCAAGATAGTTCTCAGGCGATATGTTTCCAGGTGCTCACGCCTCTTCTGTCTGCATGGAAAAGAGTCTCGGACACGGAATTTACTCATCGCAGTGACCGCTTCGAGTGGACAGTGCTACGCTGCTTTTGTACCGTACGAGCGCATACAGAACGACCTTTCTCGACTCGAGTTCCAGCCTGGATATTCCGTCCGGTACTTGTTTCTGCATGAATAGCATCGGGTGCCACAAATCCTCTATCGAATGGAACAGCATGCGCATGCGTGTGCAATGGAGATACTAGTCGCTAAGCGGACCACCCAGAGGCAGCCCGTGAACCTGGGGTACGGCACAGGGCTTGGAAGGGGGCCAGCGCTTCGCCGGGTGCCTTCTATTCCCTCCAACGCCATGTGCCGAGCGATGCAGCAAGGCGTCATACGCCACCGGAATGCCCCCAAGGTAAAATATATGGTGGGTACGTGTGAAAGCGCTGCACAAAGTCCAGTGTCGCCGCTGCGAGGGAGACACCCAGTTCGTATGAAAAGAAAATGGAAATGAGAAGCGAAGCCTTTACTGCAGCCTTGCGCCTGTGCATGAAGTTTGTCGACAACAGCCGGGACCACCAAAATCGGGAAGCGAACGCCACCGTTAACATCCCTCCACTGCTGACAGCGGAGCTGGGGTTCCAGAAGAGCTCGTCTTTTTTAAAGCCGGATATGAGTGAGCAAAAAGGAAGCGACCACCGAGAATCCAGCAAAGGCTTGCGTTGACGACTATAGAAAGAGACCGAAACTTTAGAGTTTAGCCTTAATTGGCAAACTGGACCCCTTCTTCTAGATGCTGACTGGCATGCACCATCCATCTCGTGTAAAAATCGCTACACACTGTCAGGCGGCTCTCCGCATTGCCTATCACTAAAACTCACAGGTTTCGGCGACGCGCTCAGTGCGTGCCATATGCCGAACAGCAAATCCGTCTGATTCGAGACCTGTTGTGCGGGCGCCCTGAGAAAGGCCATTTCGCACAGACAGCCAATGGTCCGACTGCGCGTGCTCCCTCGACACCCTGCTTTGAGACTGGCCGTAAGGCGCCGCATCCCGTGGACGACTCTTACATTATTGACAGTGTTTTTACACATTCCGCTCGATGCACCAGTTGGAATATGAAAATGCCTCGCATTGGCAGTAGAATTCATATCATGGATATGCGGCATGCGTCAGTTCGGAAAGCTGGATGAGCGGGACGGCCGGTCACCGAAAGAAGAGGGCAAGCTCAGAGCTGATCGATGCAGTCCCGAGCGAGCCAGTACGTGAGTTTGTGCTATCTTCGGCCGGCTGACCGGCTCCCAACTGCGTCGACTATCTCTGTTCGGCAGTCGGCAGCTACCTCCATGTAGTTCAGCGAATGACGCTTCTCGCGGACGCGCACTGGGCTGCAAGGATCGACTCGAGCTCAAAACCGGTTCTAGCACGCTGAATACAAGCTCGGTTCCGTGCAGCATTTTGCGCTTATCAATTAAGAGCCCGTCCAGCACAATGGTAACGGTGCGGTAGTCCATTCGCACTCAATAAAGTGTCCATGAAACGCAACTCGGACAAAAACAAACAACCTGCGGCTGTTCACGGGCACACTGCCTACGCCAGCATATTCGTCACTGTCATCGCACTCTTTTCCGCGCGCGCAGCTACCAAACCTAGCCCTGAATCGTCGATGAAATTGAACCGTTGTTGCGGCATCCGCCACGTTTGTAGCCGTTTCAGAAGAAAGCTCATAATATCGCCCAGGCAATCATGAAACTAAGCGCCTCGGTTATGACGTCGCATCGATGATACCTACCTCAGCTCCCCGAGCGCACATATGGTATTGGCGCCTGCAAAACCAACCATCAATCATCGTCCGAATCCAAGTTCCACAGTCCGCAACCAAATTCTCCTTCGCAAATAGCAACCTTTTTCCAAACGAGCCCACGGAATCCTGACGCAAACTTGCTCGCTCGCGCGTCGAGCGGTATGCGGAAGCAGCGCGCCCCGGCGAAGGCACGCATCGTCAATGGACACGTGTCCACGCGCCTCCTGTACACGCACCCGCGCATGGCGCTGTCGTCGGCATCGCCTTGGACGCATCTCGGGGACAGCATCTCGATTGCATGTTGGCGTGTACGCGGAAGTTGCCGTTGGACCTATGTCTCATCTGCAGATTGAGATCGACGAGTCCCTCCGTTTCCCGGCAGCGACCTTGAAAAAGATCATACGTCGGAAACTGGACAAGCTGCTGTCTGATGAGCTGGTCCCGCGGGAAGACGGCGCCTCCGAGGCTCGACGCGTCCAGCTGGACAAGGACGCGCAGTTGGCCTTCTCCGCCGCAGCCACCGTTTTCGTGTCGTACATTACCGCAATTTCGACTGCAGTTGGGGCAGAGCGAAAACGCACCACGTTGAACATGGATGACGTTATAGAAGCGCTTCGGAGGACCGAGTTTGAGGACTTCGCGGTCGAAGTAGAGCAGTTCGTTCAAAACTGGCGCATGCTGAACGAGCGGCGCAAGGCGCAGGCACGGCAAGCGCGGGTTGAGCGCAAGCGGAAAGAGCCTGAAAACAGCGACGTCGAGAACGACGACGGCGCATACGCTTCCGACATGCCACAGGAAGACACCGAAGATCCCGAAGAGGACGATCTGATAGAGGGTACCTGACTCACGGAAGACGACTGCAGGCTCCGGGAGGCTTATCGCGCCGGTCAAGCACCTTGTCAGATGTCGAGGCTCAACGCTGGTGCGTATGGGCGAACTCAAATACGTGTCCACCGGATCAAGGGCACGATGTAAGCTCCAATGATCATGAGACGCAATGAATTAGTCAAGTCCTACATAATCGGTTCCCCTGAGGCGCAAAGAGACAGCAGCTTGGGCAGGACTGTGAATTGGTCGCTGTCCTGCGAGCCTAGTGAAAGAACGGTGTTGCCTCGTGGTCGTTTCGTGGACCCTGACAACCGAGACAAACCGCTCTGTCAATTCTTTCTCCGGAATTGTGTTCCGCCCCCCAGATGTGTGTACTGAATTGCTTTTTCACAATTTATACCATGCGCATTCGAAGTACGTTTATTTGAGGAAACAGAAATCTAAGTGAAAGGCATGGACATGCAAGTCGGCAATCCTGGATGACAGTCAATGCCGGCTGCCGGAAACAATCCTCCTCTTGTCGACCATCGAGCGCAGAGGCGCAAGTGACGACGAAGACGAAGAGGGCGAATAGGCGAAAAATAGTGCCTCCCGACGGGACGATAACGAGACTTTTGTCGCACAGAGGGTACGGGTCTGAGAAATCCTTGCAAAGGTGCGTTCAACCGGTGTCAATGTACGCAAGGAGTTCGTGAGCCCAGACCTCAACGCCGCCGTCAATATCACACAATGTGTAGCACTGGAGACTAGACCCGCGGAGCCGACGCGAGCGAACTTTGCAGGGCATCCTCTCCCGCTCGATGTGTACAAGCAGAAACTAGAACCGATAGCAGTCGGAGGTCGAAAAGGGATGGGAGGCGTCTTCGAATGGTTTTCCATTTACCCTACACGGTCGTGGGACATTTTTTGTTTCACGAACATTTATGTATATTGGGGAATAATTGCATCAGAGAGGTGATTGTTGCTTGCTTCCGCTTGTGGTGATCTACGCCGACATCTCCGCACCATCGAAGAACGATGTGCATCCGTCCGCAAATGACGCATCCCGCACATGCCTCCTGCTCCTACGATGACTGTCTATACGTTGACGATGCGAACCAAGCCAAAGACAAGTTTAAACAGAAAAACCTCGCTTTCGTCGCGCGATGTCGTTGATATGCAGCGCCGGTCGGGATCACTCCTGTTCACGGGTACGCACCGTGCGTTATTCATCATCGGGATCTTTGGAGTCATCGAGACTCCAGCGCAACGATTCCACTTCGTGTTTCAGGCGAAGAGTCGACTCTCTGATTTTGGTGGCAAGAAGCTCGCCCTCCTCAATCTCGTCATCGGTGAGGCTGCGTTTTGCCCGCCAGTCCATCGTTCGGACTAGAACATGGGCACCGGAGGTCGCTTCCGGAAAAGGACACGGCAAAAGCACTGTCGACACGTAGCCGGTATAACGTGCGTCATTTCGTAGCTCGAGGAGAATATTTTTCCGCTCCTCGTCGATTGTGACGCGCTCCTCAACGAGGCGACCATCTGAAAAGTACAGACGTCGATCGTGCTGTTGTCGAAACCTAGCAACACCTGTGGGATCCTCAGCAACTGAAAGAGGTACAATTTCAGCCCGCTCAAGTCCGGGCATAAACTGTTCGTCACTCTGGAGCTTGTCAAGCAGTAAACCCCAGAGCACATCCAGGTCTGCGTGAATAAGTGCGGCGTACGTTGCTGTCGGCATACAAACGGCGACAAGGCAAACCGAAGACAGCTATCCACCACTTTTGCGATTCGTCTCCAAAAGCGGTACCAACGAGCGCTACGTGTCACTAACGAACGACTTTCCGTTGAGTAGTCACCAATAATGCAACCAGTTTCCCCGAGTCAAGCGAACAAGCGCTGCGTCCCGTTTCCTGAAGCGTACAACCCCTGTATGGACCCGCGCGGTAGTTGTCTGAAAAAAGGCCTCTTCAGCCGCGTGACGCCGCTCGAACAGAGTCTTATCAGTGAGCTACCAACCAAAGCAAAGATTCTCTTAAATAGCAACCTTGCTGATCCACGTCGCAAAATCACGTACCAGATAGCAGTATCTGCTGTAGTACCACAAACTCCGCTGCCTAGACGCCGTCGTGTGCAGCGCAATGACCAGCACAGACGCGGATCGAAAATTCCGGTGCATCGCGTGACGGCCTCCGCACTCGCATCGCCTTCTTGAGCGCCGTATTCCCTTTCTATCTGGGAGATGATCTGTCTCAGGGGTGGTAGAAGAGACCAGATACCCTCGGGTACGCGTACATGACCAGGATTAACCGAATAAACAGAAGATGTTCCCGTTCCACGCCTCCAGAACAAGACTTTCCTCCAGAACAACATCTCCTTCGTGCGTGTGTACGATACGTATGCTGCATAGCCGCGTGCCGCACCAGTCAGCACGACTCTGAGACCACAGCAAACGAATGAAAGACTGTTTTGGGTCGCATGCTGGATGCCCGGCTCACGACTGACGCCACGACATTCGTATCATGCCGCGTCCACTGCTTGTGCGATACGCAAGTACAAGCGTGCGGTTCCATGCACATGCAGCAGAGCTGCGGTTCGGCGCACGTAGGTGCATCCTGTGCCTCGCCATCCCTGAAAGAGACAACCGGGTACGGCACCTTGTTTATCGACGGTTGTAACGTGCTCCCGCTGGTTGCGGCGACGCTCAGGGCTTTGCGCGAACTCCTGGCGATCCATGCGCTCTGTGGGCGTACACCTATGCGCTGCTGCTGTCGTGAATGCTGTCGTCAATACCGTCGTTATCTTCGATGCCGTTTCCGACGCCCACACAATGATCCGGAGCGATGCGAAACGGCATCTCGTCTCGAAGCTAGCGATACCATTCGACGCTCGCGCATTCACTCGAAAACATGGAACAACCACTCGACTGGACGATGAAACCTACGCAGAAACAATGAAATAAAGACATACACCATGAAAGATGCGCATATACACAGGACGAGACTGTCGTGCCGCACGCGCGCCCCCCCGCCGCCAGCACTGGAACCCGCACGAGCAGTGTTGTTCCTCGTATCGCTGGCGACCTGTGCGAATCTCGACGCGTCCAGAGCCGAGTTCGAAGCGTTCATGATCCGTAGGGCGCTTTTGTGCTAGGCAATTCTCTGCGATAACTTGGTGTCTATTTCTTGTTTTAGGACCTATGAGTAATACGAATGAAAACGTAGGCCAGAAAGGTGAGCACAACGCCAAGCTGCATAAACGAGCTGTGAAACATGCAAGTGCGGTGGTACGGGTGCCTTGTGCTTGCCGCGGTGTGCTGGCGCTCGTGCTGGTGCTGCTCTTGTTTTGCATTGCGTTCTTTGTGACTATCCACGCCTGGTACGCTGTTCCGAGAGCTTTATCAGCGAGTGCGTCCGATTCACTTTTTTCGGGGGAACGAGCACGCGAGCATCTGGTGCAGCTTGCTGGGCCTGCGGTCGTCGGCAGTCGGCGGGCTGAGGCGAATGCAGCCTTCATTGAACGAAAACTCAGTGCAATGATTCGTTCTGGAGGATGCAGCACTACTTGTGAGCGCCTGAATGCAGCTGACGACTTGACAAAAACGTTGGGATTGCGAGCATTGGTCGAACGTCAGTGGGGAAACGGCTCGTTCGAGATGGACTTTTCGCAGCTCGGCGAACAGAGCATCACCAACGCGTACACCAACATTTCCAACATAATCCTGCGTTTGGAACCACTGGTAGCGACAAATGATACAGCAACGTCAGCATTCGCCTTTGTCTGTCCGAAGTCGATTGTAGTGAACTCGCACTACGACACCGCACCGGGGTCGCCGGGGGCCTCAGACGCCCTGGCACCCATTGCCGTTATGCTGGAACTGGTGCGCCTTATCCTCTATACGAATAGGCAGTATTATGTGGCGCACGGCACACCGTGGCTACGTGCCCCACTGGTCTTTCTTTTCAATGGTGCCGAGGAGGCGATCCTGCTTGGTTCGCATGCGTTTGTGAGCGGTCATCCGACGATCAATTCGACGGCAATGTTGCTGAACCTGGAGTCGGCTGGTGCCGGCATTGGTCCGGAACTGCTCTTCCGTTACGATACGCGCTCCCCGTGGCTGATGAAACTCTACGCAGACGCAGTGCCTCATCCACACACGGGATCCTACGTTCAGGACATCTTTGAACGCAACCTGATTCCAGCGGAGACGGACTATCGAATGTTCAGCGAGACCGCAGGTGTTACTGGAGTGGATCTGGCCTTCCACTTGCACGGGTACACTTACCACACGCGTTACGATATGCCGTCTCGCGTGGACGTTGGCTCGATCCAGCATATGGGCGATAACGTTTGGGCGCTCCTGCGGATGGCCGCACACGAGCGCGCCGAAAGTGTTTGCAGCGAGGTGTCGGTCCCGCGACACCCGGAAGACGGAGCCCGCAAAGACCCCGAACCGTTGGCGTTCTTCGATGTCCTCAGCGCGAAGGTTTTCTATTTCAACCATCGAAAAGCGTACCGAGTTTACATGGCGATGGCGGGGATCCTTGTACTCCTGATCTGGCAACCATCGCGATGCTTCACAAGGCGGAATAGACGCGCCGGTGCTACCGCAGAGCCTGCGCTGGACGACGCGACACCATCCCAGTTTCGTGCAGTGCTGGCTGTGCTCTTGGGTGCTGCCACCGGGTTTTTAACTGCGCTGGCGCTCGCTAGCATAATGTCCTTCCTTCTCCCGGGGCCGAAACCGCCGATGATTTGGTACGGGCGCCACATGCTCGTGTTGCCGTGCCTGTACGGAGCACCTGCAGTTGCCATCGCGCTTGTCGTCGCTGGTCGACTCCTGGATCCCAAGCATGCTGCCCATCACATAGCGATGCCGGAGAATCCGATTCCTCGGTTCGAGCGCATCGAACGCGCTGTAGCCGTGTACTTTATGGCACTGGCGCTGTTGCTAGGCTTCTGGATCGAACTCACCATGGTGTACTTGTGGGCATTCCAAGCGAGTGTGCACATTCTCGGTTCAATCATCGCTTGGCCGTGGCGACATACCAGTCGACCGATGGTTTACGTGTTCCTGCGATTTTTCTGCTTCGCAGTTGCGACGCAACTTATCCACCTGCCGCCGGTGCTGATGACCCTGGAAACCTTTGCCCCGCTCATGGGTATGGCCGGCTCCGGTGCTCGCGTGGAATTCGCTGTGGCTGCGTTGACGGCCTATCTCGCAATTCACTGGGGATACATGCTCTGGCTTCCGCTCCTGAGCATACGCAAGGCATGGATGCGAGGCGCTATTCGCCTTGCGCTGGCAGTATTTCTGGTCGGGGGTGTTGCGCTCCTGGTGCCGCACTGGCTCGGTGCGGTGCCTTATTCGCCGCAAGCACCGAAGCGTCTCGTCGTTCAGCACATGTGCGCGCAGCAGCCACTACAGGTGCACGTCGAGCAGCGCGCCCGTGCCTCGGCTCCAGCACAGATGGCTTCAGCTCCGCAGGTGTGCTTGGTCGGTATCGCTGGTCTGGATCCGTATCCGTTGGAGCGCGTGCTCCCGAAAGCGCGCTTCCAACACTGTGAACCAAACCGCTTTACCTGGGGGTATCGGAGTAAGCGCTCGATCTTCGCGAATGTGGCACCTCTAGAGAAGCTTGTCCACCATGCCGGTATCCAGTGTCCGGAAGATTCGTTTGGCGCTGGTGTGCTCGAGTCAGTCGCGATGCCGCGTCTACTGGTCAAAGAGGACGCGTTGGTGGAGTGCGTACCACCAGCGCATCTTCCGCGCGCTGAAGCAGCCGATAACGCGACGCTGGTGTGTCGAGCGCTCACCCTGGAAATCCAGGCACTGCGGGCTCACTGGAGTGCACTGGTCTTCGATGCCGCAGTGCGCCAGTGGAGCCTCACTGCCGACGCCCCGAACCAGGGCCAGACTCGTCGACACTTTATTCGACACGTCGCGGGACACGGCACACCGCATATATGGAACATGTCGCTGATTGTCGAGCGAAACAACACGGAGCCTGCCGTCGTTTTCGATGTGATGGCAACGCGTTATGGAGAGAACCGCAGCGAACTGAGTCCAAGCCTCTGGTCTAACGCGTTGCCCGATTGGACTGCACCGGTCTACATGACCTCAAAGTTTGCAACGTATGTTGTTTGAGCAGGTGCTTTGTCAAGCAGTGCTGTGCACGACGAACGTGTCGAAGGCGTTACCCACTTGGTGCAAGTCCGTGCGCTGCTCTGAGGCAGGGACGACGTCCGTCTTGCTTGCGCTCACGCCACCCCAGCAGCAAACACCTCTGAGCGCGTACCACGGCTTTGCCGCAGGATGCATCCGCACCGGCGCTCGTCTGGATATGTTGTGAGCAGCGGCAGCATAAGTTTTACACACCAACGATGCGGATATGAGATCTGGTGCAGGACGCTGCTCGCTTGATTCATACCAGGACCTGGATCCTCCGGGCGCAGCACTTGGCCTCGGGCAGGTGTCAGTCTGAGTCCTGCTCGCAAAAACGCATCTGCATATCCGTGCCCAACATCCATACGCGAGTAAAGCGTTATCTCAGTTTCTCTCTTATGTACCGGAAAGTTTCCTGAATGACGGCGAGCAATGTCGAAAACGGGCGACAAGACGCGTCCGGGTACTGGTCTCGTTCAGCTTGTGTCGCGAGGTCAAGGCGATGGAACTCGTTTCGGAGAGTCTCTCGGACTGAAGCTCCACAAGGGAGGCGCGTTGCGAGGTCACTGTGTGCAGAGGCAGGACTCGAATGCGTTTGGATGCGCGCTCTTGCTCCATTTCGATTCGTCGGTGTCGCAAACGCGCACAAGCGAGTCGCAGCTGGCGTCTAGTCTCTCGCTCTTGCTGAGCGTAGGCTGCGGACCATGAGACCGCACCTGACGGAAGACCCAGTGTCGCGGAGGCAGCGATGGCGTTCGGTGAACTCGAGGGGACGCCCTCGACACGCGCGCGCGAGAAATAGAGTTGTTTCCAACGTTGCTCTAGAGCCAAGTTCAAGCTAAGACGCATCGAGGCTGAAAGCTGCGCGGCGCCGCGAGCAGTGACCAACGTCCACGCCTCCTTCTGGTCATCGACGGCATCGTCTAGGTCGGAGTCCACCCAATCGGATCCTGTCAGTACAACAACTCCAAAGCTTGCTTGGACGGTGCGTTCGCTTGTGCTGTGTTCAAGCGAGTCGTTGAGTGGCAGCCCGTTGCAGCGAGCAAGTCGCCGCAGGTCACGTGGCCGGGCGCCCTGCAGAATAGTAGCCAACTGCCCGTCGAAGAGCTCGGCACCGTGCAGCTCCGCCAGACAAGAACAGTTCCGTGCCAAAGCGTCCGTGCATAGTTGCGCCAACGTCGGTGGCGCTGGCATCGCCACAGCGACGCCCCTCAGACGCCCTGGCAAACTCGTTTCAAACCTAGAGCCTGTACGTCTTCACCAGGCCGTATGTGTGGAGAGCGTTGCGTGGGTCATGCTGCCACCACTGGGCACGCGGGATCGGCGGTTGGCATCGGAAATGGCGGCGTTGTGCGCGTCCATCGCTGGGGCGCTGCGTTCTGGAGTTGTGTGGAGGCTCATGATGAGCGCTGCGAGTCTGCTGCGAATCCCTACCTGCTTTTGCACCTGTCTCGGATTGAAATGGATCACAGAGCTGCTCATTCTGTTCCTGCGCTGAGGCTTCTTTCCGAACTGGTTTTAGACATAGAGAACCTCGACATTCGAAGTGCAGCAACACGAGCATTCGGATCGATACCTAGTTCTAGGATGCGGGGGCGTCTTTTCCGAGTGATATATTCGAAGAATACTTGCGGATGGAATTCGTTGCGTTGCTGGAGTCAAAATGATTCGCGGAGTGTCATCGAAGATGCGT
>Ga0078972_1003177_pt1 | contig 50264 bp, 50 predicted proteins | sample YelNatPaOPGAMG01_FD_67568 | JGI IMG/M metagenome (GOLD analysis project Ga0078972, IMG submission 67568) | Hot spring thermophilic microbial communities from Obsidian Pool, Yellowstone National Park, USA - OP-RAMG-01 (SPADES assembly) (version 2) | ecosystem: Environmental > Aquatic > Thermal...
CTCGCAATGACATTCCTTTTTTGTTGTTCCGAGGACTGAAACGAAGAGGAAGCATATATTCACCCGCATTGTGATACCGAAGGTGTCATTCCGAACATAGTGAGGAATCGCATATTCTCCCCATAATATCGGCTACTAAAAAAACATTAACACCATTCCATAGTAGTCAATATGCGATCACCACGCCTGCATTCTGCAGGCTCGTGATGACTTTTTGGGTTGTAGTCAATATGGGATTGCCACACTCACTTCTTTCGTTCGCAATGACGGCTTTTCTTTTGTGGTCAATATGGGATTGCCACGGCAACTTCGTTGCCTCGAAATGACATTCCATTTTTGTCATTCCAAGGTGGGAAAGTAGTGAGGAGAGAGGAGGGAGCAGTTCTGTAAAAAATCTTAACCAATTTGATAGGAGATTGTAATCTCTCTCCTCTCTGCTCTCTTTTCATAATATATGGGGTCAGTCATAAACCGACGACAAAGTCGTCGCCCCGAGTGAAACGAGGGGTCTCATATAAACATTTGTGAATAGCAAATAATGAGATTGCCACACTCACTTCGTTCGTTCGCAATGACGGCTTTTCTGTTGTAGTCAATATGCGATTGCCACGGCAACTTCGTTGCCTCGCAATGACATTCCTTTTTTGTCATTCCGAATGAAATGAGGAATCTCATTTTCTCCCTCGCATTTTGTTTTTGAATAAACCTGCATTCTATAGTCTTACAATGAAAAATTTTGGGATTTTTTATAAGTTTTTTAAATTTTTTCCCTTGACATATCTTATTCTTAATATAAATTTTATAAGAGAAGAGTAAATATGGAGATTGAAATGCCACTTGATAATATTATTGGTTTGATAATTTTTTTATTGGTTTTAATATCTGTTTTATCTGTTTTCATCTTCAGTTTGTTACAAAAACCGAAGGCAAAATCTATTCCATCAGAAAAAGAATTTGATAATCTTGCTCAAATGCTTCAGGATAGAAAATTTCAGGAAATAGCATTAAATAGGCTTTCACTTCTAAAAGACCCAAGAGTATTTGATTTAATAACATCTTTTATTGAATCACTTAATACAGAGGATGAGAATGACAGGCGTATTATGATTGTTGCATTCCTTTCAATTGCAAATATAAATAATAAGAATACGAAAGAATACCTTATTTCATCCATTAAAGAGGGAGATGTGTATAAGAAATATGGTGCATTAAAAGGTATAGAATACCTTATAAGAGAAAAAGGTATGAAAGATAAAGACTTTATTAATCCTCTTATTTCATTCCTTAATGATTTAAAAGAACTGAAAATGAAAAATGATAAAAGATTTGACCAAAACTATGAGAAGACCGCTATATTATTGATTGAAGAATTAACAGGAAGGAGTTTTGAATAGTTTAAAGTTTATGACTGACCCCATTTTTGAATCGGTGGATTTTATAGTCCTTGTTCTAAATGAGAAAGGAAAGATAGAATATATCAATAATTTTGGTGCAGGTCTTTTTAAAAGGAATAAGGATGATATGATAGGGATGGATTGGTTTCAGTTTATACCAGAGAACAGGAAGGACGAGATAAAAATTGTTTTTGAATCAGTAAAAAATGGGGAGCCTGAATATAAGTATTATGAGAATCCTGTTATTCTTGATGATGGAAAAGAGAAAAAGGTGTTATGGCATAATTCCATTATCAAAGTGAATGAAAAGATTTATATTATAAGTTTAGGTTTTTTAATTGATCCCAAAATAAGAATCGTTCATCAGAACAGGATAGAGATAGAAAAATTTAACAATTTTTCCCAATCACTCAGAACAATAGGTCATGAACTTAACAATCTATTCACATCCATTATGGGAAATCTATCATTGCTTAAAATGAGTATAAAAGAGAAAGAGGATATTGAAATTTTGAAAGATATTGAAATTGCATTGAACAAGGCACTTGAGATAGCAAGGAGAACGCTCAATTTTTCAAAGATAGAATCACTTAAGAAAGAGGATTTCTGCATAAATGATCTCCTGATGGAAACTGCAAAATTCACACTTATAGGGAAGAAGACAAAGGTTTCTTACGAAATTGAAGAGGAAAAAATAAATGTAACTGGTGACCCTGTAAAAATAAGTGAGGTTATACAGAATATTATTTTAAATGCATTAGAGTCTATGAATAACTGCGGTGAATTGATTGTAAGATTGAAGAGAATATATTTTGATGAGTATCATCCTTTCCTGAAGAAAGGTGAATATGCATTGATAAGTATAAAAGATAATGGAACTGGTATACCACCTGAATTAAGGGATAAAATCTTTCTTCCATTCTTCACAACAAAGAAAGGAGGTTCAGGTCTTGGTCTTTCCATATCATTAAAATTAATGAAAGAGATGGGTGGTTTCATTGATTTTATATCAAAAGAGAAAGAAGGGAGCGAATTCTTCATCTATATCCCATTATCAAAAAAAATAATTATTTGACTTTCTATATTTTATAGTTATAATTTATCCATGCAAAGAATATTAAAATCACTTATAAATACTCAATGCCATCCCTGTGCTATAATTAAAAAAGATGGATTAAATGTTTTATATGTGAATGCTCTTTTCTTTGAACTATTCAAGTTGGATGAAAGCGAGATAATAAATAAGGAAATTTATTACTTATTCGTTGAAGGGTTCAAAAGGGAAATCCTTGAAAAGTTATTCACTGAAGGCGGGAAACATAACACATTTGAAGGGACTTATAAAAATATAGGAAAAAGGAAGATTGTGATTGGAAGTATCTTCATTACCTCTGAAGAGAATGAATATATCTTACTTGTTTTTAATGATATAACAGAAAGTGAAATGCAGAAGGAACTCTTTGAGAAATTAAAGAATTTACAGAGGCTTGATGCACTTGGTATTTTTGCAGCGAGTATCTGCCATGATATGAATAATATGTTAAATGGAATTTTAGGATACTCTGAACTGGCTCTATCCGACATAAATAAAATTGATGCATTAAAAGATGATATTATAATCATCATAAGAATCTGTGAGAAAGGAAGAAGGGTTATTGAAAACTTTTTAACATTTGCAAGGAAAAAGAAGATAGAGAAAAAGGTGATAGATATAAATCTACTTTTAGAGGAGATGATTGGATTAATATCAAGAATTGCAGGTGCAAATATAAAGGTTGAATTTTATCCTGCATCTTCTCCAGTGGATGTTGAGGTTGACCCTGTTGAGATAGAACAATGCATAATAAATCTATGCCTGAATGCAAAAGATGCAATGCCTGAAGGTGGGAGTATAATTATTGAGACAGAAAAGGTGAAATTGGATAAAGAATATTTATCCACACATATTGAAGGTGAGACAGGTGATTACTGCATGATATCTGTTTCAGATACTGGTAAAGGGATACCTGATGAGATAAAGGGAAAGATATTTGACCCTTTATTCACAACAAAAGAAGGTGGTTCAGGTCTTGGGCTTTCTATCGTGTATGGTATAGTTCACCAGCATAATGGATTTATAAATGTTTATAGTGAGGAAGGTAAAGTGACTACATTCAAGATCTATATTCCTATAAGTTTTAAGGAAAAAGAAGAAGGAAGGGTATATGAGGAGATATCAAAGATTGAAGGTGAGGAAAACATACTTGTTGTTGAGGATGACAAGAATTATGCAGAGATAATAAAAAGAGGTATCTCTATGTTTAAATACAATGTTTTTATAGTTGATAATTGTAAAAAGGCAATTGAATTTATTATTGAAAATAGGGGAAAGATTGACCTTGTTATAACAGATTTAATACTCCCTGATATGGATGGAAAAAGGATGTTTGAGATAATGAAAGAGAAAAATATACAAATCCCTGTAATATTCATAAGTGGATATACAAAGAATTTTAATAAGAGGAATTTTATATTTGAAGAAGGGCTTGAAATTTTACAGAAACCCTTCTCTATAAGGGAACTTGTCTCTCTTATAAGAAAGACATTAGATAAGGGAAAAAAATCAGATACTATCAATTAGTTCCTTTATCTCTTCTATAGTTGCAGGCTTCTTTAAAAGTCTTAGATTGTTCTTTTTAACAAATTCAAATATCTCAGGGCTTAATGTATCACCTGAGAAAACAACAACTTTTTTCTTTGTCTCATCATCAAGCATATTGAATAGTTCATAACTGTTTATTCCTGGTATCCTTATATCAAGGAATATAAGGTCAAATCTTCCAGATTTTATAACCTCTTTAGCCTTCTCTCCATCTGTTGCCGAAAGGACTTCACATCTCAACATATTTATTAACCTTGTCAGGAAATGAACTATTGTCTCTTCATCATCTATAATAAGTATCCTTTTCATTCTATCGGGAATGTAAGCCTGAATATAGTCCTTTCAGGTTTTGAATCAACAAGTTTTACATCACCATTATGAATCTGCATAATCCTCTTCACAATACCAAGCCCAAGCCCTGCTCCACCTTTCTTTGTGGTGAAAAATGTATCAAATATCTTCATTTTATCTTCTTCTTTTATCCCTATCCCATCATCTTCAACATCAACAATCCCTTTCCCTTCACTAATATAACTTTTTATTTCAATCCTTCCTTTATTCCCTTTAATTTTTATGGATTCAAAACTATTCATAAGGAGATTTTCTATTGCTATAACTACCTTATGTAGTTCACCTTTAACAAGAAAATCATCGTTTATGTAATATGAAATTGTTATTCCTTTCACATCATTAAGACTGAACATCGCATCATACGCAATCTTTATCGCTTCAGAAATCTTAAAATGGTTTTCCTCCTCAATTGCAGGCTCTTCCATATAAGATGAAAGGAAACCAATAACCTTTTTCACCCTTATAGAACCCTCTATAATCTCATCTATGTAATTCTTAAGTTCATCATCCTTATCTTCAACTTTATGCCTTGCAAGTTGAGCAAAACCAAGTATTATCTGTAATGGATTGTTTATCTCATGGGCAACACCTGCTGTTAATTCACCAAGCATATGGATTTTTCTCATTTCAAAGATAGTGTTTAAAAGTCTGCTTTTTTCAGTAATATCGTTAAATATAAGTATCTCCGTATCATCAACAACCTTTCTTTTGTATAAAAATGACCTTAACTTCCCTTCCCTTTCTAAACTTATTATCCTTTCACCTGTTGATTTATCCTTTAAAATCTCAGGTATACATCTTATGATATCTCCACCAAGCCTGTTTCTCAAAATAATCTCATCATTTTTTATCACAACAATCCCTTCATCAAGCATATTCACACTTGCAAAGACTATCCTTTTAGTCCATTCAAGTGTTTCAGAATGAAAATGTGAGAGATAGGACTGGATAAAAAGTTCAATAAATTTCTTTAAATTTCTCAATTTATTCTTATCTATTTTCTTGATTTCAAATACAAAGAGGAATCCTGTTTCGTCATCTTTATCATTTGAATAGATAAGCATCTCTTCAAAAGGGAAATAGGGGAATTCATCTTTTCTTGCTTTAAAAAAACCATAAGGAAGTTTTCTCATCCCTTCAAAACCATATTGAGAAGGATGAAAATCTGAAATATTATAATCTTTATCTTCTGGAGAAAGAGGATAAACATAAGTATAATCTGTATTTTTTAAATAAGTAATAACAACCCCCCTTTTTAAAGAAGTATGCGCAGTAAAAAATGAAAGAGAAGAATCTACAAAATTTTTTAATTTTATAGAATTCAATATAATATCATTTGCAATGGATAAAGTCATCACATAATCATCGTTCATCAAAAAAATTATAATGGAATTTTTAAATCTGTCAAGGGAAATTTTTATAAAAATGGGGCAGGCAAAGCCTGCCCCACGAACAAAAAGGGAGTTTAGATGTAACCTAAATCTGTAAGACATTTTATAGCATCCGCATTCACAAGGAGATATTCATTTCTTCCATAGGATTTATAAACCTTCAACTGGTAACCGAAGTTATTCCTTCCTATTATTTCACCCTCTATAATCTTTCCGTCAAAGAGTTCTATCCTCACCAGATGCATTCTCGGTATATTATGGTAATTCAGGCCATATCGGTGGATTATCATCAGGTCCTCCAGCATTAGGATTAACACCACCAGGTCCACCACAAATCATCTCCTGCGTTCCATCCATCTTTACATCCACATTCTTCCTCATCTCCCTTGAAGGGAACAACACATTAAAAAGCAATACAAAAACATACAAAAAAGCCATCATACAAACCTCCTTTTATATATATACATAAAAAATTTGTTCCTGATTTCGTTTATTGAAAATGAATAAATTAAAATTTTATACCCCTCAAAAATAACTGACATTTGACTGACATCACTGACATTTTGCTATAATTTATTGATTATCAAAGATATTTAAGACTGACATTTTACTGACATTACTGACATCCTTCGGGGTCAGTCATAAACTTTAAACTGACACGAAGTTGCTGCCCCAGGGCGCGAAGTGAAGGGGTTTCTCATATATGGGGACAGTCATAAACCAAAAATGAAGTAGTGGCAAACCTATGTGTTTGCCCTCTCTACAGGTGATATCTTTTTTTTGCGTCATTTCGAACGAGGGTTGAAAACCCACAGTGAGGAATCGCATATTCACCCAAAAATATTGGTTATTGAAAAAAACATTAACACCGTACCAAGGTAGCCAATATGCGATCACCACGCCTGCATTCTGCAGGCTCGTGATGACTTTTTGGGTTGTAGTCAATAATGAGATTGCCACGCAACTTCGTTGCCTCGCAATGACGGCTTTTCTGTTGTAGCCAAAATGAGATTGCCACGCACCTTTCAGGTGCTCGTAATGACAACTTTTCTGTTGTGGTCAATATAGGATTGCTACACGCACTTCGTTCGTCTACTATTACACCAAAGGTGTCATGCCAAACATTGTTTCCTCAACTCAAAAAAATTTTTATTTTCCCTCTTGACAAAAATTAAAAAATGTTATGTTATAAATATAGCAATAATAAATTTTATGGTTTTAAGCCGTATATATATATATATAAGGAGGTTTAAATTTATTTTCTATGCTCCTTTCCTACTGGTGTAGGAGGGAGCTCAAAATAGGATTTTTGTTGAAAGTTTCAAACTTCTAAAAAGGAGGAAATATGTTGTTATTTATGTTATATGCAGTTTTAAATGTAGGACCTTATAATCTATCCTTCAACCTTTCTCAATTTAATTTTACAATTGAGAATGGTTATGATAGGATAAGAGGGATAGATATGTTATCAACAGCAGATACAGGTGCACCAGAATTACCAGTTAAATCTTTAAATTTTATCCATCCAAATGGAACATCTTGGAAGGGAAGTGAGAATGATTGCAGATGGGATATATGAGCCTGGGATATATACATATTCATTAGAGGCTTCAAAGATTTCGTCAGGGATATACTTCTTAATACTTGAAGGTGAGAGGGAGAAGAGGATAAAGAGATTGGTTATTTTAAGATAAAGGGGGAGATAATCTCCCCCTTTTTAAGGAGGTTTTTATGCCTTTTATAATTTTGTTTTCATTATGGAATGTTGAATATGCAACACCAGTTCTTCCAGGACCTGGTGAGACATCCTCTCCACTTGCATTTGATACATCAGGTAATCCACATATTCTTTGTTATAGGTATGATGGTTTTGATGACCATCTTATTTTGCTTTCAAAAACAAATGGAATATGGGAGGAAGAGACGGTTGCATTAAAAGTTGATGGTAGTGCTTATATGGATCTCACAATTGATAAATATAATCGTATATGGACACTTTTCAAGAAATATGATAAGGCAGAAAGCACATGCTATGTAATAGTTGCACATAAAGATAGTTCGGGATGGAAATATGATACCATTAAGTCTTATCAGGCTCCTTTTTCATGTTGTGACCCTTATTTTTATGCATTTGCATCTGACAATTATGGATTTGTGCATTTAACATATGACTCTTCCACCAGTGATTTGACTGGTTGTTATAGAATATATAATGGGTATTTCTGGAGTAATAGTGAAATTGTTGATACTATATCAACAGATTATGATTGTTCAATGGATATTGATGCAAATGGTTTACCATATATAAGTTATGAAGGTCATGCTAAGGTAACAGACCATAATGTTAAATGTGCGAGAAAAAATGGTGATATATGGGAATGTGCAGAGGTTGATACATACTTATCTACGAGTTGGATGATCACTTCCATAAGGATAAATCCAAAGAATGGTTTTCCTTCCCTTATATATCAGGAGCCTTATGCATACGAAAATCTTAGATATGCCTGGTATGATGGTAAGGAATGGCATAATGAGATGATTGATATTTATAGTGGTTGTTCACAGAATGATGCATTGGAATTTGATTCAACAGGAAAGCCTTATATCTTTTACAAGAATTATGCAGTGGATGAGAGATGTTATATTGCATATAAGGAGAAAGATGGGTGGTATAAGGAACTTTTACCTTCACCAGAACCACCTTTTATTCATCCATACACAAGCACAATTCGTATAGATAAAAATGGGATTTTTCATATGTCAAGATGTGTGGTAGATACTAATTGGGACCATTATCGTATTGAACATATTTATGGTTATCCATCAGGAATTGGTGAGGATAAAGAGAGACATTTCAAATTGGATGTTAATATGAATATTGTGATTTCTATGCTTGATATTCATTTTTCTATTCCAGAAGGGCAGAAGGTGAGTTTGAAACTTTATAATATTCTTGGTGAGAAAGTGATGAATGTTTTTCAAGGTTTTATGAAAAAAGATGAATATAATTTCCATATTGATTTATCTCGTATAAAGGATGGGATATACTTTTTAATGCTTGATGGTGAGAAGGAAGGGATATGTAAGAAGATAGTAATTATGAGGTGAAAAGATATAAAGGTGTGGGGTCAGTCATAAACTTTAAACCGAGAACGAAGTTGTTGCCCCAAGGAGCGAAGCGACGAGGGGTCGCATTTTAAACATCTGCGAATAGCAAATGATGAGATTGCCACGGCAACTTCGTTGCCTCGCAATGACGACTCTTTTGTGTCATTCAGAGCAGGTAAAGGACGAAGAATCACATATTCACCCGCATTGTGATACTAAAGGTGTCATTCCGAACATAGTGAGGAATCGCATATTAACCCGCATAGTCTTGGTTTTTGAAAAAAAACATTAACACCGTAGCAAAGTGGTCAATATGCGATCACCACGCTTGCCAGAGGCAGGCTCGTGATGACTTTTTGGATTGTATTCAAAATGCGATTGCCACGCACCTTTCAGGTGCTCGCAATGACGGCTTTTCTGTTGTAGTCAATATGCGATCACCACGCCTGCCAGAGGCAGGCTCGTGATGACTTTTTGGATTGTATTCAAAATGCGATTGCCACGGCAACTTCGTTGCCTCGCAATGACATTCCTTTTTTGTCATTCGGTGAAGCGAAAATAGGAAGGAGAGAGGAGGGAGCAGTTCTGTAAAAAATCTTAACCAATTTGATAGGAGATTGTAATCTCTCTCCTCCCTGCTCTCTTTTTCTAATCAATCCCTAATCTCTAATTTAATCCCTGCATCCCTTACTAAATCTTTAAAAATTTCCTTATTTGCACCTTCCCATTTATTGAACATTTGATGAAGTAGATACCTCTTTCAATATTATCCAAATCAATATTATATTTCCTTATTCCCTGTCTTACATTTATCTCTTTTTCCTTTACAACACTCCCTGCAATGTTCATTATCTTAAAAGAAACTATATTCTCATCATAGGATGTTACGATAAAAGAAATTTCATTCTTAACAGTATTACTCTCTAATCTTAATAATTCCTCATTCTCATCCATCACAAAAACACACTTAGACCATCCTATTTTCTCATCATTCTCATTCTTCAGTAGATAATAGTAAGTTCCTGAAAACTTTATATTCCTGTCAAAATATGAATGCATCATTCTCCCTTTTATCTGAATAGAATCAACGAATTCCCAATCTGTGTTATTCTTTGAACGAAAGATTCTCCAGTATTTGCCTGTTGAATTTTCACTCCCTGAAAAGGTCAAAAATACGAAGTATCCTTCCTGAATTGCCTGCATCTCAATTGCGTTAACTGAAAGTAATTGAATAGGTGTATAGACCTTTGAAGTATCTGAATTGTTACCATAGAAAATTTTTACAAATCTTCCTGGATTACCAGGAGACCTTGCATCAATCTCAATATCAATGCATATCTTATCACCATCGTTTAAAATAAATGGATTACCGAGGGATTGATAAGAATTATAGGATTTTGTTGTTGGAAGTTCTGTTGGAAAACTTGTAGGATTAACGATGGTATCACCTATTGTATCATTCGCAGTATTCCAGACATAAATCATATATCTTATGTATGCATCGTTTGCAGGACTGTCTTCATAACCTGAAATTGATATTCTCCATGTGTCAGATGGACAGGACTGTGCAGAATAAGGGCTTGAACAGAATGTTGCAACACCATAATACGCAGTCTTTGAATTAGAATTAAGCGGAACGGAGTCAACTTTAAGTGAACTTCCCATTGAACCTAACGAAAGCCCTTCCCATTTTCCACCTGAAAGGAAATCCCCGGTCTGGAATGTATCAGGCCGGGGTGGGGAAGATGCATCGCTTCTTAAATAAAAAACCGTTCCAAATAACAAAAACACCATCATACAACCTCCTTTTCCTGGGGTGTTTGGTTGAGTATTAATTCTTTCATTTGTGATATAGATAAAGGTTTCCGCAAGACTTCTACCCTATTCTCTTTGAAATTATCATCACCAGTGATAATATAGAATTTTGCAAGAGAAAGGAATTTCTCCGCTTCTTTTATGAATTCCATCCCATCTTCACCAATTAAGTGAAGGTCAACGAATATAATGTCAAACTTTCTTCCAGATTTAAGTAAGGATAAAGCAGCACTTGCCTTTGTTAATGATAAAATAGAGATTTCTTCTTCTCCTGGAAAGGATAAGAGGACGGATAGAACATCCAATAAACCTCTGTCATCGTCAATAATCAGGACATTTTTCTTTATTTTTTCCTCCATTGTCTCCTCCTTAATTTTAAAGGTTTTAATGGCAACCACTCAACTCCATAGTGCGAATGAATAAAAGGTTCTTTTTCACCACTATTTAAACTTAACAAAACCAACATTAACATAAAAACCTCCCGCTTTAAATATTTATATAAAATTTTTGTTCCTGATTTTAATTTATTGAATTACAATAAACTATATTTTCAAAAGTGTGTCAATTTTTATTCTATTGTGTCAGAATGACACGCTGGGATGAACAATGTAAAGGATGTCCCTTCGTTGCTTGATGAGATTATTATATTCCCTTTCAGTGTATCAACACATTTTTTCACAAGTGGAAGTCCAAGGCCGTATCTTTTTCTTGATTTTATAAAGGGTTTAAAAAGGTCTTCCTTTTCAACATTTATTCCTGTTCCTGTATCTTCAATCTTTATAACATATTTTTCACCTTCTTTTGATGCTCCGACAAATACCTTACCATTCTCCCTATTGTATTTTATACCATTTTCAATCAATCCAAAAAGTATCTCTTTTATCAGGACAGGGTCAGAATATATCTCTTCTATCTCAATATTTGTCTTAAGACTCACCTTATAATGTTCTAAATAATCAGACAATGAAATTTTTATATCTTCAAGAATTTTATTTAAATTCACCTTTGTGCAGATAATCTTAAAACTTGCGGATTCAAGTTTCGCAAAATTCAGGAATCTCGTTGCAAGGTTTTCTATTCTCTGTGATGCGGAGTATATCTCATTAGCGTATTTTATTCCTTCTTCCTTCAATATTTCAGCAAATCCTTTAAGGGTTGTGAGTGGTGTTCTTATCTGATGACTGAACCAGGATGTATAAAGTTCCTTTATTGAATAGATATGTGTTATTTCATCTATATCATAGAACATAAGGAAATAAAACCTTGATGAGTGATAAAATCCATTAACAGAATAAATTTTTCCACCAATATTTCTTTCTTCTGAAATCATCCTTGATTTAAGAAATTTGAGAACAATCTCTTTCACCTCATTATAATTCTTATTCATAAATTCCTTAAATGAATCGTTTGAATAAAAAGAGATTTTTGGTGATATCAAAAGGAATGGGAAAGGTATCTTATCAATAATTCCTTTTATCTTCTCAGTCTCTTCAATCTGGGATTTAACATTTTTTATGATATCCTCAATATCCTGTATACTTTTTCCCTTTTCCCTTTCTTCTATAATATCTTTCAAATCTCCAAAGTGAGTCCAGAGTGTTATTTTTTTCAAACTTATTTTTATACCTTTCTCTTCACCAGTTATCTTACCATCCTTTCTATATCCATTTATCAAACCAAGCCTGTATAATCCTTCTATGTCAATGTCAATTTCTTTTCTCAATCTACCAAGGCTCAATATCAGGAAGAACATCCTTCTATTTCTGTAAAAAAGTTCAAAGGAGTATAAAATTATAGAAAATACAATTATTGGGAAGATATAAAAATACCTGTTGAATTTAGAAAAAAATAAAGGATGTAATGAAAAGGTTAAAACTGAAAGAAGGATAGAGTATCTTTCTGTTCTATTCCACATCAATAATGGAATGAAAAATAGTGAATAAATAATAAATGTTAATATCCTGTTGTATATTTTTATTGTATATCCATTCATTATTGCATCAAGGAATTGTGCGTGTATTAAGAATTTAGGGTGAGGGACACCCTCTTTTGTAATTGGTGTAAAAAATTGACCCGACAAAGGTCTTATAGAATATCCAATAATCACATATTTATTTTTTATGTTTATTTCATCCAGAGAATCAAATGGTATGATTTTATAATTTCCGTCTGTGAATTTAAAGTGGGAAAAACCTTTTTTATCTACAAAAATGAAAGTTTTAGGAAGAATAATCTTTTCCTTTTTAAGAAGGATATCTTTATCCTCAATGTGATTCTTTATTGTCCAAAGTTTTAAAGAGAATGCAAAAAAACCTTTATTCTCATAAACCCTGAAAGGTGCTATTGCCCTCACAATCCCATCTGCTTCCGTTTTAAGTTCATTATGTGCTAAAAATATATTATTTGAATCTTCGTTTAAATTTTGCGGGAAAAAAAAGAAAAGAGGGATAACCAATTTTTTCTTTAATTCTCCTACTTTTATCTCTTTAACTAAATTTTCGTTAATTGGTATATCAAGACCAACAACTTCATCAAATTTATCCTGTTCTCTAAAAAATTTATCAAAGAAGCCCTTACCTTTTATAAAATAGTCATCTATGTTTAAAAGAACGATGTTCGTATCTGCTTTTATATGGGATTTCCTATTATAAAAATCGTATATCACCATATCTGATTTTTCAAATATATCAGAATATATTAAGAGGAATATGAAAATGAAAAAAAGAAATATTGTATAAATGAACCTCATTTTCTGAATTCTTCTATCTCTATTTTATATCTTTCAATAAGCCTGTAAATCTGTTTTCTCTCAATCCCTGTATTTATTGCTATTTTATTTATGTTGCCATTATATACCTTCAATAGATAAACAAGTTTCTCCCTGTCTATCTTTGTGAAATCTTTATTGTTTTCAGAAGGTAAGACAATATGTTCAGATCTTATTTTATCATCTGCAAATATCACTGCCTGCTCAATAACAGAACCAAGTTCCCTGATATTCCCTGGCCAGGAATAATTCATAATCAAATCCATGCAATCTTCTTCCAGACCTTTTATATTTTTATTAAAATCCAGATTGAATTTCTGTATAAAATAATCAACAAATAGTGGTATATCTTCCCTTCTCTCCCTTAAAGGCGGAACATTTAAAACAACCTTACTGATCCTGTAATATAGATCTTCCCTCATCTTCCCCAATTTACACATTTCATTTAAATCTTTATTTGTTGCAAGTATTATCCTTGTATCAACGCTTTCCTCTTCTTCCCCACCTATTGAGAAGAATTTTTTTGTCTCAATAAACCTTAAAAGTTTCACCTGGAAGTTAGAAGGTGCATCACCAATCTCATCAAGGAAGAGTGTCCCTTTGTGTGCAAGATGGACATATCCTTTTTTATCTTTTATTGCACCTGTGAATGCACCTTTCTTGAATCCAAAAAGTTCACTCTCAAATAGATTCTCAGGCAAACCAGCAGTATGGACAGGAACAAATTTTTCATTCCTTCTCTTGCTTAAATTATGTATCTCCCTTGCTATAATCTCTTTCCCTGTCCCTGTCTCACCTACTATCAGTATATCAACATCAAGTGGTGCTAATTTTTCAATCTTCTCCCATAGGATACGCATAACCTGTGATTTTCCTCTAACAATATCTGGATAGGATAATTTTTTTATACTTGAAAATTTCAAATAATTCATTATCTTTTTTGTTAATAGTGTAGGATTTATTGGTTTTTCTATATAGTCATCAGCACCCTCTTTTATTGCAGATACTGCATCCTGAATAGTCCCATAGGCGGTGAAAAGGATAAAGATGGCATCTATTTTTTCTTTTGCCTTCTTCATCAATGTTATACCATCAATGTCAGGGAGCCTCACATCTATTAACATTACAGATACATCTTCTTTATCAATAAATTTCAATGCATTTTCACCATTTGCTGCAGTTGCAACCTTTATCCCTTCTTTCTCAAGAAGACCTTTGATAAAATTCGCTATACCTGGGTCATCATCAATAACGAGAACATCTATCATTTTTTTATGATAAGATAAATAAAATAAATGTCAAGGATAAAAATCGTTGTCATACACTTTTTAAAAATTTATTGACATAAATTATCTTTTTATAATAATAAGAAAAAAGGAGGTAAGATGAGCGTTGGTGCATATCTTTTAATTAATGTAGATACTGGTAAGGAAGAAGAGGTATTGAAGGCTTTGAGGAAGATTGAAGGTATTAAAAATGTCCACATAGTTACAGGTTTACATGACCTTATATGTTATATTGAAGCGGATGATTTAAAAAAGATAAAAAAAATTATAACAAAGGAGATAAGAGGAATAAAGGGAATACAGAAGACGATAACCTGTATGTCCCTTGACTTAGAATAAAATTGGAGAGATTTGAATTAGAAAATTGCTTTATAGAATATAAAGGTTCAAGATATTTATCTTCTGTTATTCTTTTAAGAAAAGAGAAAAATATACTTATTGACCCTGGAAGAAAGTGCTTTTTAAAAGAAAAGATTGATGAAATCTGGCTAACACATATTCATCCAGACCATTTTTTCTATCTAAAAAAATTCCCAAATATACCTGTTTATATACATCCAGAAGGTATAAAAATAATGAAATCAGAGAAACCTTATAAAGAAGTTATTTTGAGAGAAATTAAGGAGGTTGACAGGATAACAAAAAATATAAAAGGGATGAGGAAAATCTTCATAATTTTATCTTCAAGATTATTTTTAATTCTCTTTGGAACACCCTTTTACAGGAAAGAGAGATTCAATAATAATTTCATACCTTTTAAGGATGGTGAAGAAAGATACGGAATAAGAATATATTTTACACCAGGGCATTCACCAGATAGTGTAAGTTTTTTTCTTGAAAAGGAAAGAATACTCATATCAGGTGATTTAATTGTGAAAAGGAAACCTTTCTCTTTAAACGCGCTCCTTCCATTATCAAATATAGAAGAAGGCATAAAATCTTTAAGATTCCTAAAGGGATTAAATCCTGAGATTGTGCTTCCAGGTCATGGGAGACCTATTATGAATGGATTGAAGAAGATAAATGAAATGATATATCTTACAGAAAGGGAGATAGAATGTGTGAAGAAAAAATGGCACAGAAATTTCTATTTAACATATTTCAATATACAGAGATGCTTGAAAAATAAAAGTATTATGGCAAGGCTTTCATCAATAGTATTCTATTCAAAATTTTTATATAGAAGGTGAAATGGCTATTGTAAAACTCTCACTTGTAATACTCTTCCTTATTGTTTTAATCTCAAGAAAGATAGACCTCTGGATAGCATTGTTCATATGTTCCATTATAACTGCATTCTTTTTTGGTGTTAAACTACAGGATTTCTTCAAAGTTTTTTTCTTCACAATAAAAGACTGGTCAACAATATCAATCATACTTATCATCTTCTTCGTTTTATTTCTCAGTTCGCTCCTTGAATCAGGTGAAAGTCTTGAAGTATTAAAGAATAGTGTTAACAAAATTGTAACAAATAAAACATTTCAACTTGTCCTTCCATCTGCACTTATAGGTCTTCTTCCTATGCCAGGAGGTGCACTTTTAGGTGCTCCACTTGTGAAAAGCACTGCGAAAGGGACAAATCTTGATGGTGCAAAACTCACATTTATAAATTACTGGTTCAGACATATATGGGAGTATTTCTGGCCCCTTTATCCAGGATTAATACTTACATCAACATTATGCAAGATTCCATTAAAAGAACTTTCAAGGAATCAGTTCATATTCACACCACTTGCAATTTCAACAGGACTTTATGTCCTCATTAAATTTAATATTCCAAAAGAGAGAACTAAAAGGGATTTAAAATACATATTCCCTTTGCTTTTCAGCATTTCACCAATAATTCTCATTGTTTTGCTTTTCGCTGTGTTCAAGATTGATATTGTAATTTCTGTTGCCATCTCAACAACATTAACACTCATATTTCTTTTGATAAGAAAAAAAGTAAACATAAAATCTGCTCTGAAAGAAGTGAATTATAAGGCTATCATCGTTATATTCTTTATCCTCTTTTTTAAAAACATTCTTAATAGTTCAGGTGGTTTAAAAGAGCTCAGTCTCTCACTCTCTGGTGTCCCGAAGATATATGTCTTTATCCTTCTTTTCTATCTCCTACCACTTATGACAGGATTCCTTACAGGTGTAAATCAGGCGTATGTTGCTGTATCTTTTCCTCTTTTTATCCCTTTCTTAAAAGGTCTTCCAGAGCAGACAATATTGAACACAGTTGGAATTGCTTACATATCAGGTTTTGCAGGTGTTTTACTCTCACCAACACATCTCTGTCTTGTTTTAACAAAGGAATATTTCAAAGCAAGATTCATTGATGTTTATAAACTTCTTCTTTTCCCTGTGATTATTATGATGATAGGTGCTTTAATACTTGGCATCTTCACTTTCCCGTATTTCTGATAATAAATGCTGGTGAGGTATTAGGATAATTTTTCAATATTGCCTCTTTTTTCTCCTTTCCCTCTTCAATCTTAAAGTATAAAAGATAAGGGGCAAGATTCTTATCCTCAAATTGAATAAGTGTATCAAAGATTAATGTATAAAAGAATTTTGAAAGTTCCCCTTGCGGAATATCTCCCTCCAATCCAAGAAATTTACTTGAGATAGTTTTTATATCCTCTTTCCTTGCACCTGATTTTATCAAAATATAGAATGGTAAAAGTGAAGTGCTATCTTTATACTCATTCTTCATTATTATCTCACCTTTATCAAAATCACCGAAATAGAAATAGACAAGTGTCTTTTCATAATTATTCTTCACAAAATTCAATGCACTATCTTCTTTCATATTCCTCAAAAAGAATAGAAGTTTTTCTTTTCTCTCTTTATCCTTCTTATAGTTATTAACTTTTTCAATCCATTCTTTCCCTAATAAATTTGTTATATTCTCATACTTTGAAAGTGAATCAAGGTTTGAGTAATTATTAAAAAAACGAAAAAGAATAGGCCTTACTTCTCTTTCTCTGTATGTTATCTCATAATCCCTAAGGAGGAATGATAAAACCGCTGAAAGGTTTTTATAAAAATTCTCATCGTCTTTTAACAATATCAATGCTTTTAATGCATAGGAATAAATCACCTTTGGTATTTTATTCCCATCCCGAAGATATGATATAAGATAATCTATCTCTTCTCTAATCTTTTTATCATCTTTTTTTAATAGTAAATATTTTATGTATGTATCTATACCATAAGGTCTCACATTTTTGTATAAATCCAAAAATTCTTTTTCTACATTTTTATCCCTTGTTATCTCATATTTTGTGTATTTATCTATAAAATCTTTCTCATTAAATATGACCTTATCCTGACCTATTAAAAAAATCAGTAGAATCATCTCAAAATCTCCCTGAAATACTCTTCAACATCCTTTCTATACTCTTCTGGAATTTTTTCATATTTTAATCTTTTAAGGAGTAATTTTTTCAAAAGAAGGTTTCTTTCTCCCATATCCTCAGGCAATTCAACTATCAGAGGTGGATAATACTTTCCTGGCTCTGATTTTCTCTTTTTTGATACCTCTTTTCTCCTTATTGATTTTTCAGCCTCAAGGAATTGTTCTATCACCTTTTCCTGCCTTTTCATCACCTCTTCATTTATGTATCCATTTTCCATCATCTCTGCTACCTTTTCCATCTCTTCTTTTAAAGGTTTGAATGCATCTCCAAGTTCACCTATCTTATTAGCAATCTCCCTCTGTTTTGCAGCAAGTTCACTTAATGCATTTTCCTTCTGTGGTGATGGCATCGGTAGAATCATACTCATCTGTGAATTTATTGATAATTGCATCTGCTGGAGTTGCATAAGTTGTTGCATCATTGCACCAGCAGATTGTGGTGGGGATGAAAAAAGCAATAATATTGCATCTGACATCTTTGATATAGCATTATTCAATGAAACATCAGAAATAATATTCCTTGAAAGGTTCTGTATATATTCTTCAATTGAATTTCCTGCTTCGTCTAAATTTTCAAAAACACGGGGTGAAAATGATAAACTCTGAACAAAGAGCAATTTCGCAATATCAGAATCATTCAATATCCCTTCTTTTATTCCAGCAAATGATTTTATCTTCATATCTCTATCACCCATATCCTTAAAATCTTTTATTCTATCTATCAAAAAATAGATATCAGAAGAAAGTAATATTATCTTCTCCCTTAACTCTTCCCCTCCTGTCATCTCATCCCTCTTTTTCTTTAACATATCTATCATATTATTTAAATCTGCCATAATTTTATCAGAAAGCATTTTATTTATGTTCTTATTTTTCATCCCTTCTTGAAGTGCTCTCATATTTTCAGGAATATTCATCTCTTTCATAATATCCGCCGCTTTTTTTAATTCATCATACTCACTCTCTTTCATATCTTTCATAATGTTATCAGTTTTCTTAATCAGTTCATCCTGTTTCTCAAATGGATTACCTTCTGGGAAGGAATCAATGATCATCTCTTCCATCTCTTTTATATCCTCAATTTCAGATATCGCCCTGTTTAAATCTGCTATCTTCTTTATCATCTCAAGTGCTTTCCTCGTTATCTCAAGCATCTTCAATAATTTCTCCTGCTCTATCTTCATCTCAAGTAATTCAGAAACATCTTTTGGTTTATTCTCCATCATCTTTTTAAGAAAATCTGTTTTAATCTGGTCAAGCAATTCCTTTATCCTTTCCATCTCCTTCATTATCTCTGGTGAGTTTAAAGACTTTGCAAATTCAACAAGATTTTCAAGTTTATCAACAAGATTTTTCTGTTCCTGAAGAACATTCTTCATCTCCTTTATATCTTCCTCTTTTATATTCCCCTTCTCAATCATCCTCTCTATCTTCTCCTTCAATTCCTCCTCTTTATTCCTTATATCCTCTGTTTCTTTCTTAACAAATTCAGTTGTTTTTGAAATATCTGAAAATAGTTCCTCCAATTTTGGCATATAGATAAGAACAGGATTTGATGAACCTATCTTCCCACTCACATCTTTTGCCTTCACATAAAGTTTGAATGTATCATCTGGTAATATATTTTTAAGCGTTATAAATATTGAATCCGCTATAAATTTTGCGTCTGTTGATTTCCTCATTATCTCCTCATTATCAATCTCAATGCTGTAATATCTCAATCCAATATCATCCTCTATTTCAAATAAAAGTGGGAAAGATGGAATATCCGTTATTTTCACATCACCAATGGGTGAAATTATTTTAACTGAAGGTGGATTATCTTTTATTATGTTCAGATTCAATTTGAAGAGATCTGATTTTATCCCGAATGTATCTTCAAATGAAAAATAAATTATTGTATCTCTCATCCCCTTGTATTCTATTAAAAATCTGTCATCTTTAAATTTATAATCTGTATTTGAGAACATTTTTTTTATATTCCTATTCATCTTTCCTTCTATGACCAATTTATAACCTTCAAGAAAATTTATATTCTGGAGGAGTGTTGAATCAATATATTCTATCTTCCCTTTATATATAAGTCTCGTTTGAACGGAGAGCATCTTAAATTCATCCATCGCATTAACGAATATATCTTTTTTATATCTTCTATTACCTATACTTAATGTGCAGGATTTCTCAACATTGTATATTATTCCAAATCCATTTTTTATCCTGTAAAATTTTTTTGCTTTCTTCCCATCAAAAATATATAACTTATCAAGATTTGAATTTGCAAGAATAAGAAAATTTTCATTCCTTCTCACATACTCCCTTTTATATTTTAATTCAACATAAGGCTTTATTATTCTTAGATCAGAGTAATTTTTATATAATAAAAACAGAGGGAAGATAAAGATAACAGGTATCAGATTTTTAAAATGAACGAATTGAGAAATCTTAACATTTTTAATTATGTTATTTGCTTCATCCTCTGCAATCCTGAACCATTTTTCATCATCATTCTCTGTTCTATAAGGGAAGAATACAAGGAATAATCTACCATTAAATTCCCCAATCTTATTTTCCATCTCCTTTATAAGATTTTTTAAACCTGGTGGGAAGACGAAAAAAAATGGTAAAATTATAAAAGGTAGAAAACAAAAGATTCTTAACTCAATGATATTAAAAAAGAGTTTCTTATTTAAGAAAGTGAGAAAAAGTATGAATATGAAATAGAATGAAAGGAATAAAGAGAACCTTGATATGATAAAAATAAGGATATTTATCCTGTTTATAATTGATATCTTTTTTATTGTGTTGTTGGAATTTTGAATGTGCAAGGTCCACACATACCCTTATTTAAAAATACTTCTATTATTTTAAAATGCTTCTTCTGATTATTATAGATAAAATCCCATTCGGAAGGGAAGTTCTTAAAGTTATCAAGGTCAATATAATTTGTGTAAACAATTTCATAAGGCATATCAGGATGTTTTATAATTACCTTTTTCAATCTCCCTTCTTTATCAATGAACAAACTTCCTTTAAGACCTTCCACCTCAAATTCAAATTCAGATACACTCCCTGATTTTACCCATTTATATTTTAGGGGAAAAGCAATCCAATTATAACAATACAGGTGTTCAAGTTCAAGGAAAGAAACCTCATCGTCAATCCTCAAAGGATTATATTTGACACTATATAGTTTACCATCTTTCATTATATAATAATGTGAAAATGTGAGTATGCCTTCATTTTTCCTTACCACATTTATTCTGTATGCATCATATCCCCTTGCCCAGTAATATGCGTACCTTGTTGAATCATCACAAAGAACAGTGTAAGCAAGGTCCCTCACATTTGATACAAAATCCCTGTATCTTTCTTCAAGCACAATATCCGGATTTGCCTTTGCAAAAAATAACAATAATATCGTCATAACTAAAATAATATTAAATTTTAAATATCTGTCAAGTTTTTTTAATTAAAATAAATGGAAAACTTGACAAATTGAAGAAGTTTTTTATTATTTAAATATGACAAAAGAATCTCTCAATTTAAGATATAATAAAATTATGAATATGAAAATTAAAATCCTAAAAGAGAAAGAGAATAATTTAATAGTTTCTTTCCCGTATAATCCTCAATTTGTGGAGAAGATAGAGACTATAAATGGGCACAGGTGGCATCCTAAAAAAATATTGGAGTTTACCAAATTAAGATGGAAAACTGGAGAAGATTTTGGAGGAAAGAAGTTAAAAGATGACAATATTTATCAATAAAGAAGGAAAATCGGAGTTCTCGCCCAGAGTAAAAATATCCGCATTGCATCTATACCCTCAAATTGGAGGGATAAACGCAGTTGCTGCGGATACAAAAGAGTTATATGAAAAACCGTGCCTTAAAATTAGGAGGTTGTATTTATGAACAAAGGTTTAAAAGAAGGGTTTTTAAATGCAATAAAAGCTACTTTTTATGCATATAATAAATACGGGGCAAGAAGTAATAAAAAGTTGATTCCAATTCACACTTGGTTTGCAAAGGAAATCATTTCAGAACTTGGGAATGACTATTCAAGTATGAGTTTAGGAACAGGTGGAGAATACGAAATAGAAGGGAAATATTATCCTAAGTTATTGGATATAACATTCTTCAGTAATGAAAAACCGATAGTAACTTTAAGTTTTAAATTTGTGACTTCTAATTATGCTCAAAATTCAAATAACTATTTTGAAAATTTACTTGGAGAAACTGCAAATATAAGAAGAATTGGAGTTGGTTTTGTTCATTTTCTTGTATTAAGAGGACATACACCATATTACGACAAGGCAGCTGGAAACAAACGAGGAAAATTAAAAAAGATGGAGATATTGTCTGAACACCATATAGAAAAATATATTAAACTTTTTAAAGATTGTGATTTCCCCCATAGACCAGATGTCTTGGGTATAGCAATAATTGATTTTGACTCAAAAAACAATCCTTATTTTACTGATTTGAAAAAATTAGGATTACAGGACGAAACCATAAGAATAATAGAATCTGAATTTTCAATTGAGACATTTATAAAAAAGGTAAGAGCATTATGCGAACTAAAAAAGTAAATAGTTTACCTTTGTATATGAAAGTTTCCCAGAAAAAGGCAAATGGAATAGTATATACTCCACAATGGGTGGTCAATTTTATCCTAGATAATATTGAGTATAAGAATAATATTTATGATAAAAAAATTATAGACCCATCGTGCGGAGAAGGTAATTTTTTAATAATTGTTGTAGAAAGGTTTTTGAAGGATTGTATTGAGAACAATTTAAGTTTAGATGATATTAGAAAAGCATTACATAATAATATATATGGTTTTGATATTGATAAAAATGCTATTAGTAAATGTAAAACCTATTTAAACGATATTGCTCAAAAATATGGAATAGATAAAGTTGAATGGAATGTTCTGCAAATAGATAGTTTAGAGAAGAATAAGATTAAACAATATTTTAATATTTTTGATTATGTTGTTGGAAATCCACCGTATATTAGAATTCAACATTTAGGAAAAGAGAGACGAGAAAGAATACAAAAAGATTGGTCTTTTTGTAGAAATGGTTCAACTGATATGTATATTGCTTTTTTTGAACTTGGTGTTAATCTTTTAAACGAAACAGGTAAATTAGGTTATATTACTCCTAATACTTATTTTAAGACAGAAACTGCTAAAATGTTAAGGCATTATCTTATGGAGAATAAAATTATTAAAAAGATAATAGATTTTAATTATCATCAAGTTTTTGATGACGCAACAACATATTCAGCAATCACTATATTGGATAAGAGTTGGAGAAAAAATAAATTTTATTACTTTAATGGGTATAAAGAAAGCGTTAAATATGTTGATGAAATAGAATTGTCAAATATTAATTATAATAAATGGGTATTAGCATCAAATGATGTCTTAAAAAGGATTAAAGAAATTGAAACAAGAGGAATACCGTTGGGTAAGATTGCCCAAATTCATGTTGGCATAACAACATTAGCAGATGATTTTTATATTTTTAAAGACCCAATTATAGAAGGTGATAAAGCAACTATAAAACTAAAAGATGGTAGGACATTTACAATTGAAAAAGATATTCTAAAGCCGATAGTAAAAGTATCTGTGTTAAAATCCCCAAATGAGGAACAAAATAGATGGATAATTTTTCCTTATAAAAAAATTTATGGGAAGCATACAATTATACCTGAAAGTGAATTAAGAGATTTATATCCATATACTTATAAATACTTCTTGGCAATCAAAGACAGATTATTATTAAGAGATAAAGGTGAAAAAAATCCAGTAGCGTGGTATGCTTTTGGTCGTTCACAAGGGCTTGATACTACTTGGGGAAAAAAAATACTTGTATCACCACTTAGTTTACATCCTAATTTTATAGTATGGGAAAAAGAAGAATATACTTTTTATGCTGGTTATTGTATAAAATTTGAAGGTGATTTACACTGGTTGGCTAAACAATTAAATTCAGAGGATATGGAATTTTATATTAAATATGTTGGTAGAGATTATCAAAATGGATATAAATCATACGCTAAATCATTTATCTCTAATTTTGGAATAATTGGATATCAAAATGAAAAACATAAAGAACTTACGCTTTTTTAAAATTGGAACGGTTCTTCGCCTAACACAGCACAAAAGTCACAGCCCTTTTTCTAAAAGGGCTGGATCCAACCTATTCTTTAGAATAGGCTGTGAGTTCGTGCCTGATAGCACTCACCCAAATTTTTACTTCGCAAAAACTTCTTTTATGATGTAAATTGGGGTCAGTCATAAATTGACAACATAGTTGTCGCCCCGAGGAGCAAAGCGACAAGGGATCTCATTTAAACATCTGTGAATAACAAATAATGAGATTGCCACGCACCTTTCAGGTGCTCGCAATGACGACTTTTCTGTTGTAGTCAATATGGGATTGCCACGCAACTTCGTTGCCTCGCAATGACATTCATTTTTTGTCATTCCGAATGAAATGAGGAATCTCATTTTCTCCCTCGCATAAATTTGGTAAAAATTAACATTTTTCAAATAGGCTGAAATGTGTTAATTTATATCCCTTTCTTTACTTTTGGTTTGCTTTAATTTTTATTAGAATATTTCAAAACTTCTTTTATGCTTGGATTTTTGGCGATAATATTAACAATTTTTAAAAAATTTATTGACAATCGGTTGGAATTATATTAAAAAAAATTTAGAAATCATTGTGAGGTGAACATTGCAAAATAAAATGATGTGGAAGATCGGATTTATAATTGTTTTAAGAAACATAAAGGAGGTATTATGAAAAACTTTATCAAGTTTGTTTTTCTTATCACAATTATTTTGTTCCCTTTCATTTCAGGTTGTAAGAAGGATACAGAGCCACCAGAGGTGGAGATAGTGAGTCCGCAGAATAATGCGAATGTATATGGTGTTGTTGAAATTGAGGCAGATGTGAGTGATAATGTTGGTGTGAGTGATGTGAAATTTTATATTGATGATGTAAAGGTTTTTACTGATAATAAAGAGCCTTATAAGTATTCCTGGAATACTGATATTTTAACTGATAGTTCTTATCATACAATTTTTGTAATTGCGACTGATGTTAACAATAATGAAGGTTATTCTGATACAATTTCAGTGAGAATAGTTCGTCCTGATCAAGGTATCCTGAAATGGACATTTACAATGGGAGACGTGGTGCGTTCTTCTCCTGCAATTGGTTCTGATGGAACAATATATGTCGGCTCAGATGATTACAAACTCTATGCGATTTATGGTTCTGGAACACTTGCAAATACCCCCTGGCCAATGTTCCATCACGATTTGAAGCATACGGGTAGGGTTGGTGGTGGTTTTAGGAGATAAAAACTAAGAGTATATTTGCTTAATCTTTCTGATTGACATTATTTAATTTTCTCATATTTTAATAATATGAATAGAAGGGAATTTTTAATAACACTTGCAGGGATACCTTTCATTCTTTCAGGAAAAAATAAGGAAGAACTATACCCTGCAAGATATTATAAGAAACTTGAAAATAGGAAAGTTCAGTGTTTAAATTGCCCACACCATTGCATACTTAAAAATAATGAAACAGGTTTCTGCAGGGTTAGAAAAAATATAGATGGGGAACTTTATTCACTTGTTTTTGGAAAACCCTGCGCTGTCCATATAGACCCTATTGAGAAGAAACCACTTTTCCATTTTTATCCAGGGACAACTGCATTCTCAATTGCAACAGCAGGTTGTAATTTCAGGTGTAAATATTGTCAGAATTATTCTATATCACAGGTTGGTCCTGATGAGACTATAAATTACAATCTCTCACCTAAAGAACTTATAGAGAATGCTATGATTTACAGGAGAAAATACAATATTTCAACAATTGCATACACATATACCGAACCTGTTGTCTTTTTTGAATTTATGTTTGAGATAGCAAAGGTTGCAAGGGAGAATGGTTTTAAAAATATGTTCCATTCAAATGGTTTTATTGAAGAAGAGCCATTGAGAGAAATCATAAATTACCTTGATGCTGCAAATATTGATTTAAAATTCTTTAACGAGAAAAATTATAAAGATATTTCAGCAGGTTCACTGAATCCCGTTCTAAGGACATTGAAAATATTAAAGGAAAAAAAAGTTCATCTTGAGATAACAAATCTTGTTATACCAACACTGAATGATAATTTAGATGAGATAAAAAATATGGTTATATGGATAAAGGAAAATCTCGGGACTGATACACCTGTTCATTTCTCCTGTTTCTTCCCAACATACCAATTGACAAATCTTCCACCAACACCTGTCTCAACTGTTGAAAAGGCAAGGGATGTTGCATTGAAAGAAGGTATGAAATTTGTATATTTAGGGAATGTTCCAAGAGGACATCCTGGTGAGAACACATACTGCCCAAATTGTAATGAATTGCTCATAAAGAGATGGGGATTTGATATACTTGAAAACAAGATAAAAAATGGGAAATGCCCAAAATGTAAAACAAAGATAGAAGGAGTTTTTGAATGAATGTCCTTGATGTGAAAAACCTTAAAAAAACATATCGTTCTCAATTTTTGAGAAGGAAGATAAAGGCACTTGATGGTATTGATTTCTCTGTAAATGAAGGCGAGATATTCGGTCTCCTTGGTCCAAATGGGGCTGGGAAGACAACGATATTTAAGTCAATACTTGGTCTTATAAAAATTGATGAGGGAGAAATAAAGATTTTTGGTGATAAGATTGATATGGTAAAAAGGGAGAGGATAGGATTCTTGCCTGAAAATCCATATTTTTACAGGCATCTTACGGGTTACGAAATCCTTGATTTCTATTCCTCACTTTTTAAAAAAAGAAGGAATAAAGAAGAGATAAAAAAACTTCTTGAGAAGATAGGTCTTGAAGATTCTATGGAAAGAAGGATAGGGACATACTCAAAAGGTATGCTCCAGAGGATTGGATTTGCACAGGCGATAATAAATGAACCTGATTTTATCATACTTGATGAACCAATGACAGGGCTTGACCCAATCTGGAGAAAGGAGATGAAGGAATGGATCATTGAATTAAAAAGGGAGGGGAAGACAATAATATTTTCAACACATATACTCCCTGATGTTGAGGAGATATGCGATACAGTTGGAATAATTTATAAAGGAAAGATATTAAAAACAGGGAAACTATCTGATATCCTTCAATATAAGAAGGTATCTTTTGATGTTATGATTTCAGGAATTGATAAGAAAAAATTGGAAAAGTTCGGAGATGTTTTCACATACGATAGATTTGAGATTGTTAAAATAGATGATGATGAAAGATTACAGGAACTATTGAAATTTGTCTTGAAAAATAAGGGAAAAATTATTTCTGTTGAACAGAGAAAAAAGAAACTTGAAGATTATTTCATAGAGGTTTTAAATGAGAAAGATTAAGGCAATTGCATTCAACACATTTAAAGAAGGTTCAAGGGATAGAACATTGTTATCTGTATCCATTGCTGGTATAATAATACTTATTTCCTCAATAGTTTTCATCCCCATCTCTGTTGGTCAAGGAATAAGGGTCGTTTTAAATTTTGGTTTATCTGTCATAGAAATCCTGCTCCTTTTCCAGATTATATTTGTTGGGACAAGGATTATATACGATGAATTAGAAAAGAAAACAATATATACAATATTTAGTAAACCTGTAAAACCTTTAGAGGTCTTTGCTGGAAAATTTTTAGGGCTTGGATTGATAATATTCATCATAGAGACAATCCTTTTTATATTCTTTTTTCTCTTCATAAGATTAATATTTGGATTTTTCTTCTTCAGAATATTCCATTGGTATATCTTTTTATTGTTTGAACTTCTTTTGATTGAAAGTGTTGTTCTTTTCCTCTCAACATTTATGTCGCCTATAACCTCTGGAATAATCTCATTCCTTATTTATTTTATAGCAAATACATCTCATTATATAAAAGAGTTTTCTTTAAAAGTTCACAATCTCTTTTTCAAAATATTTGCGAATATTGTTTATTATTTGTTCCCAAATTTTTCATTTACAAATATAAAAAATAACATTGTTTATATAATTCCTTTCGAAAGAGAACTTTATCTCTTTCTTTTATCTTATCCCATCTTATATATAATATTGATGCTCTATTTAAGTTCCATCCTCTTTGAAAGAAAGGAATTCTTATGATAAGAAAAATATTCTTAATATTTTTCTTAATTCTTTTTATTTTCTTCATAGAATATTCCTTTGAAAGAAAAATACCTAAAGATATAAATACTGAACTTCTTTATTTCCCAAAAGGTGAGAATGTGAAATATATTGTTTCAGGATTTAACAACCTTCTCGCAGACCTTTTATGGATAAGGGGTGCAGTTTATTATGGTGATGAAAAAATAAGAGGTGGAAAATTTGAGTATCTTTATCATATATACGATATTATAACATCACTTGATAAAAGATTCCTTAATGGATATATATTTGGCTCTTTCTTTATAAATTATCAACTGAAAAATTTAAAACTTGCTATACAACTGCTTGACAAAGGAATAAGAGAATTACCTGATGAATGGGTTCTTCATTTCTATAAAGGCTTTATGTATTACATCTCTTATGATTTTGAAAATGCATATAAATCTTTTCTCGTTGGTAGCAAGTTTGAAAAAAATACCGATAGATGTAAGAAATTTGCGTATATGTCTCTTTTAAAAGAAAAGGGGGTTCAAAATCTTCTCTATTACTGGAAGGAGATGTATGAGAAATCAAATAACATTTTTACAAAGGAGATTGCAGTTGAAGGAATGAAGGAGTGTATAAGGTATGCTATGAAAAAATACGAGAGGGAAAGAAAGAAATCACCAAAAAGTATATTTGAATTATTGAAGGAAAAATATATTCCATTTATACCCGTTATTGAAAATAGAATGATAAGGATTGAAAAAGGAGAGGTCATATGGTAATAGGTGTGATTTCTGATACACATGATAATCTTCCAGTTGTTAAAAAGGCATTTAAGATGATGAAGGAGATGGGGATAAAAATAGTTATCCATTGTGGTGATATTGTCTCACCTTTTGTTGTTGAGCATTTTGATTGTGAAAAACTCTTTGCAGTATTCGGGAATAATGATGGTGATAGAATTTTACTTAAAGAAAGATTTGAGAAAAAAGGATTTGTGATAAAGAAAGGGCCAGTGTGTTACAATATTGAAGGTAAAAAGATACTTGTTATGCATGAGCCTGATGAACTGGAAGCATTCAAAAATGCAGGATATGACCTTATACTTTATGGCCATACTCATAAACTTGATTTAAGTGGGAATGTTATAAATCCAGGTGAACTTTCAGGATGGCTTTCTGATTTAAGAACATTTGTAACAATAGAAATTGAGACACTTGATTTTAAAGTATTCTATGTTTAAAAGATTTAAAAAATAACTCATACCTTTTCAACAATTTCGTTAAATTCTACTATCAATTCATCAATTTTATCTTCAAGTTTATGTATTTCATCCCAGTATGAATCATCTTCCCATTGTCTTATAAGTTCTTTAACATTCTTCCCCTGCTGTTCAACCCATGTATAATACTTTAGATTGTGTATCCTTTTCCTTCCATAGTAATCAAGTTCTATTGTCCAATCAGTTTTTATATTCTTAAGTAATTCAAAGTCTTTAATAGCATCTTCTTTTTTGTATATTCCTCTTTCCTCCCTCAATTCATTTATTCTTGACCTGTAAAGTTCCATAGAATCTGTGAATACAGTGAATATTATATCATTCTTTTTCAGATTGAAATACTTTGCTATCTTTATTGAACCAATAAGATTTCCGATAGATGAGATACCTAAAAGTTCCAGTGATTCAACAATACCTAAAGGAACACCCATTTCTTCAAGATATTCCTTACCTTTTTCTTCATTAAAAAGTCTTAAAATTCTTATTGTATCCTCATCATCAATTCCTAAAACAATATCAGTATTTTTAACATTATGTATCCATGGGATGTGTTTATCACCTATACCTTCAATCCTGTGTTCACCAAATCCATTTAAAATTAAAGTGGGGCATTGTAATGCCTCTCCAACTGCTATCTTTATCCAGGGATATTTCTCCTTTAAAAAATCACCGCATCCAAGTGTTCCAGAAGAACCTGAAGAAGCCATAATACCAAATATTCTTCCATTTTCTCCTTTTATTTTCTCATATAGTTCCATTATTGAATTACCTGTAACAGAGTAATGCCATAGATGATTCCCGAATTCATCAAATTGATTGAATATGATAATATCCTTTCTTTTTTTTCTCATTTCATTGCATTTATCAAAGATTTCTTTCACATTGCTTTCAGAACCAGGTGTCTTTATTATCTCAGATGAAAGTTTTTTTAAGAATTCAAATCTTTCTTTACTCATCCCTTCAGGTAAAATGGCGATGGATTTGCAGTTAAGTAAAGTAGAAGTGTATGCACCTCCTCTACAATAATTCCCTGTTGAAGGCCAGACTGCTTTATGTATAGTTGGGTCAAACTGACCTGTTACAAGTCTTGGAACAAGACAACCGAAAGTTGCACCAACCTTATGCGCACCTGTTGGGAACCATTTACCAACAATTCCAATTATTCTTGCATTCACATTTGATAAAGATGATGGAATTTCAATATAGTTTACACCATCAAACAATCCACCTTTTTTTACTGGCTCGTTCTTCCATGTTATTCTAAAAAGATTTCTTGGATGGACATCCCAGAGACCAATATTTTTTAATTCATTTTTTATTTCTTCTTTTACTAACGCTGGGTTTTTTTGTTCCTTCAATGTTGGTATTATTATTCCCTTCTCCTTGCACCTCTTTGCTGTCCTCAACCTGCTTTCCTTTTTTATTCTCAAGTCTATCATCTTCTCTCCTTTCAATAGTGATAATTTTATAATCTTTTATTTTGAATTTCTTTATCACCTTATCAACAAAATCAGACCTCACAGTTATATAAACATTATTAAATGAATTTATTGCTTCTTCAAGAATTTCACTAAATACTTTACCTTCAAGTTCAAGTTCTCCTATTTCATCTATTATAAAATTCTCAAGTTTCATCTTTTTTGCCTCAAATAAGATTTTCTTTGCGAAATTATAACCCTTTTTTAAGAAGAACATCTTGGATTTATGCTCAAGAAGAATATCATCTTCTTTTAAAAGTTTTTTATTATACCTTATGAATGGAACCTTTTCACCTGTTAATACCCTCATAATGTTGTATCCAACAAATTTACCTTTGTCCATATTTTTAACTGTGATAAACCCATCCGTTCTCTTCATACTTTTAATCATTTCAATAATGTATCTTGTCTTCCCAGCGTTTTTTTCACCTGTTATTATGTATATCATCTCTCAAATGCCTCACTTTTTCTTTGTTATACCTTACAGATTGCATCTCAGAGATAATAGATATCGCAATTTCATCTGGCGTCTTCCCTCCAATATCAAGACCTGCTGGGGAATAAAGAAAACTAAAATCAACATTTCCAAATTCCCTCATAATTTCCTCCTTGAATATCTTTATCTTATTTTTTGATGCGACAATTGCAAGATATTTTACCTTTAAATTCCTTTTATAGATCTCCTTCAATATCTTAAAATCTTCATCGTGTGAATATGTTGCAATCACAATAAAGTCATCCTCTCTTATAGTGTTTTCATTAAAGAAATCCTCGTATTTATTAACTCTTATATATTCTGGGATAGATTGTTCCCTTGTATCAATTAACTTCACAGCATATCCAAGATTTTTTAAATGATACAAAAGAGAAATACCAATATGCCCGAGACCAAAGATAAAAACATTAATCCTTGCTTTGAATACTTGAAAATATATTGTCACATTCCCACCACAAACCATATCTATTTCATCAAGTTTATAATCTTTGAGTCCATTCTCTTTTGTTTTAAATCTTTCCTTTGCTTCTTTTATTGCCTCATATTCAAGATTTCCACCACCTATTGTTCCAAATATACTTCCATCCTCAAAAACTATCATTGAAGAACCTGTTTCTGTTGGTGCAGGACCTTTTCTATCAACAACTTTAACAAGAACAAATTCTTTTCCTGACCTCATTAATTCAAGCATCTTCTCATAAAATTCTATCATAATTCTCCTTAAGGATTGCGACCTGCCTTAAACCTTTTAAATTTTTAACACACACCCCTTCTTTCACATATGTGATAAAAGTTTCTTCATCTTCAACTATTGAACCACAAACAGCATCAACATTGTAATCAAAAAGTATCTCCGAAATCGGTGTTGATGGCCCAAGCATAATAACAAATGCATCCTTCTTCACATACTTTATAACATCTTCAAATGTATGATTCGTTATTGTCATACCTGTAATTGCAACAACATCAGCATAAGGAAGAAATTCCGGAATTTTATCAGCAGGAATATCACCTTCTTCAGGATGAAGTTCAAAAATATTCAAACTCTTAAAATTTCCCTTTATTTTTTCTAAAAAAGGGAAATGACCTATAACTGCACAATCTTTATTTTTACCTACAATTAACATTATATCCTGACCTTTTATTTCCCTTAACTTTTCAAATTTAATTTTAATACCAGCATTTATTGCTGCAACACCTATTGAAGAATCAATAGTATCTTCTGAAAGTGATAATTCTGCTAATTCTTTAAGAGATTTTGAAATAAGATTCCTGAAATCCCTTTTAGAACAATTTTTGTTCATAACAGTTGATGCACATCCAATTCTTTCTGATTTTACCATAGTGATAAAAGCACCAACAATCAAATCTTTAACAGGTTTATCTTCAATTGAAGAAATTAATTCTTTTAAAACTTCCATATAAGGAAAGCGAATAAAATCTGTGTTAAAATGCCTGTTGAATAAAATAAAATCGGGTTCAATCTGAATTCTGCTATTTTCAAATTCTTCATCCTATCAAACATGAAACCCGCAATAATCCCATTTACAAAACTTTCAAGAAAAAGAAAATTTAAATAATTCTTTATCCTGTTTTCGCCGATTATTGTTAGAGTTAAAATAAATAATGTTCTCCAGAATAAACTTGCTATGGAAAATCTGAGGATATTTTTTAAAAACCCTTTTGTTTCGAAGAACCTTATAAAAACATAGGAAGAAAGTCCTTCAAGGATAATAGCAATAGAAGGATTTATCGTATGATAATAAGGAAGGAAAGGGAAAAACAGGTTAGAAAGTTTTATTGTCGCACTGAAAAAAGAAGTGAGCAGTATTGTATAATAACTACCTGTTTCTACAAAAGAATAATACATAAAGAATATTCCAACAGGATACATTATAAAACCTGAAAAAGACCTAAAACCAGTGAAAAAGCCTATTAAATGCAATATGTATCCAAGGGTTGCTTCCGCTATTCCCCATAATCCACCATACAATAATCCTTTTAATAAAATCTTTTTATGCATATATACCTCCGTTTTTCTAAATTAAAATAATAGAAATTTAATATTTTTCAAGCAAAATTTTTTAACTTTTTTTATAACCTATAATACCTCCAATTATTGTGATAAGGATTGCGAGTTTTAATGATGTATACCAGGATATTTTACCTGCTACAAGACCTGTTGCAACAGCACCTGGGAAAATATCGGGTATTACCCAAGCCCAGAGAAGTTTTAAAATTAAAAGTGAAAGAACAAATAAACCAATAGCAAAGATAAAGAGTCCAGGAATAAAACCTATGATAATACATTTTCTCATGAATCCTCCTTTTAATTTGTTTTAAATAAAAAAATGCTTAAAGCCATAACGAACATACCTATTATTAGACCACTAATTGCAATATGGTGTTTCCCGTATTCTTCCGCTGTTGGTAGTAACTCATCAAGAGAGATATAAACCATTATACCTGCAACGATACCAAAAACAATCCCTGACAAAATTCCGTTTAAAAGATTTCTCAAGATAAAAAATCCGATCAGAGCACCAATTGGTTCCGAAATCCCTGAAAGAAGAGAAAGCCAGAATGCTTTGATTTTGCTCTTTGTTGAATAATAAATTGGAAATGAGACCGCTATTCCCTCAGGGATATTATGTATAGCGATAGCAATTGCAATACCTAAACCTAATTTAAGACTTGTTAATGCACCTATAAATGTTGCAAAACCTTCAGGGAAATTATGAATAGTAATCGCTATTGCTGAAAATATTCCGAGCCTTTTCAAACTTTCGTCATTTTTTATTCTGATATTTCTTACTTCGTGTGGATTCTCGTATTTTGGGACAATCTTATCTATTATTGCAATGAATAATATACCAGCAAAGAACGAGACAATAGTGAGAAGATAAGCAGTTCTTATTCCCATATTCTCCAGGAAAATATCATTCGCTTTTGAGAATATCTCAACAAAAGAAATATAAATCATAACACCTGCAGAAAACCCCAAAGAGCCTGAAAGAAAATCTGGATTAAATCCCTTTGAAAAGAAAGCAATAATGCTTCCAATACCTGTTGATATTCCTGCTATGAATGTTAATAAAAACGCAAGCCCGACATTTTCAACTCTCATTCTTTCATAATAGATAATTTTATAAAATATTCAAGAAATTTTTAAAATATAATCATTTTTGAATCGTGAAAAATTAATTTGCCCTTATAACATTCTCATTTTATATTTGCAATCTTTATTTTTGAGTCAGGTTGAAACCATTGTTATCACAGCCTGCAGAATACAGGCGTATCAATCTCATCACATACAACAAGCCAGAATTTGTCATTGCGAACGAAGTGAGTGTGGCAATCCCATTTTGACTACAACAGAAAAGCCGTCATTGCGAGGCAACGAAGTTGCCGTGGCAATCCCATTATTTGCTATTCACAATTCACAAGGTATCATTTACATACAAAATTATTTTTGACAAAAACAAATAAAAAGATAAGATTTATTTAATGTTAGAAAAAAATTATTACATATACATAATGACTAACAAATGGAACAATGTTCTATATACTGGGATAACTAATGATTTAAAAAGGAGGGTGTTTGAACATAAGAATAAGATAATAAAAGGGTTCACGGAGAGATATAATATAAATAAACTTGTTTATTATGAGATATACGATGATGTATATAATGCTATACAGAGGGAAAAACAGATAAAGTCATGGTCAAGGAAAAAGAAGATAGAACTTATAAAGAGTTTAAATCCCGAATTTAAAGATTTATATGAAGAAATATAATTGTTTCGGGAGAGAATGAGATTCCTCATTTCATTCGGAATGACAAAAAAGGAATGTCATTGCGAGCACCTGAAAGGTGCGTGGCAATCTCATTATTCGCTATTCGCAAATGTTTAAATGAGACCCCTTGTTTCACTCGGGGCAACGCTTCGTTGTTGGTTTATGATTGATCTAATTATTATGAAAAGGGAGCAGAGAGGAGAGAGCAGGGAGAAGAAATATCTCAATCCTCTATCAATTTTTCAAGATTTTTACAAAACTGCTCTCTCCTCTCTCCTCACTCCTCACTACTTTCCCTCCTTGGAATGACAAAAAAGGAATGTCATTGCGAGGCAACGAAGTTGCCGTGGCAATCCCATTATTTGCTATTCACAAATGTTTCAAAATAACAAACATTAAAAATATATTGACATAAAATTTATTCTTGATATACAATATAAAAAATGGAGGTATTTATGAAAAAGTTTATGTTGTTTTTACTTTTTGCATTTGCTTCTTTTGGAATGACAAGTGGTGGTGGCGGTGGTTATTTTATTGGTTTTGATGGAATAGACTTTGGGAATTTGAACAATTTTCTTTCAGGACAGGGTTTTGGAAAACTTGAGAAATACATCTTTTCAGAAGGTGGTGGAGGCTATGCGAAGATAGGTAATATTATGATTGGCGGAAGTGGTTTCGGATTTTCAGATGATATCTCAAGTAATAATTATTTGTGCAAAGTTTCTTTCAGTTATGGTGGCTTTGAGGCAGGTTATTCCTTCTTATCAATCCGTGATTTCAATCTCTTTGCGCTCTTTGGTGTTGGTTCTGGAAATTTAACATTAAGAATTGATGAAAGATTCTCACCACCTGTTTTTGACAGCGTTTTTTTAAGCCCTGGAAGGACATCAATAATTTATTCCACTTACACTGTTTTAAAAGGTGAGATTGGGCTTGATTATCTTCTTGCATTCGGAAAATCAGGTAAATCTGGTGGTGGTTTACTTTTTGGAATAAGAGCAGGATACATTTACTCACCAACAAAACCTGATTGGAAATTTGAAGAGATAAACACTGATGTGATAGGAGGACCTGAAGTTATGATAAAAGGTCCATACATCCATTTCCTTGTAATTGGTGGCGCAGGCTTCGGAGGAGATTAAAATTAGTAGAGAAGATAATATCTCTTTATTAACAGATTTTGATATATTTTTATTCAAACAGGGTAATCATTTTAGACTTTTTGATAAACTTGGTTCACAAATAATAAAAGAAAAAAATGGTGTCTATTTTGCTGTTTGGGCACCTGACGCAGTTTATGTATCTGTTGTTGGCGATTTCAATAACTGGGATAGGATGAAAAATCCTTTAAGACCTGTAAAAGATTCAGGTATATGGGAAGGATTTGTTGAAGGTGTAAAGAAAGGTGCATTATACAAATATTTTATAAAATCAAGGTTTAATGATTATCAGGTTTTAAAATCAGACCCATTTGCTTTCTTCTGTGAAACACCACCAAAAACCGCCTCAATAGTCTGGGAACTTGATTATAACTGGAATGACGAAGAGTGGATGAAGAAAAGAAGTGAGAAGAATGCACTTGATAAACCTATCTCAATATATGAAGTTCATCTTGGCTCCTGGAAAAGAAAGGGTTTTGAATTCCTTAATTATAGAGAGATTGCCGACCAGTTAATTCCCTATGTTAAGGATATGGGTTTCACTCATATTGAATTTCTACCTGTAATGGAACACCCATTCTATGGCTCATGGGGATATCAGATAACAGGATACTTTGCACCAACTTCAAGATACGGAACACCACAGGACTTTATGTATCTTATAGACAAGGCGCATCAAAATGATGTCGGTATAATCCTTGACTGGGTTCCATCACATTTCCCAAATGATGAGCATGGACTTGCATTTTTTGATGGAACACATCTTTATGAACATCAGGATAGAAGAAAAGGTTATCATCCAGACTGGAATAGCCTTATCTTTAATTATGGAAGATATGAAGTGAGCCAGTTTCTTTTGAACTCTGCACTCTTCTGGTTTGAAAAATATCACATAGATGGGATAAGGGTTGATGCTGTTGCTTCTATGCTCTATCTTGATTATTCAAGAAAAGAAGGTGAATGGATCCCCAATAAATATGGTGGAAGGGAGAATCTTGAAGCGATTGATTTTATAAAAAGAATGAATGTTGAAATTTACAGTAAATTCAACGATGTCCAGACAATAGCAGAGGAATCAACAGCCTGGCCTGCTGTCACAAAACCTGTTTATCTTAATGGTCTTGGTTTTGGTATGAAATGGAAGATGGGATGGATGAATGATACATTAAGATATTTTTCAAAAGACCCAATATACAGAAAATATCATCAAGATTTAATAACTTTCAGTATCTGGTATGCATTCAGTGAGAATTTCATTTTACCTTTATCACATGATGAGGTTGTCCATGGAAAAGGTTCTTTACTCTCAAAGATGCCAGGCGATGTATGGCAGAAATTTGCAAATCTTAGATGCCTATATGGTTATATGTTTTCACATCCAGGAAAAAAACTTTTATTTATGGGGAACGAAATCGGTTCATGGGAAGAATGGAATCATGAAAAAGGTTTGGATTTTCATCTTCTGAATTTTGATATGCATAGCAAATTACAGAAATATGTTAAAGATTTAAACGAGATTTATAGAAAAGAAAAGGCATTACATGAACTTGATTTCTCAAGTGATGGATTTGAATGGATTGATTTTTCAGATGCTGATGCGAGTGTTGTTAGTTTTTTAAGAAAAAGTAAGAATGGCGAAATGATACTTGTTATATGTAATTTCACACCTGTTCCAAGAAATTCTTATCGTGTAGGTGTTCCGAAGAATGGCTTCTGGAAGGAGATACTTAATAGTGATGCAATTGAATATGGAGGCTCTGGCCAGGGAAATCTTGGAGGGAAAAAATCTGAAAGCATAAAATCTCATAACAGGGATTTCTCATTATCTCTTACTTTTCCACCACTTGGTGTTGTTTACTTTAAATACGAGGGATAATATGGAAAGATACATTTGTATACATTCACATTTTTATCAGCCACCAAGAGAAAATCCATGGCTTGAAGATGTTCAATTGCAGGATTCAGCATACCCATACCATGATTGGAATGAAAGAATTACTTCAGAGTGTTATGAGGCTAACATTGCTTCAAGAATTTTAAATGATAAAGGTAAGATTGTTGAGATAATGAATAACTATACAAGGATCAGTTTTAATTTTGGTCCAACACTTTTATCCTATCTTAAGAAGAAAAAGAGAGAACTTTACGAGAAGATTATCGAATCTGATGTTGAAGCAAGAAGATATTTTAATGGAATTGGTCCTGCTATTGCTCAATGTTTCAATCATATAATTATGCCCCTTGCTAAAAGGCAGGATAAAATAATACAGGTGAAATGGGGAATAAGGGATTTTTATCTTAGATTTAAAAGACTTCCAATGGGTATGTGGCTGCCTGAAACTGCGGTTGACCTTGAAACATTGAGTATCCTTGCAGAAAATGGAATAAGATTCACAATACTATCCCCTTATCAGGCAGAAAAGGTAAGAAAGATAGGAGAAGATAAATGGGTTGATGTGAAGGGTGGAAGAATAGATACAAAAAGACCTTATCTTTGTTTTTTGCCGAATAACAAAACAATATCAATCTTCTTTTACAATAAAGATATCTCACATGATGTTGCTTTCGGTGGTCTTTTAAGAAATGGTGAAGGATTTGCAAAAAGACTTATTTCAGCCTTTGAGAATAAAGATGAACCACAAATAGTGAATATTGCAACTGATGGCGAGACCTATGGACATCATCATAAATATGGTGATATGGCTTTGTCTTACTGCCTCCACTATATAGAATCAAATAAACTTGCGAAGATAACAAATTATTACGAGTATCTACAAAAGTTTCAACCTGAATATGAGGTGAAAATCATTGAGAACACATCCTGGAGTTGCGCACATGGAATAGAGAGATGGAAAGATGATTGTGGTTGTAATACGGGCTATCATAAAGATTGGAATCAGAAATGGAGGAAGCCTTTAAGGGATGGGATGAACTGGTTAAAGGATGAGATTGATAAAATATACATAGAGAAGATAAGTGATTATGTGAATGAACCTTTTGAGATATTCTATGATTACATTGATTTTATAATAGGTGAGGAGGAGATTGAAAAAATTCTGAAAAGACATCTTAAAAGGGAAATAAATGAGAAAGAGAAGATAAAGATAATAAAACTTCTTGAAATGGAAAGGATGAGTCAGTTAATGTTCACAAGTTGTGGATGGTTCTTTGATGATATATCAAATATAGAGACACAGCAGATAATGATGTATGCTAAAAGGGCGATACAACTTGCAGAGGAATTAAATGGTTATAAGATTGAAGAGAATTTTATAAATTTTCTTTCTATCGCAAAGAGTAATATTCCAGAACTTAAAGATGGTGCTGAAATTTACAGAAAATTTATAATCCCTTCTGCTTTAAATCTTGAAAATGTTGCTGCACATTTTGTCATTTCTGATGTCTTCAATACAGGGAATAAGAAAGAAATGTATTGCTACGAGATAGAATCGTTCTTTAAAGAAGAGAATTTTTCAGGAAATATGAAACTAAACACTGGTCGTATAAGATTAAGGTCAAAGAGAACATTTGATGAAGGTGATTTCTGTTTCGGAATTATTCATCTCGGAGACCAGAATGTATTATGTGGATTGATACAAAATACAGAAGAGAATTATGAGAAGATAAAAAAATTGCATATAATATTCAGAAAAGGTGAGATAACAAATCTCGTAAGAGAAATGGATAAGATATTTGGAGAACATACATATTCATTGATAAATCTATTTAAAGATGAGCAGAGAAAGATAATAGATACATTATTAAAAGAGACTTATAAAGAATTGCAATTTTCCTTAACAGAATTTTATGAGAAAAATTCAGGGATACTGAATTTCCTTTTTGAAACAAAGACACCTTTCCCGGAAATAATAAAAGAAACCATTCAATATGTTTTGAATAATAAGGCGAAAGAGATTATAAAAGAGAAGAATAATCCTTTTGAACTTGAGGGAATACTTGAAGAGTTAAAGAGATTTTCACTCAATGTTGATAAGACAACACTCGGATTTATTATAACAGAAACGCTTAACAGATTGTTCAGTGAATTATGGGATTCAATTGATAATGTTGATATATTAAAGAAGATAGAAAGTTATCTAAAAATCTCAAACAGATTTGGAATAGAATTGAATCTCTGGAAGGCTCAGAATAGCTATTTCTATATTGGTGAAAAATACTATCCTGAAAAACTTAAGGAAAGTGAAAAAGAAAAGAAGTCTAAAGAATGGATTGAAATATTCGAGAGATTGAAAGATTATCTTTATGTCCATCTGGAGGAATTATGAGGAAATCTGGGATACTTTTGCATATAAGTTCATTACCTTCTCAATTCGGAATAGGTGATTTTGGCGAATCATCTTACAGATTTGCTGATTTCCTTTTTTCATCAGGTCAGACACTATGGCAGATATTACCATTGAATCCTACATTGAACGAACTCGGTAATTCACCTTACAATAGTTATTCAACATTTGCAGGTAATAAATTATTCATTTCGCCTGAATTGCTTCTTAAAGATGGTCTTTTGAAAGATGAAGATCTATCTTTTGATGATAATGATAAAAACAGGATAGATTACAGAAAGGTTCACGATTTTAAAGATAAGATTATATCTATTGCATTTGAGAGATTTAAACCTGATAAGGAATACGAAATTTTCTGTTATGAGAATAGTTTCTGGCTTGATGATTTTGCTCTTTTTACCGCTTTGAAAAGGAGATTTAATGGAAAAGTGTGGAGCGATTGGGAAGATGGTTTGAAATGGAGAAATCCTGATACATTAAATTATTACAGGAACGAATTGATGAGAGAGATTGATAAAGAAAAATTTGCACAATTCATATTCTATAAACAATGGAGAAGATTAAAAAAATATTGCAATGATAAAGGGATACAGATAATAGGTGATTTACCTATTTATGTGAGTTATAATAGTTCTGATGTTTGGATGAATCCAGATATATTTAAACTTGATGGGAATTTAAAGCCAATTTCAGTTGCAGGTGTTCCTCCTGATTATTTCAGCAAAACAGGTCAATTATGGGGTAATCCTGTTTATAACTGGCATAGATTGAGAGAAAGAGGATACGATTGGTGGATAAGAAGGATTGGATTTTATATGAGAGAGTTTGATTTTATAAGGATTGACCATTTCAGGGGATTTTGCGGTTTCTGGGAGATACCTTATGGTGAAAAAACAGCGGTGAACGGGAGATGGGAAGAAGGTCCAAAAAATGAACTTTTTGATAGAATCCTCCTTTATTATCCAAATCTTCCAATAATAGCAGAAGACCTTGGTGTTATAACACCTGATGTAAGGGAATTGATAAATTACTATGGTTTTTTGTGTATGAAGGTTCTCGTTTTTGCGTTCAGTGGTGATATATCAAAGAATCCATATATTCCCCATAATCACACAGAAAATTCTGTTGTTTATTCTGGAACACACGATACAGATACAGTTCTCGGATGGTTCAGGAATGCTAAAGAAGAAGAAAGAGAAAATCTAAATTACTATGTTGGATATAAAGTGAAAAAGGAATTTGTAAACTGGGTTTTTATAAGGCTTGGTATGATGTCTGTCTCAAGGTATTCAATCTTTCCTTTACAGGATATAATGAATCTTGATTCATCTTCAAGGATGAATACACCAGGAACTAATGAAGGGAATTGGTGCTGGAGATATAATGGCGATTTTGATAAGAAGATTGCAGAAACCCTATTAAAATTAACGAGGATTTATAGAAGGATTTAGATTTATCTCTGTTTCAAAATCATAATAATTATTCCTATGATAAAAAATATTATTATAGGTAAAAAAGAAGAGATAAATGGGGAAATAACACCTTTAAGCCCTAATGCTCTAAAATACTGAACAATACCCCAGAAGAAAAATGAAATGAAAAGACCCCATCCAAGCCCATAGGATAAACCTCTTTTTTTTGCTTCAACCGCAAGAGGACATCCATAAAGAAGAAGAATCAGTGAAATCATAGTATATGTGAATCTCAAAAATAATTCAATGGTTTCCTTTTCCATAGGAAAACCCTTCTTTGTCATAGATTTTATGTATTTGTAAAGTATTAATGAATTCATCTCTTCAGGTGTTTCCCTTCTTTTAACAATCTCCTCGGGTTTCTCTTTCAGAAAATCTGGATAATAAACTGGGTATGATTTGAAATCTTCCTCATCATCTTTAAATTCCCTAATATATACTTCCTGAAATTCCCATTTTTCATTGTAAACACCTTTCTTCGCAATAATTCTTTTTTTTACTTTTCCATCTTTTATCTTTATTAAGTCAATATTTGACATCTCATTTTTATAAATATTCTCAACATACAGATGCCATCCTGATTCTGTAATCATAGATACATTTCTGTATCTGTATGCAGATGGAGAATACTCTGAACCTAATATTTCCTTCCTCCACCATTGAGATTTCTTGTGTGTTGAGAAAGGGACAACATAGGAATTAAATATTGCAAAGAATATGTAAAGAATAAATGAATAGAAAAATATCGGTTTATAAATCTGTAAAGGTGATATACCAAGGCTGTTCATTGCAAGGATTTCGTTATTTTTCGTTAGTCTTCCAAGAGAGAAATAAACACTTAAAAGAAAAACAAGAGGAAGGACAAGTATCATAAGAGATGGTGAAAAGAATAAATAGTAAACGACAAGTTTTAAAAAATGGACCTTCCTGTCAATATAAATACCAATCATTTCAAAGAAATCAACAATGATATAAATAAAAACTATTCCAGAAAGTGTAAAAACTATGGAAAGTAAAAAATTTTTCAGAATATATCTCTCTATTCTTTTATTTCCCATAAATCTCTCTTTTATATATGATAATTCCCATTATCAGGAGAAAAAGATTTGGTATCCATATACCAATATTAGGATTTAATATACCCCTTTCAGCGAGTTCTTCACCACCAACAAGAAAAATATAATAAATGATGAATATGAAAAAACTTGTTGTTACACCAACACTCAATCCACCAATCCTTGCACCCATACCAATCCCTGAACCAACAAGGACAAACAAAATAGATGCGAATGGTATTGCGAAATTTTTATTTATCTCAATAAGGTATCTCCATCTCATATTTTTATCCTTAACCTTTTTCAACTCATTTAAAATATGGATTATTGTCATCTCCCTTTTTCCTCTGTAAACCTTCCTTATAGAGTTTTCTTCAGGTAATGGAATTTTGAATATATAAACTTTAAAATTTAAAACCCTGTATTTTGAAGGGATATTTTCATCTATCTCGTGTATCTCACCAGATAAAAATCTCAAAAACAATGTATCTTTTGAAACCTTCATATTGCATTTCATTGATGTTATTATCCTTTTCTCTTTTCCTCTTACTTTCTCAATAAACTGAACATTCTTCAATTCCCCTTTTGACTGGTCTATTCTTTCTGCCCATATCGTATAATTGTCATAAATCCTGTTAAAAATATGCTCTCTGAGATTTAAAGAAGGATTTTTCCTTGTGATAATCATAAGTGTTTTTTTCATCCTGTAGTTTGCTTCGGGAACTATAAAGTTGCTGAAGATTGTCATCGTTATGAATATGAGAAAAGAAAAAATTAAAGGGAAAAGGATAATTCTCAAAGGATTTACACCAAATGATTTTAACGCTATTATTTCAGAATCACTGCTCAATCTTCCGAAAGATGAAATCACACTCACAAGAACAGCCATAGGTATTGTCATTGAGATAATAAAAGGGAGTGCATATAATATCAACTGAAATATATATATAAAATCTATCTTTTTACCAACAATGTAATCAATCAGTTTAAATATGTTATCCATAAGAAGGACAAATGTAAAAACGATAAACCCAAAAAAGAAAGGTAGGATTGATTCTTTTAAAACATATAGATCAAAAACATTACATCTTGGCGAACGGAAGGAAGAGCCTTTCGTATTCATCCTGAAGATACCTATCTGTCATACCAGCAATGTAATCGCAAACAACCCTTTCAGGTGGGAATTTATCAAGCATCTCATAAAATTGAGGTGGGAGTTGCTTAAGATTATCCATATAAACATTAAAAAGTGATTCAATATATCTTTTCGCTTTCTCCTGCATCTTAACAACTTTATAATGCTGGTATAGATTTTTGTATAAAAATTCTTTCAGTTTCTTATTCTTCTCTCTCATCTCGGGGCTAAAATTAACTATCTTTGGAGAGTTTCTCACATCTTCAACACTCTCAAATCCTGCCTTCTTTATCTCTTCAAAAGAATAGTCTATAATATCGTGAGTTTGTTCACCTATGAACTCCCTTATAGTTTCGTATATTCTCATCTCCGTATTATTAATGTGTGCTGTCTTGTCAAAAAGTTCTTTAAACAGAGGGACAGAATCAAGTATTTGCTCAAGTGTTATATTTCCTGATTTCAATCCATCATCAATATCGTGTGCATTATAAGCAAGTTCATCTGCGAGGTCAACGATCTGTGCTTCAAGTGTAGGGCTTTTATCAGGTTCAAACTCTTCTGGTATCTGTGGCTGGTCATAACTCGTTTTATGTTTAACAATCCCTTCCCTTGTTTCATAAGTGAGATTGAGCCCAGGAAACTCGTGATATTTCCTTTCAAGTATATCAACAACCCTTAGTCCCTGTAGATTATGTTCAAATCCGCCTTTATCCTTCATCAATTCATGTAATTTTTCTTCTCCAGCATGACCAAAAGGTGTATGACCGATATCATGTGCAAGGCTTATTGCTTCTGTTAAATCCTCGTTTAATCTTAATGCCCTTGCAATGGTCCTTGCAATTTGTTGAACTTCTATTGTATGTGTTAACCTTGTCCTGTAATAATCACCTTCGTGATTCACAAATACCTGTGTTTTGTATTCAAGCCTTCTGAATGCAGTTGAATGTATGATTCTATCCCTGTCTCTCTGAAAATCTGTTCTGAATCTTGGTTTATCCTCTTTATAGACCCTTCCTTTTGATTCAGAACTCCTCATCGCATAAGGAGCGAGGATTTCGTTCTCTAATCTTTCAATCTCTTTTTTAAATTCCATAAATAAATTTTATAATAATCATAATTTTTGTCAAGAATGATTTTAAAAGATGCGGGGTCAGTCATAAACTTTAAACTGACAACGAAGTTGTTGTTTTGAGGAAATGAGGTGTCTTATTTAAACATTGGTGAATAGCAAATAATGGGATTGCCACGGCAACTTCGTTGCCTCGCAATGACAAATTCTTTTTTGTTGCCCCGAGTGAAACAAGGGGTCTCATTTAAACATTTGCGAATAGTCAGTAATGGGATTGCCACGCAACCTTTCAGTTTTTCGCGATGACATCACAAGTGTTACAAACCTTATTGTAAAATGAAGATTGCAAAATGCAAATTGACTAATCCTTTTCAGTTTATTCTAAAACCTTGTTGCCTATCCTATTAATAATAACAGGAACATAAGTAATATCCCAAGCAGAAGGAATATCAATTGTAATAATGAAGTCTTCACCAGTTCACATCCCTGAAGTTTTGGAATAAGGTCTGAACAGGCTATATAGATAAATCCACCTGCTGTAACTGGAATAAGATAGATAGAGAAATTGTGAATAAATGGTCCTATAATAAGTGTAATTATTGTCCCAAACACTGCAAATAAAGCGGATATAAAATTGAAAAAAAGAGCATTCCTTTTCTTCATACCAGCAAAGAGAAGAACGCCAAAATCACCTATCTCTTGAGGTATTTCGTGAAGTATTACTGCTAAAGTTGTTGTTATCCCAATATGGAAGTTCACTGAATAACTTGCACCAATAATAATACCATCCATAAAATTGTGTATGCCATCCCCTATTATGTTCATCATAGCAAGTGGATGCGGATGTTCTTTGGAAGTTGGAATATGGCAATGTCTCCATGATAGAAATTTCTCAAGGCTGAAAAAAATTATAATACCAAGGACGAGTAATAATGAGAATATCCTGCTATTCTGTATCTCTTCAAAACCTTCTGGTATTAAATGGATGAATGCATCTCCTATCAAAGCACCCGCTGCAAAACTTACAAGTATTAACAATAACTTATTAAGATTCTTTGTGAATATAAAAAGAACACCAATGAAAGAGATTAAACTTACTATAATAGAACTTCCTAAAGCAAGAATCCAGAGCATAAAACCTCCTTTTAATAGATATTAAAGTTTTCTAAATTAATTCTTTTTTCATCATAAATTCTGAGATAGTATAAATTTATATTGAAAGTATCTTTTTCGCTCACCTTATAAAATCTGTAATGTGGATTTGAATATAACAATTGAAAATGCTTCAGGTTTTCAGGTTCAAAATGCATCTTGAATGCAACACAATCCTTTGAAATCGTTAAATTGTGAGTTCTGTATCTTACAGAAATATATTTTGTTGATAATAGAATGTCTGTCTGATAGACAACATACTTTGCGCCATATTTCTTGCAATATGAGAAAAGACTCTCTTCCTCATAAAATAAACTTTTCTCAAAATCCTTATTTTTCTTTATTATTCCTTCTCTTTCAAACTTTGGATGAAGTAAAATTGGTCTATCAGTGTAAGCAAGTATTGTTGCACTTAAAGGGAATGTTGCAAGCACAGGTTCATTTTTCTCTGTGTTTTTTCTTATAAATGTTAATAAATCTATAAGATATGTTTTTGTTGGTCCCTGTGAACCCGATTTATATGTGATAAAGAGTGAAAAATTAAAAATCACTATGATAACCGCTATTGTGTAAAATATTTTTTTGTTAAACTTAAAAATCATACCTGTTGAAATAGAAAGGAAAAACAAAAGAAATATATCCATCCTTATGAAGAAAAGATAAAGGAGAAAGAATAGAATTGTAAAGTAAAAAAGTAAAAGATAAGAAAAATTTCTTTCTTTCTTTATAAATTCAAATAGTCCGATGAATGAACCTAAAATACCTGTTATTGTTAAAATACCTAATGATAAAATTATAGTTCTTATAGAAGGTGAATTGAATGGTGAGACCCACATAACAAGAGTCTCGTATGGTAGTGTTTCTTTCTTTATCTTGAATAACAAAACCTTCATCCTGTCCATTATTAAACTATAAACAACACCATAACCTGTTATTTTATGCCTTGACACGATAAATGTGATGATAAAAGAGAGCATCACAAAAATTACAAAAGAGATTATCTTCGTCTTCTTCTCAGGAATAAAATATGAGATGATAAAAGAATAAGAAAGGAGCATAGGTAATGAGTATATAAATCCTGCTGCCTGCAAAACAGGAAATATGAAATATGCTGATGAAATTATTGATACTATACAAATCAAAGGTGAAATCTTAAAATCCTTATCAACTAAATAAAGAATCATACAAAATATGAGAAATAAAATGAAATAAAATATTGTCAAAAGCCAGGAGAGAAGTGCAACAAGAAGAAAAATACCTGATATTATACCATAATTCAAATCTTTATTTTTATAACTTTTTACAAAGAAAAGAATATGTAAGAAGATAAAAGGGACCGCAAAATCCTGAAATTCATATCCTATGTTTATAACGGTGATATAAGCGGAAAGTGAAACTGCATAAAAAATACATATTAATAAAGATATAATTTTATCCTTAAAGATTTCCATTGATAAATAATACAGAGGAAATATGGAAATAGAAGAATACAAACATATTAAAATTGAGAGAAAAAGTATAAAGGGTATATTTTTGGGAATAAAAAATCTGTAAATTAAGCCTGAAAAAGACATCATAAGGATTGTTATATTCCTTTTTATTCCAAAACCTTCGGGATATTGCAATTTTTTATCAAGTTCTGAAAGTGAATTACCTTTGCTAATCTCTTTTGCAATCTTATACTGGAATGCAGATTCAGTCCAGTAGACACCCGTATCATCCCTGAAATTAAAACCTTCCGAATTTAGAAGTTTAAAAAATTTAAAAGAGAAAATAAATATAAACAGCAAAAAGACAATGAGACTATCTTTTATTTTCAAGTGATTTAATCCTTTCATTTATCTCCTTATAACCACGAATATCACCCGTTGCAAAAAGAGCCTTTGAAAGTTCTTTATATGCATCAAGAAAGAATGGATTCAGATGGATTGCGCTTCTTAAGTATGAAACACCTTCGTTAAAATCACCTTTCATTAAATAAAGCCTTCCAACTCTGTAGTAAGCTGCGTAAATTTCAGGGTCAACATTTATACATCTTTCATAATAAATTATAGCACTATCAAATTCTGAAATAATCTCGTAGAGAAATGCGAGGTTGAAAAGATTCATACCATAATCTGGTTGAATATCTACCAATCTCCTTGTAATTTTTAAAGACAAATGATAATCTTTCAGGGAAAAGTATTTAATACTTAAAATGAAGAGTGAATCTGCTAAAAAAGTATCTTCTTTTTTCCCTTTAAAAGAGAATGGTAGGAAAACGAGTAAAGAAATTAATGAGATTGAGAAAAAGATTATTATATACGGGTATAATTTCTTCATACATTTATTTTAATAACTGATAAAAAAAATCAAGTTTTTTATTTTAAAAAATGGTTGAAATTTAAAATTTATGCTTTAAATTTATAAAATGAAAATTGAGGAAATAAAAAGAGATGCAGGAGTTATAATTTGAAAAAAGTCTTCTATTTTATTACGCTTCCTTTTAGAGAAGGTAATTTGGGAATTCTTCTGGGCGGAACAATTATGATATTTATATGTGAACTCCTTGAATATTTAGGAAGTGCCATTTTAGGTTCTTATGGTGGTATTCCTGGACTTTTAATAAAAATCTGTGCTATTGCATTATGCATAGATTATATATATCAATTAACAGAATCAATGTATTCTGGTGAAGACAATTTTCCTTACTGGGAGATTCGTTCAATAAACTTTTCGGAACTTTTAGAAAATTTTATACCTATCTTAGTAGGTTTTATTTACGCAGTTATACTATCGTTCCTTCACTATTTATTTTTTATTATTTTTAAAAAATTTGATTTTAGTATTTTTTATTTTTTCACACATATAAAAAATTTTGGATTATTCTTCTATTTCTCTTTATTTTTCCCTGCAATTTTTTTCATCAGTGCTATTGAAAAAAATAATCTTGGAGCATATAATCCATTTATAATTTTGAAAATTATTGTTAATTCTATGCCTTATTATATTATATTTACGATTATAACATTTATACTTCTCGTTTTCTTCATCAATCTTAATATCCCTGTTAAGATAATTGGAAGTTTTATAAAATGGTTTATAATGTTATATTTACTATTGCTTTATGGAATGATTACAGGAAAAATCTATAGAAAATTATTTAATTCATAAATCTTTTATTCAAAATTTAAAAGAACGGCGCAAAATTTTCGCTTTTAATATCTGATTAATTCAAAATCAAAAGTAAAACATACATTTGCCCCTATAACATTGCCACTTTAGATTTTTAATCTTTATTTTTTAACCAGTTGCGTAGCATTTGTGGTGTCATTGCGAACGAACGAAGTGAGTGTGGCAATCCCATTATTAGCTATTCACAATTCACAAGGTATCATTTACATACAAAATTATTTTTGACAAAAACAAATAAAAAGATAAGATTTATTTAATGTTAAAAAAAAATTATTACATATACATAATGACTAACAAATGGAACAATGTTCTATATACTGGGATAACTAATGATTTAAAAA
>Ga0078972_1003178_pt1 | contig 50263 bp, 47 predicted proteins | sample YelNatPaOPGAMG01_FD_67568 | JGI IMG/M metagenome (GOLD analysis project Ga0078972, IMG submission 67568) | Hot spring thermophilic microbial communities from Obsidian Pool, Yellowstone National Park, USA - OP-RAMG-01 (SPADES assembly) (version 2) | ecosystem: Environmental > Aquatic > Thermal...
TAAAAATTTTTTATCTATAGACTTCGATATCAAATATTTATTTATTGGTAAAGTTAAATAAAATTTACAGTTTTTCTCTTCTACAAATTTTAATGATTCCACAAAGCACTGATATGAAAACCTCCCTACCCTCTCATCTGGCTGGCCCAGAACCTCTATACCAAAATCAGAGTCGAGATCTACAATCCCAAAACCCCTCGTGCTATCAAAGAGAGGAATATGAACCTCAGATCCCATAAAATAGCACAAATCATCAAAAAAAGCCTTGTTTGTAAAGAGTATAATCTTTTTATCCTTATTTTTTTCCAGATATTTTATTAAAGAGATGAGTCCAATTCCAGACAGGTCTCCGCAAGACAAAACAGGCAAGCAATCTATATCGTCAAGACAACCTGCGCCACTACGAAAGCTTATTGTATTGTTCACAGAAGGGCACTTTCATTAATAGTCATAAAAACACTCACTCCTTAACTTTAAATCTTACATCAATTTTAAATATTCTCTTAGCAGGAAGCTCTACCAGGCTTATAACTCCCTCTTCTTTTCTTAGATCATCGATAAAGGCATCAATTTCTTCTTTAGACGGCATTATCAAAGTAAACCAGAGATTATATTCATGATCCCTTAGATAGTTGTGAGAAACCCCATGGCACTTGTTAATCCTCTCTACTACCTTTTCAATGTAATCCTCATCAACCTTAAGGCCCACAAGCGTTCCCTTGAAACCAAGCTTTCTTGGATCAAATACACCGCCTATTAATCTTATTATGCCCTCTGATTTTAGCTTCTGAAGAAGTTTTATTACTTCCTGTCCACTTATCCCCAGTTGAGCGCCCAACTCATCAAAGGGCTTCTCTACAATGGGAAAGTTGTGTTGAATTTTCTCTAAAAGAGTCTCTTCGACTTCAGTTAACTTTATTGTTTTCTCATCAGACACCAGGGTTCTTCTCCTAAATAGTCTCCATTATAAAAAAGGGCTCTCGCTCTACAACCACCACAGATCTCATTAAAACTGCATTTCCCACAACTTCCTTTAAGATTGCCCTCTCTTAATTCTTTAAACAAAGGCGCATCTCTCCAGATTTCAGAAAATTTCTCAACCTTTACATTTCCCACTTTTATGGGCATATATGGACATGGCCATATATCGCCCTCAGGAGTAATTGAGCAATATCCTGTACCTGCCAGGCAGCCCTTTGTAAATCTTGTTTCAATGCCAAGCACTTTTGCAATTCTCATATATTGCGGCGCACAAGTGGGCTTCAGTTCTATATTTACAGTTTTTGATTTCAAGAGTATCTTTTTCAACAAATCCTCATAATCAAAAGCATTCAAGCTCTCTATCTCAATATCCACTGCCCTACCTGTAGGCACCAAAAAGAATATGTGATGCGCATCAGCGCCAATTTCAACAGCAAAATCAGTAATATCTAAAATTTCATCAATATTTCTCTTTGTTACAGTAGTGTTTATCTGGAAAGACAAGCCAATCTCTTTGAGTATTTTCATAGCTTTTACAGCCCTTGACCAGGATCCCTCTACACCTCTAAATTTATCATGCTGAGACTCATTTAGGCTATCCAGACTGATGCTTATCCTTGCAGCCCCCGAAGCCTTCAATCTCAAAGCCATCTCTCTATCAATAAGAGTCCCGTTAGTGCCAAATACAGGTCTTAGCCCAATGCTACTTGCATATTCAGTTAATTCAAATATATCCTTCCTCAAAAGAGGCTCTCCACCACTAAATACCATAATCTTGAATCCTGCTTTTTTTATCTCATCGAGCAATGATTTCCCTTGTTCCGTAGTAAGCTCATTATATTTTTTATCGCCTGCATCACGGTAGCAGTGAACACATTTTAAGTTACACTCCTGAGTCGTATTCCAGGAACACAAAATTGGTTGATTGTTTTCCAACTTCAATAGAAAGCTCCCTTCTGAAGAAATTCAAAATAATTTTCAAGAACAAATTATTTATTGTTTTCGGCTAACCACTTCGCATAATCCAATGAATGGTAAGAAATGATAATATCTGCTCCAGCCCTTTCAAAAGCATAAAAAATCTCTGAAACAGTATTCATCTCGTCTATCCAGCCATTTATACCAGCTGCTTTTACCATAGAATACTCACCACTCACATTATAGACAGCCACAGGCAGAAGAACGCTATTCTTAACTGTTTTTAAGACATCCAGATATGAGAGACCTGGCTTTACCATCAAAATATCAGCACATTCTTCTACATCTATTAGAGATTCTTTTATGGCCTCATTATAACCAAAAAACGGGCTCATTTGATGGGTTTTTCTATTGCCAAACTTTGGCGCTGATTGTGCAGCATCTCTAAACGGTCCATAAAAACATGAAGAATATTTAACAGAGTAACTCATTATAATCGTGTTATAGAATTCCTTACTGTCGAGCGCATCTCTAATGGACGAAACCATTCCATCCATCATCCCGGAAGGAGCTATTATGTCTGCGCCGCTTTCGACATATGAGATAGCGACGTCATTAAGAACTTCCAGGGTTTCATCGTTTAAAATTTCGCCATCCCTCACAATGCCGCAATGTCCATGATCGGTATATTCACATAGACATGTATCAGCAGCGACTAAGAGCTCAGGAAATTCTTTTTTTACCAGACGAATGGCCTTTTGCACTTCACCTTCGCTGTTCGATGCCCAGCTCCCTATTGGATCTTTTACATCTGAAATGCCAAAAAATATTATAGATTTTATCCCGCTTTTTACTGCGTCTTCCACAAAAGTCAAAACTTTATCAGTCGTATATCTATACACGCCAGGCATACTAGATATCTCTTCAACCTTATCTGAACCTGGCATTACAAATATTGGCAGCATAAGTTTTTTCACTTCTACTAGTGAATCTTCTAATATTTCCCTTATTCCATCTTGTCTTATTCTTCTCGCTCTATATATAGGAAACATAAACTTCTCCTTTCAAATAAATAAATTAAATATTAAAATTCTAACTTATCTATATAGCAGGCAGGATCCTCTTGCATAATATCGCCATGAACCACCTCGGCTCTTATTCTACAACCTCCACAAAGATAGTTATATTCGCACTCTTTGCATATGCCTTTTAGATATTTTTCCTTATTACGAAGTTTTTTCAAAAGAGGCTCATTTTCATCGTTCCAGATCTGTGAAAATGGTCTCTCCCTGATATTCCCAAGGTTATAATGAAGCCAGAACTGACATGGGTGTACGTTTCCCTCATTATCAATATTTGCAAACTTCGTGCCAGCCGAACAGCCACCATGCATCTTAAGTAGTTCTTTTATCTCATCAGCCTTCTCTGGCTCATTTGATGTGAGGTATAGATAAAGGGCAATGCCATCAGCGTGATTGTCAGTAGTCAAAATTTCCAGATCAACACCTTTTTTGTCAAATTCCATTGTCTTTTTTACCAGCAGGTCAAAAAGCTCTACATTTTGATCTTTTGTCAGATCAAGCTCAAGCATCTCTTTGCCTCTTCCAGAATACACCAGATGATACATACAAAATCTTGGAATGTTGTTTTCAGCCACGAAATCAAGCACATCGGGCAAATCTTTGAAATTCATCTGGTTAACAGTAAATCTGACGCCAGATTTTAGATCTATCTCCAGACAATTTTTTATGCCTTCGATAGATTTTCTAAAAGCGCCTTCTACGCCTCGAAAATCGTCATGAACCTTTTCTAAACCGTCTAAACTAATACCAACATATTGAAAATGGCTGTCTTTAAGCCTCTGAGCCACATCCTTTGTTATAAGGGTCCCGTTTGAAGACAGAACTGGCCTTATGCCCTTAGAAAAAGCATACTCAGCCAATTCAAATATATCGTCTCTTAGCAATGGCTCTCCGCCAGAAAACAAAAGGACAGGAGTTCCCAAATCTGCTAAATCGTCTATTAAAACCCTTGCCTCTTCTGTGGTTAACTCGTTTGAGGACTTTTCGCCTGCGTTTATATAGCAGTGTTTACACTTTAGATTACAAGCCTTTGTCACGTTCCAGACAACCAGGGGTCTATTTTCAGTAGTAAATTGAAGAAGCTTGGGATCCTTTACGCTACTTTCTTTACCTCTTTCTTTTATAACATCAGAAACAGTAGCCTTTCCACAAAGAAGCTTGGTAAAACCAATCATAACTCTTCCCCTTTCGATATTAACAAATCATCAAAATTATATTTTTAAATGTGAAAAGATCTCTTTTGAGTAGTCTTCTATCTTGCCTTCATCAGCCATCTGAACCATTACTGGATCAATAGGCACTTTTGCCAGAACTTCTATACCGTATTCCAAAGCAATTTTTTCAACTTTAGAGGCTCCAAATATATAATATTCTTTTTGATTGTCAGGACATACAAAATAGCTCATATTTTCCACAATTCCAAAAAGTTTTCCGTTTTTTACTCTTTTTACCATCTTCATACTCTTTCTTACTATTAGAGAAGCTAAGTCCTGAGGAGTGGTTACTACAATAGCGCCATCTACCGGAATTGACTGAAAAACTGTAATAAGAACATCAGAAGTTCCAGGCGGCAAATCTATAAAAAGATAATCTAATTCTCCCCAATCAACTTGTTCCCAAAATTCTTTAATAACCTTTGACAACATTGGACCACGCCAAATTACAGGATCGTCTTCTGAAGGCAAGAGCAGATTAAGTGATATTACTTTTACGCCCAATCTTGAAGTACCTGGCTGCAATTTATCATCTTTAACTTCCAATTTTTTACTAATGCCAAACAATTTTGGTATACTCGGTCCTGTCACATCTGCATCCAATATGCCTACCTTAAAGTTTCTCCTTGCAAATTCGCACGCTAAAAGTGCAGTAGTAGTGCTCTTGCCTACTCCGCCCTTACCGCTCAATATTGCAACAACTTTTTTTACATTTGGTAAAACTAATGGTTCCGGAATACCTGGATTGCTTTCCTGAGCTTTATCTGACATAATTATCCTCCTTAATTAATTTTTATTTTATTTATAATACTCTTTGCTGCGAGAACCCCTGATGCCGAAGCCTGTATTAGACCTCTTGTAACTCCGACTCCGTCACCTGCTCCGTACAATCCCTCAATTGGTGTCATAAGATCAGTATTTAATTTCAACCTTGAGGAATAGTATTTAACCTCGACAGCATAAAGTAAAGTATAACGAGAATAAACACCAGGTGCAAGTTTGTCCAATGCCTGAAGCATCTCTATAATGCTTTTCAAGTGTCTATAGGGTAGGACTAAACTTATATCACCAGGGGTAGCCCCCTTTAATGTAGGAGAAACCACAGATTTTAGAAGTCTTTCTGTAGTAGATCTTCTTCCTTCCAGGAGGTCTCCCAATCTTTGCACCATTACACCACCACCCAAAAGGTTTGCAAGCCTTGCAATATATTTTCCATATGCAATAGGTTCTTTAAATGGCTCTGTAAAAGATTTACTGACAAGCAAGGCGAAATTTGTATTTTCAGTTCTTCTGTCAGCATAGCTGTGGCCATTTACAGTAATTACCCCATCGCTTTGTTCGCTTACGACCTCACCATAAGGATTCATACAAAATGTTCTCACCTTATCTTCAAAGAGTTTAGAGTAATATACTAATTTTATTTCATAAGTTATTTGTGTTAACTTTTCCATAATGGTAGCAGGGAGCTCTACTCTAACACCAATGTCAACAGGATTATTTTGGACTTCAATGCCCAACCTTTTCGCTTCGTTAAAAATCCAATCTGCGCCATCGCGGCCAGGAGAAACGATAACATATTTACTCTTACAGACTGTTCCATCAGACAGCTTTATACCCTTAACACAATTATCCTTTACTACAATCTCATCTACAGTGGAAGATGTAAGAATATCGATTTTTTTCTCCAGATCATCTTTCATGTTTTGTAATATAACAGGAGATTTATCTGTACCCAGGTGTCTAACCCTAAACGGTATATACTTCAAATCGGCCAGAATAGATCTCTTTTTTAACTCTGTCTCTTCTTCTTGATTTGGAGAAAACACCTGTTCTGTCCCACCAAAATCTACCCATATTTTGTCCACATAAGATACGAGACTACTTAAATTTTCTTCACCTATAATATCAGCAAGATTTCCACCAATATCAGTAGACAGAGTAAGCTTACCATCGCTAAACGCCCCTGCGCCGCCCCATCCACTCATCAGGGCACAAGGAGAGCAATTCAAACACTGAGTCTTCCTATCCCTCATTGGGCAATGCCTGTTAGATATATCGCGTCCCTTTTCCACTATTAACACAGAGCTATTTTCAAGTCTTTTTGTAAGCTCCAGGGCTGCAAATATTCCAGCAGGACCAGCACCCACAATTATCACGTCATATTCTTTCATACTAAACCTCCTACTTTCTCATAAAAATACCCTGGCCAAAAACCAGGGTAATATGTTCGATTAACTTAATGATACAAATATCTAAATCTTTAGTATAATTTATATTTTAACATAAAATATTAAATTTATCTTACGTTTATCTCCCCTTGATAAACCAATCCCCTTTCAGCATCTACTGTTATCACAAGGCCATCTTTCAGTGTTTCTACTGCACCCTCGACTCCTATCACCACAGGAATTCCAAAGTTAATGCCCAATATCACAGCATTTGACGTAAGACCACCCTCTTCTACTATTAGCGCACCTGCATCAGTAGTATATTTTGCAGACTCCTCATCAATACGTCTCGCAACCACAATGCTTCCGGGTTTCATCTTCTCTTTGAAATCTTTCAAGGTATTTGCAATACACACTTGCCCAGTAAATGAAGTATGCCCTACACCAATACCTCTTAATAATATATTGCCCACTACGTGAACCCTTACCATATTTGTAGTACCAGTAGCGCCAATAGGTACTCCAGCAGTAATGACTATTAGATCTCCTTCATTTATAAGTTTGGTAGCGCTCGATCTGCTAATAGCTTCTAAGACCATCTCTTCAATATTATTTGTTCTGCTGCAAATTATAGGGTAAACTCCCCAAATCAATTTCATCTTTCTTACCATTTTAATATCAGAAGAAACACCTATTATAAAAGCATTTGGTCTATATTTTGACACCATTTTAGCAGTATAACCGCTTTGGGTTATGCTAATTATTGCAGCAGCATCGAGTTCATGAGAGATCTGAACGGTAGCATGGCTTATAGCGTCAGTAGTTGTTTTTTGATTTAGACCCTTAGATAAAAATATTGTTTTATAGTCTAAAGATGTCTCGGTTTTCACTGCTATTCTTGCCATCATCTCCATAGCTTCCAGAGGATAATTCCCAGCAGCCGTCTCACCGCTTAACATTATTGCATCTGTTCCATCCAGGATAGCATTTGCCACATCGCTAGCCTCTGCTCTGGTAGGATGAGGGTTATTGATCATAGACTCAAGCATCTGGGTAGCAGTAATGACAGGCTTTCCAACTTTATTAGCCTTTTTTATAAGCTCCTTTTGGATTAATGGAACATCCTCATTTGGTATCTCAATTCCCATATCTCCCCTTGCCACCATAATGCCATCAGCAGCCTTGAGGATCTCATCAATATTTTCAATACCAAATTTATTTTCAATCTTTGCAATAATGTCAATATTAGAATTATTCTCTTCTAAGACCTTTCTGATCTCTAAAATATTGGCAGCATTTTGGACGAAAGATGCAGCGATAAAGTCCATCTCATGTTCCACACCAAACTTTATATCGTTTATATCTTTTTCTGACAAAAACTGCATATCCAGAAAAATTCCTGGCACAGCTACCCTCTTGTGATCCTTTAAAATGCCATTATTCATTACTGTAGTATAAATATTCTTATCATCAGTTTCTTCCACCAAAAGCGAGATAAGGCCATCTGAAAGAACAATTACGTTATCCTTTTTTACTTTTTTAACCAGATCAGGATATGTAAGGGTTACTCTCTCATTATCTCCATCAATCTCTTCAGCAGTCAAGATAAATTTTTGACCCTTGTTAAGCTGAACGGATCCAGTCTTAAATTTTCCTACTCGAATTTCAGGACCCTTTGTGTCTAACATCAGAGCTACTTCTTTTTTTAGCTTTTTTGCAGCCTCTCTTACCATCTGAATCCTTCTAAAATGATCCTCATAGTCTCCGTGAGAAAAATTAAACCTGGCAACATCCATACCCTTTTCGACGAAGCTATATAGAATATCAGGATCGTCCGTGCTAGGTCCCAAAGTACAAATAATTTTAGTTTTTCTAAACATATTTCCCCCTTTTCTAAAATTAGAAAATTATTAAATTTATTTTTCACAATTATTATAACAGTAATTCGAAAAGGGTTCATTCAATTTATGTTAAAAATATATTAATAAAAGTTTAATGTATAATAAATTATCTATTAAAATGAAAAATTAAAATCTGTGGATAAAAAAACATTAAATTTTATTTTTGAGAAGAAAATAAGTATCCCTCAGTCGAGCAATTTTGCTGAAGGCAATTTTCCAATTTCGACAGGTTATCTTATTGATAAATTAAAAAAAAGAAGAGATTGGATATTTATTACTGCGTTTTCACCCGATGGGATTCACTTTGCTTCCGGAGGTTTCAACTCTTCCATACTTTTATGGAATATTTTCAAAGATAAGCCTATAGAAAGTCTAAACGGTCATGAAGATTGGATACTTGCGCTGACCTTTTCACACGATGGGAAATACCTGCTATCTGGAAGCAGGGACAACTTGATAATACTGTGGTCTGTACAGGACAAAAAAATAATAAATAAATTTGAAGGCCATCAAAACAGGATTTCTTCGCTTGCATTTTCATCAGACGATACCCAGATTGCATCAGGTGGATATGATTCCACCATAAAGATTTGGAATATCGATTCCAAAAACCCTATCAATGTTATAGATACCTCACCCCTATGGCCTACATCTATTTGTTATGCAAACAATTTTAATAGTTTAATTGCAGGCTTCAACGACGGGACAATAAATATATATGATTTAAAAAGTTTTGCTCCTATAAATACCCTAAACATATTTCAAAGTTGGGTAGATTCAATAAAGTGCAGCAAAGATGAGACTCTATTTTATAGCTCAAACACTGATGGCTTTATAAAAATCATAGATATAAAAACTAATAAATTAATTTTCAACAAGCAAATACCGTTCAGAGCATCACAATTCCCATATAACGAAAGAAGTTTAAACTTTGTAGACGATCTTAGCATTTATGTAATGCTAAACGAAAGAAGTCCAGAACACTTTCTAAATAATTTGAGAAATTTTGACCAAAAAATTAAAAGCTTAGAATATAAAATTTTTTTAGAAGATCACAAAGATTTCTGTTTTGATTTCTCGAAAAATCTCGATATTATAGCTTATTCAGAAAAATCAAATTATATTTACACAATAGATTTAAATACTCAAGAATCTTTAAAAATTGACGCTCTAAACTCATGGGCAAAAACAATATCGATATCCAATGACAATAGCTTATTATCTGCTGGAGGTTACGATGGAGAAATAAAAATTTTTTCTCTCAAAACTGGTTATTTAATTGACTCAATAATAGACCATGCCTCCTGGATAAACTCAATAAAATTTTCAAACGATAGCAAATTTATAGCTGCAGGTTTAAACGATGGAACAATAATAATTATCAAAATTAAAGATACGGAGATTATTGCAAAATTTAATTTACGCTCAAGGATATATAAAGTAGATTTCTCCAATGACAATAAATTTATCCTGACCTCTACATTAGAAGGTGAATTGTTCCAAATAGACCTTAAAACCAAAGATATAGAGCTGATTCAAAAATTGGAAAATTCTTGGATTTCAAATTTTGTTTTCTTAAATGATGGAAAATCTATTATTACAGCTTCTAACGAAGGATATATCTATTTGATAAAAGACAAAACAATTTTAAATAGCAGCAAAATTCATGACTCAGAGATCATAATGCTTTCAATTTTAGATGAAAATAGCCTTATTACTGGCTCTTTTGACTTATTTTTAAAGCAGATAAACCCAAAAGACTTAAGCATAACTTATGAAAAAAGATTCGATGGTTTACCTCTCGGATACAACAAAAATCTAAACCAACTCTTTATATCACACTTTAGAAATATATCAGTATATAAAAAAGTAAATGAATTTCAAGAATTAGAAAGACCAAGTCTTGAAAAGCCAGAATTAGAATTTCAATTCGACTTCAATTCAAAATCTTTTAGTTTATCGAAAAACTTTGAAAATATATTTGTTTTAAAAGGACCTAATAAAATTGAAATAACATCTTTAAAAGATTCCAATACAACATTTCAAATAAATCCACAGCTGCCAATAACAGCTTTTTGTAACAACAACAACTCAAACAAACTACTATTAGGCCACGAAAACTCAGAGATAGAAGTATATGACATTGAAAAAAACGAGCTCGTAAAAAAAATAAGTTCATACGAGGGGGAAATATCTTCACTAAGTTTGTCAATAGATGAAAATTTTCTAATATCTGGCTTTGAAGATGGAACTCTTGAATTATGGCTTTTCAACGAAGAAAAAAATCTTTGGTGTATAAAAAGCAATCTTGAACCAGTTAGCGAATTAACTTTCAGTTACAATAAGATGTTTTTTACATCTAAAAATAAATACAGTTTCGACACCGACTTATGGTCTACCATTGAGGGTACAAAACTCGGGACATTTTCAAACAAAAGATTTTGTTTCAAAAATTTTGAGTTCTCCCCTGATGGAGAATCAGTTTTGTACCTCAATGACAAAAACCAATTATTGGTATGGTTCTTAAAAGAAGGCAAAGAGATATCGATACCTGAAAGAAGTGACTTTTTCATAACATATTTTTCCTATTCAAAGGATTCCTCAAAAATTATTTTGGGCTACAATGATGGCTCTTTAATGATATTTTCATCAGAAAGTGATTTTATAAGGGAAGAAATCGGAATAGATAGCCCTATAACTTTTATAACCTTTAAAGACAACAAATACTTCTTTACGTCTCATTTAAATGGCACCATTAGATCTCATTCGCTAAAAGAGCCAGAAGATTTTAAACCAATTGCTGCTCATCACTCTTCAATAGATTTTCTGATGTGCAACGCTGAAAAAAATCTATTAGCTTCATATTCTTCAATCGAACACATTTTGAAAATATGGAAAATATAAGAAAGTAATTTATTAGATTTAAGTCGCTAATTTTTTATTCTTGTTAAGTTGATCCTTAAAAACTCCCAATATACCTAAGATTATCAACAAAGCCCCAATAATAGTAAATTTATTTATCTCCTCATTTAAAACAATGTGCCCTAAAAATAGAGCAAGAACAGGATTCACATACGCATAGGTCATAGATATATTTATGGGCAAGAGTTTTACTGCATTTATGTAGGCAGTAAAAGCAAATACAGATCCAAATATTACGAGATACCACAAAGCAAGAATCGCATTGAAACTCGGCATTGCGTAGCTTTCACGAAAAACTAAACTGAGCACGAAAAACCCTATAGAAGCAAATAGGTTCTGATAAAAACTCATAGTTATAACCGACATATTTAGGCTATTGTTTCTCTGGATAAGCGCACCATAAGCCCAACACAAAGCTGAAACAAATACCAATGAATATGAAAACAAGTCTATAAAAGAAAAATTAGATATTTTAGGGATAAACAAACAAAATACGCCAAAAAATCCAAGCAACAAGGATAATATAGATATCAGTGAAGGCATCTTTTTTGTAAAAATTGAATCCAGAAATGATGCCAGTATAGGCGTTACGCCCAAAATCAATGCGGTCAGGCCAGAAGCTGCATTTTGTTCAGCCCACATAATCAGACCATTTCCCAAAACCCACATTAGCATACTGGTAGAAAATATTATCTTAAATTCATAAAAATTTAGCCTTAAATTCATCTTCTTTATAACTAAAACAAAGAACAAGATCAACCCAGCGAAAAATAGCCTTACTGCTCCTAGGGTAAAAGGCTCAAATCCACCTGTCACAGCAATTCTTATCGCCAGATAAGTGCTACTCCAGACAATATATACTACAAATAAGTTTAAGAGACCAAAAACAGACATTTTAGATAATTAGACCAATCCTTCAAAGATTTAGATGATATTTTTATAACCATACAGGGATAAAAAAACCAAACAAATATATATTATAATCTAAATTATCCAAAATGAATCTGACTCGGTAGTTTGATAGTTGAGCACAGATAAAACCCCAGAAAAGCTAAATTTAAACTTATTTTTATGCCAAAAAAAATGTTTCTTCTGGTCAATATAATAACTTACATTTATTTTCTAATATCTCTTAAATACTGTTAAAATGATGTATAAAGTAAAAAAAAAATTTGGCGTAGGGAGGCTTATTATAAAAGAACAAAATCATATGAAATGCACAGTTTGCAAAGAAAACGCCGTAATAAGTCTCAAAAGACATAACCTTAAGCTCTGTGAAAAACATTTTAGGGAACACATACTCTGTCAAACAGAAAGAGTTATAAAACATTTCAACATGTTTAAAAAGGACGACAGCATTCTCCTTGCTGTTTCAGGAGGCAAAGACAGCCTGGGACTCTGGCTGATCTTAAAAGAGCTCGGATTCAACGTAAAGGCACTTCACATAATAATGCCTTTTGGAGAATATTCAGATAAGTCTTTAGAGATGGTCAAAAGTTGTGCAACAAAATTAAACGAAGATCCAATAATTATTGAAGCAAACGAATATTTAGAAATAGACTTTTTCAAAGCCCTAAAAATATATAAAAAACCGATTTGCTCTTTTTGCGGCAAGATAAAGCGATATATACTCTCTATCTATGCAAATAAAAATTCTTACAATGTAATATCTACCGGTCACAATCTGGACGATGAAACGGCATTCTTGCTAGGTAATGTATTGCACTGGCACACTGAATACCTGAATAAACAGGGTCCAATTTTAGAAAGTAATCAGTTTATGCCAAGGAAAGTAAAGCCTTTGATCCGTATAACTGATGAAGAAATGAAATTTTTTGCAGATATATCGAAAATTGGATACGTAGAAGAAAAGTGCCCACACTCAAGATATGCCAAATCAATATTCTTTAAGGAAATCTTAAATGAAATTGACGATCAGATGCCAGGAACAAAAGCTTTCTTTTACTTGCAGTACATTAAAAATATAAAAGGGGTCTTCTTCCAAGAATCTAATGAAAAGTTAAAAGGGTGCAAAATTTGCCAATATCAGACATACAATGACGATATTTGCTTTTTGTGTAATATAAAATCAAAAATGAAAAGGACTGAAAATGAACATTAATGACAACGAACTAATTGAAGCAATTAACCAAAAGGGTTGGAAAAAAATATTTCAATTTAACAGCAAGCAAAAAATACAACTACAAGGTGGATATATCAATCCAGAAGATATATTAAACTCAGAAGAAGGAAGTGTTTTAACGGCGTCAGATGGCTTGAAATACCATATTTTCAAACCATCCATACATGACTACATAATGTATGGAATAAAAAGACATACTCAAATAGTATACCCGAAAGAATCAGGTTACATAGTTTTAAAGCTTGATATCAGAAGCGGCAAGGTTATAGGTGAGGTAGGTTCAGGTTCAGGCTCTTTAACCTTAATTCTTTCAGAGCTGGTCGGAAAAGAAGGAAAAATAATCACATTTGAGATAAATACAGATTTTATGAATAATGCTAAAAAAAATATCGAAAGATTCAGCAAACTTCAAAACATAACCTTTGTAAATGATGATTTCGCGAACTCAGATTATACAGTATTTTTCGACTCTTTTTTTATGGATCTAAAAGAACCATGGTTTTACTTCGAAAAAGTAAATAAAGCCCTGAAAAGCGGGGGGAATTTTGGGTTAATAGTTCCAACTACAAATCAGATAACTCAATGTATAAACGAACTTGAGTCGAATAATTTTTTAGTTGATGAAATAATAGAAATTTCTCATAGAAAGTATAAAATAAATCCAAATAGACTAAGGCCAGAGGACATCATGACAGGCCACACAGGATACCTGGTCTTCGCAAAAAAGATAAAATAATTCTTACTTTACTTTATCAATACTATTGGAGTTTGTTCATCGGCATTACCTGCGGGATTATCTTTCATAATGCTTTCAATTTCCTTTGGATCAATGCCCTTTGAACACCCTACGGCCCATGCGACGCCAAGATCGTTTGCGTCCACAATGGCTATACCCACGCCGCCAAGCGACTGGCTTATTTCTTCTGCAGTCTTATCGGGATCCTTGGGGCCCATTACTATTACCTTGTCATATGGCTGAATAGTGCCTGCAGTATCGTCTATAAGGGCTGATTGTTTTCCGCAAAATTTATAAAATATCCCTTTTTGTCCAAATATTTTAAGCGCTGAACCTATCACAAAAGATGTTAAAACTCTCAATAAACCAACCTCATTTATTAGAAGCTGCATTGCAAAAGGGGATGCAAGGCTGCCAATCTGTGGAAAAAATAGACACAGTCTTTTAGCAAAATAGCCTATATTAATATAATCAGGGTAATAGAAGCGACCCTGAGTGATAGCTAGGGGACTTTCAGCAATTACCACAACTGTATTTTTATCTATCTTATCCTTAGCATATTTTTTTATTACTTCAACAATATCATCCTCAGGCCCAAGAATGTGAGTTTTAATTGGTATACGGTTTTTCATAAACGACTGCTCCTTTTAAAACGTTATCAGAAAAGCTGTAATGAAATTTCGATAACTGCATAGACATATCTCTTCTGCCAGAATATTTTATTTGAAATTGCAACTTACCCTTCTCAAAATATTTTTTTGGAAGTAAAACCAATATAGGTATACCGTTTTTTGGATGAGCTAAAGAAGTTTTAAAATAATTCTCTTGAGGATAGCCAACTGAGACAATATCCAAAATCCTCGTATTTGGTTCCACCAAAACACAGCTTACATCATGAACAATAGCTACGATGTCAGATACATTATCGATCGAAAAAGGCAAATAATAATATGAATCATCACTATATATATCCTTCTTACTCGTGTCATAGTTCAATTTTATAGATGTTTCAGGAAGTTTTCTAAATTTAACTTCCAAAAACACAAAGAAAAAACATACCAAAATTACTATTAAGTAGACAATTATCATCAGTCATTCTCCTCTTTTATCAAAAGAACTACAGCCTTAGCCCAGATACCCTCTTCTCTTCCGACAAAACCTAATCCCTCAGACGTCTTTCCCTTAAGGTTTACTATTCTTTTATCAATATTTAAAGTATTTGAAATAGTAGAAATTATCTCATCTTTATAAGAACTGATTTTTGGACTCTCGGCAAAAACTATCATATCAATATTTTTTATTTTAAACCCTTTGTCAAGAATAAGAGCTGAAACATTGTGCAACAAAGTCAAACTTGAAATGCCCTGATATTTAGGATCTGTATCAGGAAAAAGGACACCGATGTCGTCCATGCCAGAGGCACCCAAAAACGCATCGATTAAGGCATGAAGTAACACATCAGCATCAGAATGTCCTCTCAAACCTTTATCAAATGGTATAAGAACTCCACCTAAATACAGCGGTCTTTCCTTATCAAATGGATGAATATCCTCTCCAATCCCTACAAAATAATTTAGTTCTTTTATAACTATTTTATCTTCAATTAAGTCTTCCTTGATATGTATTGGTTCTAAATTGCTTACAGTCTTATCCACCAAAAGGAGGTCTTCTGGATATGTCACCTTTATATTTGATGCATCTCCCAATATCATAAAAGGACTTGCTCCCTGAAATTCCATTAATGAAGATTCATCAGTAAAGATATGCCTCTTTGCCACAGCGTTCTCAAAAGCATCAAGGAGGTCTTTTCTTTTAAAAATCTGAGGAGTTTGGGCTAAAAATATAGACTTTCTATCCAAAGTCTCTTTAATAAAGCCATTTTCTACTCTTTTTACGGTATCATTCACGCCCACACATACCACACAAGAACCATTTTCCAATGCAGCGTTTATAGATCTCCCTACAATATCATCGCTAACAAAAGGCCTGGCTGCATCATGAATCATTACAAATTCTACATCCTCAGGAACCTTTAGAATCCCCTTCCTGACAGAGTCTTGTCTGAGCGTGCCGCCAGGGACGACATATTTTACCAGATTATATTTCTTTAACAACTCTCTGATTGTTTGGATATAGTTGGATAGACAAACAACTACTATTCCTTCTATTTTATTATTCTTTGAAATAGTTTCAACAGAATATTCGAGCATATATTTGTCTTCAATTTTTAATAAGGGCTTATAGGAACCAAATCTCTCCCCTTTACCAGCAGCTACTATTACTGACCAGATACTCAAGATAATATTCTCCCAAAAACAATTCTTCCAGAAGATGTTTGTAAGACGCTTGTAATAGCGATGTTTACTTGCGAACTTATATGATTTTTTCCATCTTCTATTACTACCATTGTCCCGTCTTCAAGATATCCCACTCCTTGGCCTGGAGTCTTGCCCTCTCTGACTATCTGGATCGAAATTTCCTCCCCAGGGAGTACTACTGCCTTCACAGCGTTAGCCAGATCGTTTATGTTTAGGACTCTTACGTTCAATAGCGATGCAACCTGATTTAAATTGTAGTCATTTGTAATAATACTTGAATTAGGGATACCCTGGGCATATTTTATGAGTTTCTCGTCAACCCCATTTAAGCCCTTATAGTCGATCTCTTCTATTACAATAGCTTCCTTCGCCTCTTCTTTAAATGAATTCAGAATTTCCAGTCCTCTCTTGCCTCTTGTTCTTTTCATTGGATCAGTAGAATCAGAAAGCTGTTGTACTTCTTTTATTACAAAGGATGGTATATAAATGTGCCCATCCAGGAAGCCAGTCCTCCAAATATCTTGAATTCTACCATCTATAATCACGCTCGTATCAATAATTTTTGAATAATTATTTACCTGTGCAACATTTTTCACGTGTTGCTTATCACTGATGCCAAGAACCAAAGAAGATGCTTTCTGATAGAATTTTGAAAATAATTTTAAAGTATTTTCAATATCTTTCTTTTTCTTAAGAGCCAGATAAACTCCAAGAAATCCAAGAACAAGATTAAATAAAAGCGGTATTAGCTTTAATATCCCCATTAATGGCAAAAATGAAAGTGGCCAGGTTATAAGTAAAGAAATAATTAGCCCTAAAAACAAACCTAACAATGGCAAAAAAATATCGAAAAGCGAAAAAGAAGTAATTTTGTTTAAAAAAAACTTTAAACTATTGTACAACCACCTCCATGAGAAAAAAGCAATTAAAAAACTAACTACAGCAAAAGAAATAGGAATAAGGTAAAAAGACAAAGTTCCTATAGATTTTTCTTGCCATGGAAAAAGAAAATCAAAAAGTGACATTTTTACAATAGAATATCCTATAATAAAAAATATGAGAGAACAAAAAGCTGACCAAAATAACCTTAAATTCATAAGGCTCACCTCCTCTTTAATTGATGTAACAAAAAAAAATAGCTATTTGTGGCTTTTATCTATTTTCATAATAGTCTTTGCCATTTTTAGCCAGAAATACCTTGGAAGCAATATTTCAATTTTCTTTTTCTTATCACCTCTTTTTTATATCATAAAATATTTAAAACCAAATAAGAAAAATTTATTTCTTTTATATTTTAATATCTTTTTGTATTTTTTCATAAATATTATTTGGTTATCAATATTTGGAATGCATATTGTTATTCTAATTTCTTTATACTTATCTCTTTTTTGGTTTTTGCCAATTTTAATCTGGAAAAAAATTGAGAAAAATGTACCTAAGAAATTATACACTATTTCGTTGCCACTTTTTTTGACTTTTTCAGAAATTTTAAGAAATTCTGGAACATATGCTTTTGGGCTGGAAGGTCCTGGGTATTTCTTGATAGATACGCCATTTATGTATATAGCCAGCCTCATTGGAGTAATAGGACTGACTTTTTTAATATTTTATATAAATATGCTTTTTTCAGATAAAAAAAATATTTTAAAGGCTCTTTACTTTTTATGTATTTTAATCTTTATAGGTACGTTTATAAATTCTATATCTGTAAATAACGCCAATAGCTTCAAACAAAAATTTACTGTTTTACAAGGAAATTTTAGGCCGATTTTTCAATACGAAGAAAACTATGAAAATCTTATAGATAAACAGTATATAAATTTATTCAATTTAGCTAAAAGTTATCCAGATAGTATAGTAGTAACCCCAGAAGTAATATTTAGAACGTGCTTAAACGAAAATAAGATGATATCTCCGGATCAAATCTCCTTTGTCGGCTCGATTTATTGTAAAAACAATCTGTATTACAATTCCATATACTATCTAAACAGTGAAGAAAGCAAAGTGATTTACAGAAAAGAACACCTTGTACCCTTCGGAGAGTTTAACCCAATACCGAAAAATTTTAGTTTTCTAAATAAATTTTTGCCACAGTTGGGAGATTTTGAGGGAGGCAAAAACTCTAAGCCATTCAAATATAAAGACCTTCACATAGGATTTCTGATATGCTTCGAGGACACCCTGCCAATGTTGATATATAGAAAATTAAAGGATAGCCACATAAATCTGTTGATAGTAGCGTCCAATGATGGCTGGTTTAAAAATACCTATGAACCTATAGAGCACCTAAATGTATCCAGATTTAGGGCTATTGAGTTTGGCGTTCCAATAATCAGGGCAGCAAATACTGGCCCCTCTGCCTTTATTAGTTTCAATGGAGACATTATAAAAATACTTCCAGCAGACAAAGCAGGAATTTTATTTGATAACTTCAATATTAAAAAAACCGAAACTATCTATTCAAAAATTGCATCAAAAGAAGACAAATTTATAATACTTCTATCAATAATTATCTTGACGTTAGCTATCTTTAATATCTTTAGAAAATTCCTTTAGAATTCTTATTACTTCTTCGTCCTTCACTTCTCCAAAATCTGCATAAAACTGCCCCACAGCCCAAAATTCTTTCGGCGCCATCAGATAGATAAGAATATCAGCTTCCTTTTTAATCAAGTCAATGGTCTCATAAGGCAATACAGGCACTGCCACCACAATTGATTTTGGTTCAAAAGTTCTCAGCCCTCTTATGCTTGCAATAACAGTAGATCCTGTAGCTATTCCATCGTCAACTATAATAAGATTCTTGCCTTTATAATCAAATCTCTTTGTCCTATAAAGGCTGCTTCTTCTTTCAATTTCTTTTTTCTCTCTTTCTATTACTTTATCAAGATAATCCTTGTCAATCCCTAAAAGCTTATACGCTCTGTCGTTTATTACCAGACCGCCATGCTCTCCAATAGCTCCCACAGCAAGCTCAGGATTTCCAGGCGCACCTAATTTTCTGGGTATCGTAATGTCTAAATCCCATCCAAAAAAACTGGCAACCTCAGCACCTACAATGATGCCACCCCTCGGTATAGCCAGGACTATAGCATCATTTATATTTTTTAAAGTTTCTTTTATCTTCTCAGAAAGCAGCTTTGCAGCCTCAAGTCTATCTTTAAACATAATTTATACCCTTTATATTAATATTTGCCCCACACTTTGGACATTTATCGCTTTTTAGTTGATTTTTCAATATTTCATATCCATTCCTTTCTATTAAGAGCTCACCGCATACTGGACAATAAGTATTTTCTTCTCCATTAGCCAGATTGCCCATATAGACATAATTGAGACCAATAGTTTTTGCAATCTTGTATGCTTCTTTTAACTTTTCTACAGAAGTCGGCATTAGATCTGAAAATTCATATTGAGGGAAAAATCTCGTAATATGCCATGGCGTATCAGGACCCAATTCGTTTTTAATCCAACTGGCAGTTTCAGATATCTCTTCAGAAGAATCGTTGTAACCTGGAACTACATTTGTGACAATCTCTATGTGACAGTTATATTTATCCTTGGCGGTTTTTATAGCCGACAAAATAGGCTTGATATCTTCTACATTCGCAGCTTCACGATAGTATTTGCCTCTTATGCCTTTCAAATCTACCCTGTAGGCATCAATATATGGCGCTATTACATCAAGAGCCTTCAATGTAATATATCCATTAGTAACCATCACGGTATACAATCCGCTTTTTTTAATTATCTTTGCAGAATCCAATACGTATTCTATCCAGATAGTTGGCTCGTTGTAAGTCCAGGCTACGCCTCTACACGAATATCTTTTCGTTAACTCCAGAAGATATTCGGGAGATATATCTTCTCCGCCACTGGGTTGAGAGCAAGCTATCTGCCAATTTTGACACCCTAAGCACCTGAAATTACATCCAAACGAACCAACAGAGAAAACCCTGCTCCCCGGGAAAAAGTGGAAAAGAGGTTTTTTTTCTATTGGATCTACAGCAGCAGACGAAACCAGAGAGTATATCAGAGTTTTTAACTCTCCAGATATATTCTTCCTTACGCCACAATAACCCGTTTCTCCCTCAGACAACGTGCACAATCTCGGGCAAACAAGGCACCTTACTTTATTTTCCAGATGAGTATATAAAATAGCATTATGTATGTTCATTTTACAAAATAAATATAGGCTTATTCTTTATTTTCTTTACCATTCGCTTTAAGCTCCTCAGTGTAATACTTGTTAACCTCTTGCTTCTCTTGCTTTAGCTGATTTGCCTGATTTTCTGCATTCGTCGCATCGGTTTCTGATCCATCATTATTTTTAATTTCATTTTTCTCCTGGATTTCGTTTTTAAATTCGTTTTGTATCTCTTGTTTTTCCTGATTTTTTTGAATATTTATATCTTTAATTTTTTGACCATGATTATTGTCATTTAAAAGATCTCCAAATTTTTCAGCATTATTTTGATTTGGCATAGACGGCATTCCTTTTGAATAAGAAAACCCGGAGAAAACAAATGCAGTCAGTATTAAAAAAGTAAAAAATAAAATGTAGTTTTTCTTCACAAATAACCCCACCTTTTTATTTTGAATATTAATTTATTTTAACACAAATCCCAATAAGTTGTTATAGGTCGTTAGTATTTTGTTTTTTTAAAAGCTACCAAGCAGGATGCTTGGCTTACTATAAGTGCCTTTATAGTACCCTGAGCATCTTGCTCGGGGTGTATTGCTTTTTTGTTCTTAAGCACTACCCACTTGGTCAATTTTCATTAATTGTCTGTGCGTTCTATGTTCATTTACAATTTTATACAAAAAATTTTGAATTTTTATTCCTTGAATAAATTCTATATTAACTTAAAATATATTTAATTTTATTTCTAAAATTTAAATAGATAATATAATGAGAGTAAGAGGTTTAAAGTTGAATAAAATTTCTGATTACAATTTTCCTCAAGAATACTGCGTTTTTAAAAATGAAAAAGCAGGAATTTTACTTTATCAAACTGATTGTATTAAGCTTATGGATACTCTAATTAAAAAATATCCCGATGGTCTTTTTGATATGATTTTCGCAGATCCCCCATATTTTCTATCAAATGGTGGTATAACCTGTCATGCAGGTAAAATGAAGATAGTTGATAAGGGAAAGTGGGATAAGTCAAACGGAGTTAACGAAAACCATAAATTTAATCTTAAATGGCTTTCTCGATGTCAAAAGCTACTTAAGAAGAATGGCACTATATGGGTTTCTGGAACTCATCATATTATATATTCTGTTGGTTTTGCTATGCAGCAATTAGAGATGAAAATACTGAATGATATTTCATGGGAAAAACCAAATCCCCCTCCAAATCTTTCTTGCAGATATTTTACACATTCCACAGAAACAATAATTTGGGCGGCAAAGAATAAGAATTCAAAGCACTGTTTTAATTATGAAGAAATGAGAAAATTAAACGATGGAAAACAGATGAAAACAGTATGGACCATAAAGCCTCCTAATAGAGACGAGAAACTTTTTGGCAAGCATCCCACACAGAAGCCTATGAAACTACTTGAAAAAATTATATTAGCAAGCACTTTAGAAAACGATCTGATTTTTGACCCATTTTCTGGAAGTTCCACTACTGGATTGGCAGCAATTAAATTAAACAGATTATTTGTTGGCTGTGAGCTTGAAGATGAGTTTATTTCTTTATCTATAAAGAGAATAGAAGAGTATATGAATAGTAAATAAGAATATTGAGTCCTAATTTACATATAAAATTATACTAATTAGAAAAAAAATAATAATTTAGCAATTTTACTGCATATTTACATATTCTACCTTTAAAATCCATATTAGAATCTTCATATGGTCGGGGCGAGTGGACTTGAACCACCGGCCTCTCCCACCCCAAAGGAGTGCGCTACCCCTGCGCTACGCCCCGACAAAGTGATATTATAAATTAAATTAAATACAGATGCAATAAAAATCTTTAATCTAATTAAGGTTCAATACTATATCTGATTTATTGCTGAAAGCTCCCAATTGATTGAGTCTCTCGACACAAAGCTCCAGAGCTCCTGAAAATCAACCGATCTATCTTTATCGCCTCTAAGAATATTTCCATTGTTATCCACATCGTAATCAATCATAGTAGCCTCAATTTTGTAAGTTGCGTATATAATTTTATCCTCCATCCAGGCATCCACTAATTCCATTCTTTTCACTGAGATGTTGTCTACTATATTGGCAGCGCCTTTATTACTTAGCTCTTCAATTTGTTTTTGAAAATTCAAAAGCATCTCATTAGTAACAAGATTTTTCAATACTCCAATGTTCTTTCCTGACCATGCTTTTTGAATATTTAAAAATATATCCTTAACCTTAGATCTTAATTCTTCTTCTGAAAAAGAAGGAAACAGTTTTTCAATTTCTCTTAGACCATTATCAACGTCCATCTTTCCCTGAACTGAACCCAGAGCAACTACTTGAGTAGGATTGCTATTTGAGTAATCAGAGGCATTATATCCTTGTCCTGTCGAATCTCTATTATATAAATTTTCTTGAGATGTTCTTCTTTTTGCAAAAAAGTTAATCAAGTAAACTACCAAAATCCCAAGGATTATTATAAGAAAAATTCCTGCCACAGAGCTATTTGGTCCGCTAAATCCAAACAAGCTTCCAAACATCGAAAATAAAGCCATACCAGCCAGGGCGCCAGCTAAACCACCAAAGAAATTTCTCAAGAAAGAAGGTTGGTTTTGATTAACATTTGGTTTTTGATTAAGATTTGGATTAGTGGGCGCTGTAGATTTCGGTGTATTTAGATTTGGAGCCACATATTTGTTACCTCCAGAATAGCTATGCGTTCCAGTACTGCCAGAACTGCCACCTCCACCTGCTTTTGAAAAGGCATAGTCCACATTAACAGTCAAAGAAAAACACATTAAAAGCAAAAGCAATATAAATATTTTTTTGATCAATTCTAACCTCCATCAATTTTTTATTGTATAATCTATTGTATGAAAAGAATGAGAAGACAAAAAGTTACAAGAGCTCACATAACTTATTACTTGGTACTTTTTATTATCTCAACGATAATATTATGGCCTGTATATTGGATATGGGCAATACCTCCATTTCTGCCAGCTATTTTAATTGTCATTTTTGGTCCGTCATATGAAGAGTTCTCTAACTTCTTTGGGAAGCTCTTCAAAAAAGAAAAGAAAATTTAAATTTCAGCTGCTACTCTTACAACCTTGTTGAACAACAGCGAACCATAATTTCTTTCTATCTTATATGGATGGTGAGTAATCAGAAAATTCCTCTCAGGATGAGGCATCAATCCCAATATCCTGCCCGATTTATCGGTTATACCAGCGATAGCCTCTTTCGAGTCATTTGGATTGTACTTATCATAGGCAAAGACCACCTGTTTATTAGCAAAAATCTTTTCTAAAACGTCTGTTTTTGCATAGAATCTTCCTTCAGCATGAGCTATTGGAAGCTCGATTCCAGAATACTCCTGTGGTATAAAAAGGCATTTGTTTTCTAAAACTTTCATATTTACCCATTCGCACTGAAAAGCTCCCGAAGTGTTATATGTAAGGGTGACGTTCTGTTTAAAATTGTTCTCTTCCAATCCTGGCAAAATTCCTGTCTTAACCAATACTTGAAAACCATTACAAATTCCAATGATTAAAAGCTTCTCATATTTATTTATATCTTTAAAGATCTTTGCAAACTCTACCGCCATAATTTTTCCAGCAGATATGTAGTCTCCATAAGTAAATCCGCCAGGAAGAATCAATATCCTATATTCATCAAATTTTATTTCTTTATTAATAATTCTGTTAATGTGAAAGGATTCAACCTCGGCTCCACTATTTTCCAGTGCTAATATGGTCTCCCCATCACAGTTTGCGCCAGAAGCCCTTAATACCATAGCCTTAGGCTTCTTGTTCAAGGTTATATTTGGGATCGAAAAAGGCTTTTTGCCAAAAGAATGAGGGGTTTTCTTTTTCAAATAATCTGGCAAAAGAGGGCTTCTCCATGATTCTTTTAAGGCGTATATGTTTTCTTTAAGTATTGTCTCTTCACTTAATCCTTTTACAGTGAGATATGGCTCCTCACAAGTCTTCCCTATTACAGAAAAAGCTGAACCCTCTAATATCTTTTCAAATTCCTCTTGATTTTCAGGCTTAACTTCTACTAAAAATCTGCCATTAGATTCAGAAAACAAAATAATTTCATCCTTATCTATAGGCTCGGCGCATGCCACATCTTTTAGATGAATTCTCGCACCGAAGTTACCCGAAAAACTCATCTCAGAAACACATACAGCCAAACCTCCATCTGAAAGATCGTGGCAGGAACTTACCAAACCGAGCTCAATAGCTTTTGAAAGCCTCTTCATCAAAGGAAAGGAATCTTTTGGATATACCTTTGGAACATTGCCATCAGTAGAATTAAACATCGCTTGTAAAAATTGTGAGCCACCCATTTCATCATACGTTTTGCCCAAAAGATAGAGAATATTTCCAGGACCTTTAATATCGGATGTAATAGACCTTTCGACATCTTTAACCACAGCAATAGCAGATATCAACAAAGTAGGCGGAACAGATATTACCTTATCCTGATAAGTAAACTCATTGTACAAGCTATCTTTCCCTGATATAAAAGGGGTTTCAAATTCTAAAGAGAAATCATGACAAGCCTTAACAGATTGATACAGATTCCATATATTTTCTGGTTTTTTAGGGGAACCCCAGGCAAAGTTGTCTAATATAGCAGCTTGAGTTATATCAGCTCCCACGCATACAAGCTGCCTAAGAGCCTCCTCTATTACGGACGCGCTCATCCAGTATGAGTCCTTAATCCCATAAAGCGAATTAATCCCATTAGAGATTGCAAAACCTTTAGTTTTATCCCAGAAAGGTCTTAAGACGGCAGCATCAGAAGGTCCATCTCTATACAAACCCACCAAGGGTTTAACTACGCTCATACCCTGAACCTCAAAGTCATATCCAGAAATGAATTTTTCTTTTGAACAAACGTTATATGACGATAAAACTTTATGAAAAGCTTCAGAAAAGTCTGTTATTTTCCCATTATAGTTAGTGTTTTGTACATCAAAATTAGGCTTTTTGGCTATAATTTTTTCACTTGCATCTTTCCAGCCATTGAACAAAAATTCATTTGAAAGGTTTGATACTTGAAAATCTTCATAATAGAGCCTTAATTTCTTGTCATTGGTGAATTTTCCAATAATATTTGCTTCTACATCCTCAGATTGAAAAATCTTTAGTACTTCATCTTTATCCTTTTCAGCTATTGCCAGGACCATTCTTTCTTGAGATTCAGAGATCCATATCTCAAAATAATTCAGTCCTTGATATTTCAATGGCACCTTGTCGAGATAGACCTCAACTCCTGTTTCCTCGCCCATTTCCCCAACAGCGCTTGAAAGTCCACCTCCGCCACAGTCGGTAATTCTCTTTATATATCCTTTATCTCTTACTTTCAATATTGTATCTATAAGCTTTTTCTCGGTAAAGGGGTCTCCTATTTGCACAGCGCCAGAAGAAACTACTTCAGATTCTTCTGATAGCTCAAGAGAAGCAAAATTTACGCCATGGATCCCGTCTCTCCCTGTCTTACCGCCGACTAATAAGACAAGATCGCCCGGGTCTTGCATTCCCTTTAGTGAAAATTTCTTAGGCATAATCCCAACAGATCCGCAAAAAACTAAAGGATTACCTACATAATCGTCATGAAACAGCACAGCTCCGTTTACAGTAGGAACGCCAATCCTATTTCCGTAATCTCTTACACCTCTGAAAACTCCTTCCAAAACCCTCTTAGGGTGCAAAGATCCCTTCGGCAAATCATCCTGTGAGATATCAATATTGCCAAAACAAAATACATCGGTATTTGCAATAGGTTTTGCAGACAGACCCGTACCCATAATGTCTCTAACTACACCGCCAATTCCAGTAGCAGCTCCTCCATAAGGCTCTAAAGCTGAGGGATGGTTGTGCGTTTCCACCTTGAAACAAAGAGCCCAATCATCATCAAAGCTTATAACCCCCGAATTATCATCAAAAACTGAAATCAAATATGGCTTTTTTGGTTTTAAATTATCGGTGGCATCTTTAATCAGAGTAAACATTGGAGGAAGAATCTCTCCATCTGACTCAACCTCAGATTTAAATGTCTTGTGTACGCAGTGCTCAGACCAGCTTTGAGCGATAGTTTCCAATTCTATATCTGTCGGATCTCTGTCCTCATTTACAAAATAATTTTTTATAATTTTCATTTCGTTCAAGTCAAGGCTCAAGGCTCTCTTGACGGACAATTGTTTTAATTCTTGATCTGTCAAATTTCTTATAGGTATTATGATTTTCTTAAACTTAAAAGATGGCAAATCCAATAAAATTTTTTCTTTACCTTTTACAACATGCTGTATCAATTTATTCATCAAAACTTTTTCGCAAATCTTAGAAATATCTTTTTTAGTGATTGATTCGCCTGTGAAAATATATCTCTTTGACGTCTTACAGGCTTTTACATTATCATACCCAAGTGCCTTTATCCCTCTTTTTATCGGATCCTCAGCAGGATCAATTACTCCAGGATTAAAGATTATTTCTACATCTTCTCCCTTTTTCTCCTGTCTGCCTAAAACAAAAGTTTCCACAACTGGATCAATCAATAAATTATTAGCAATATCTTCTATATCGCTTTGAAAAAACTCTCCCTCGATATTATAAACTCTCGCAATCTTGACATCATGCACGCTTGCCACGCCTATTGAAACAATCTGCCTGAGCACTCCTTCTGCCTCAGCGTCAAAAACTCCATCTTTAAACCAAACTTCAACTCTATTCAAGGATTAACCCCCTAAATTTTAATAAACTACAAAACTTGTATTCTATTTTATACGAATCCATATTATCATTTTATCATCTCAAGTGTACAAACAACAAAACGCTCAACATTAAAGATATCTTTTAAGGCAAAACATCTAAATCCATAAGCACTTCCCATCTCGATAACATCTCTTGATTGATTAAAGCCAACCTCAAATATACAGCTACCATCGAATTTTAAATAGTCTTTAGACCTTGACAAGATTTTCTCATAAAAAAATAGTCCCTTATTCTCTGCAAAAAGAGCTATCTTTGGTTCAAAATAAATCTCTTCGCTAATCAACGATAATTTTATGTTGTTAAGATCGATATATGGAGGATTAGAAATTATAACGTCGAACTTCACATCTCCCGAAGGGAATAAATCATTAAGTTCAAATTGAACCCTATTTTCCAGATCGTTTTCTCTGGCATTTGTTTTAGCAATGTTTATGGCTTCTTTAGAAATATCAGTAGCATATACTGTAGAATTTTCAACTTCTTTTGCAATAGAAAGGGCTATTGCTCCAGATCCAGTTCCAATATCCAAAAAGCATTCTGATTTTGGAAATAGTTTTTTCACTATGTCGACTATCTCTTCTGTCTCGTTTCTTGGTATAAGAACATTTTCATTCACTCTCAATTTCAAAAATCTAAAAAATTTATATCCAATTATATATTCAAGTGGTTTATTTTTTAACCTTGAGTTGACTGCTTCATAAACTAAATCTATCTTATCAGGTTCAACTTCTATATTATTAAATAAATACATATCTACCATACTTATATCAAAAAAGTGTGATAAAATGATCTTTGATTCTAACCAAGAATTATTAACATTGTTTTTTAATAAGTTTGATATTTCATTTGTAAACTGTCTTAAGTTTAGTGAAATTTTTTTCTTTTTAAAATTTTTAATCATGTTATAATCATTTTAAACTAAAAATAGAATCCTGTGGAGGACCAGTTAGTATGCCAAAGACTTATAAAAGAAGAAAACATCTCCTTTCTGACGAGGCTTATGAAAAATTAAAAAAACATATATTCCTCGGGAAGATAAAAGTTGGCGAGTTAGAGACAGAGAGAGGTCTTGCCGAAAGGTTTAATATGAGCAGAACCCCCATAAGAGAGGCCATTCTAAAATTAGAAAAGGAAGGCCTTGTGACAGTAATACCAAGAGAAGGCATATTAATTGGTAGCCTAAATAGGTTCGATCTAAAAGAAATATTTGAAATAAGAAGAATACTTGAAGGTTTTTCCGCAGAAAAGCTCGCCAGAACAAAGTCGAATTTAGACCTTTCAAAGCTTGAAAAAATTATTTTAAATTCGGAAAAAAGAATAGCAAAGAAAAATTATGTAGGATTTGTGGATCTTGATAGAGAATTTCATAGCATCATTGCAGAATTAACAAAAAATAGATATATCGTAAGATTTTTAGATGACACCAGAGACGTAATGAACCTATCTGGTATAAAGGCATTGACAAAATCATGGGATTACGAACAGGTCATAAGAGAGCACATCGAAATTTTAAATGCCATAAAAGGAAAAGATCCACAATTAGCAAGGTCTGCTATGGATAAACACTTGATAAATACCTTTAAGGCAATGATTAGAATCTTGCCAAAAATAGAGGATTAGATCTTCTCAAGAGCATCGTTTAAAACTTCAATCAAGCCATCGGTCAAATTTAGTCCTAATATTTCATCCTTTGAGAAAAAACAGGCGTCTTGTGCATCATCATTTGCCTTTAGAGAGCCATTAATATATTCCAACAAGTACAATAAAATTACATAATGATAGCCTACCTTATCAGCTCCTACATCAATTTTTTCATAAACTGTTAATAGTTTTATGACTTTAACGCTTAGAGATGTCTCTTCAAAAAATTCCCTCTTTACAGCGTCTTTTAAAGCCTCTCCTTTTTCCACCACTCCGCCTGGCAAGGACCAACGCCCAATTGAGGGAGGGCTCTTTCTCTTAACCAAAAGAATTTTGCCATCTTCAATTAGTAATCCACTGGCTGCAAGGATAGGATAGGGATATTTTCTTCTATCCATATTTAAAACTTCATAGGCTTTAATCTGGATGATATAAACATGCCAATTTCAAAAAGTATCATCAACGGAACGAACATAATTCCCTGTGAAAAAAGGTCTGGTGGACTGATAAAACCTATAAACAAGAATATTAATATATAGAAAAATTTTCTTAATTTTTTTAATGTGGGGTAAGAAACAATATTTAGCAATATCAATAGGGATAGGACTAATGGAAGTTGAAACATAAGGCCAAAAAATATTACAGTTAAAAAATAAAATGATATGAAATTCGTAATTGCAAGTTTTGGAATAGCAAAGCTTGTAGTATGAAACACAAAGAAATTTAATACAAATGGCAAAATTATCTTTGCAGAAAAAATTGCGCCGAGAAAGAATAGGAGAACCATTACTGGCATCCATCTCTTCACAAATTTTTGCTCATTTTCATAAAGGCCAGGAGCAAAAAACCACCATACACAATAAAATATAACAGGTGACATAATTAAAAATCCCATGACCATTGACAGCTTCAAATCGGTAGTAAACATCTCAAGGGGAGAAAAGTAAACAAGAGTTCCCTTTGGCATGCTTGATGTAATAAAGTCTAAGACCTTGTCCTTAAAAAACCATGCGATCACAACTCCTACAAACCATGATCCAAAACCTATTATCAGCGTTTTCCTTAGATCGTTAAGATGATCTACAAGGCTCATCTCTTTTTCGTTCATAGCTTAACTGAAAACACCTCCTTGTAAATAGGTCCTTCAGGGCGAAGAACGCTTTGAAATAATGAAACCTTATCTAAAATAGCCTCTACCTTAGGTTCCTTCTCGACAAGGGTTGGAAGTACAGTATGATTAAGCTTAGCTTCTCTAAATCTAACCAAAGTCAAATGTGGTAGAAATTTCGTCCTGCCCAACTCGAAACCCAAAGTGCCCATACCATTATCTATACTTTTAAATAGATCATTAAATTTATCGTCTACCTCGTATATCTTTAAATATGCAAGCTTGGGCTTATGCAACGAAGGCATATAACCTATTTCGTTCGATAAATAAAAATAAAAACTAGAAAACCCAGAAAGCGATTCTGCAAGTTTGTCAGAAATCATTTGAGAACTAAACTTCGTCTCTCCCAAAAATTTGAAAGTAATGTGATAATTATCGTAACCAACAATCTTGTGACCCTTAAAAGCTTCAAGATTGATTATATTAAGATATATGTCTTTAGCGATATTGATATGAATCTTATAAGCAATAAACAATCTCACTTCTTTATAATTACCCCTAAAAAGTTAGCCAGCGCAAATGACGCAGCTCTTTTTTGTACGAAATTCCTATCTCCTTTAAATATCTTTTCAAAAGAATAAGACTTATCTCCAACTATTGATATATATGACTGGCCGACAGGTTCTCCCTCTGGACCAGCATAGCACACTACTCCAATAGCCCAATCGCTCCCAAATATCTTTCTTGACGCATTTGCAAGAGAAAGCGCTGCCTCAGGTGAGACTGGATCGGAAGAAAAATCACACAATTTCTTTTTTGAATCGCTGCTATATGTTACGATAGAACCCAAATAAACGCTACTAACTCCAGACAAAGCAGCAAACCTCGATGAAACCAGCCCACCGGTACAGGATTCTGCAACACTTATCGTTTGATTTCTTTTTTTAAGAATGCTGTAGGCTTCGGTCTCAAAATTCGAACGCGAATTTCCAGAATAATATAGAGTTTCTTTGAAAATCTTTTTTAATATTCTATCCCAATAGACAGCCTTTTTCTTTGAGTCAGTTTTTAAAATAAGCAAAACTTCACTATCCAAACCCAATATAGTCATTGAAATCTCAAAATCTTCTAAAAGGTCTTTTGGCAAATCACTTTCAACTGACCTCTCAAATTTAAGAAGCAAATGATAATAATATATGTATAGATCATTCTTAAGCTCTAAAAATAATTTATCTAAGATAATATCTAACAGATAGTCAAATTCTGCAGGCACTCCAGGAAGGAGTATTATTTTTTTTTCATTAAAATGAACTACTAAACCAGGAGCTAAGCCGACTTTGTTTAAAAATACTTCCGAGCCTGAAATGGTATAAGCCATCTTTTCAGGCAAATCGAGTTTTTTCTCAAGAGGCAATTTTGTAAAATTAGAGACTGCCTCTCTGGTAATGTCGTCAAAGGTGTTTCCCAATCCTCCAGAGATAAAAATAAAATCATAATATTCACAAAGATACTGAATTTGAGCCGATATTACAGCCAGATCGTCAGGAACAATAATAATTGTTTCTATTTCGTGACCGTACTTCTCAAGTTTTGAGGATAAAATATTAGAATTTGTTTCCGATATTGCACCAACAGTTAATTCAGATCCTACGCACAAGAGAGCAACTTTCATTGTATCAATTCACCTTCCAACCTAAACCCTTTATTTTTTACAATTAATATTTTAACAAAATCACCAACTTCCAGTTTGTCAGACCCTTTAAAACTAATAAATGAATCAATATCTGGAGCCTCCATATAACTCCTTCCAATGATCTTCTTGCCAAGATCATCATCTATCAATACCACAAAACTCTTCCCTATTAGAGATTCTCGCCATCTTAAGGTTATATCTTGTTGCACAATCTGTGCAGTTTTTAACCTCTTCATTTTTTCAGTATATGCAACCTGATCCTTTAAAGAATAAGAAAAAGTATCTTCTTCTCGCGAATACGAGAAAAAACCAGCCCAATTTAGCTTAGCTTTTTCTAAAAATTTAATTAATTTTTCAAATTCTTGCTCATCCTCACCAGGATGACCCACGATAAAGGTAGATCTTATTATTGAATCCGGGATAATATCTCTTATTTTATCTATAAGTCTCAAAAACTTATCGCTATCAGGATTTCTCCTCATAAGCCTTAAGACCTTTTCACCTGCATGCTGCAATGGGATATCAAAATAAGGCAAAATTTTTTCTGACCTGGAAATAAATCTTATTATATCTTCATTTAGAAGATCAGGATAAAGATAGAGCAGCCTGATCCATTTTATTTCTTCAATATTTTCAAGATCTTCTAATAACCTCAGCAAAGAGTCTCCACTATCTAAACCATAATAAGTAACGTCCTGTGCGACTAATACAATCTCTTGTTTTCCGCTCAAAGCCAGATTTCTTGCCTGATTTACCAGAAACTTTCTATCATAACTAACGTAGGGTCCTCTAATTTTTGGGATTAGACAATAAGAGCATTTGCGGGAGCAGCCATCTGCAATTTTAAGGTATTCAAATGGTCTTTCTTTGAAAAATATTCTTTTATCATCATCTAAATGAACTTCATTTTCAAAATTTGAATACACTTTATTGTTATCGAAATATTTAAAGATATCTTCATTGAAAAATCTACCAGGTTCCAGAAATGCATCTGCCTCAGGAAAAAGCTCTATTAATGAGTCTTTGTATAGTGACACCATACAACCGCCTACAATAACCTTATATTTTAGTTCATTTTTATTTAAGACAAAATCCAATATAGTAGATATAGCTTCTTGCTTAGCCTTTTTAATAAAGGCACAGGTATTGATAAAAACGTAATCAGCAACATTTAGATCAAATGTAACAGCGCAGCCCAACTCTTCGAACTTTCCTAAAGTATATTGTAAATCTACCTCATTTTTTGGGCATCCAAGAGAAACCGGAAAAATATATCTGGCCTTTTTCATTCTTTAAGTTCTACAACTTCACCTACGTTACCAGCTTTAACCCAATTAATGCCATCCTTTGAAACCTCTACGCCCCCCGCATTACCCAACTTTATATCAAGGGTATCATTGGTTTGAAAAGTTTTTTCTTCCCCAGGATTTATAACTCCTTCAAAAAGGATCTTGTCTTTGTCCTTAACAAGCACCCAGGACTTTCCAATAAATTTTAAATAAACAATTTTCTGACTATTAGCTTGAGATTCTACATTGGTAGGCTTTTCTTGCGTAACCACCCCGGCAGGAGCCTTATTCACGACTACATTTTTTTGAACAACCTTATGATAGATAAAAAAAACAGAAAAGGATAAGATAATTAAAACAATGACAGTAGCTATGACATATTTAAGAGACTTGATATTTCTCTCTTTTAAAATCCTCTCTCTTTTTTCATTAGATACGACAACCTTTTCAGCTAGGGAATGATCCTGTTTCTCAAGAACAAAGTCGTCAAAGGCCTTCAAAAGCAAGGTCGGATCGATGTCCAGCTCCCTAGCAATAGCTTTTATATAGCCCTTACAAATAGAATAAGGTGGAAAACTTTCTTTTTTCCCCTCTTCGAAAATCTTCAAATAATAAGAAAATATTTTAGATTGTTCAGCTAGGTCGTCAATCGATAGACCTTTTTCGCTTCTTAAGTTTTTAAGTAATTCTGGAAATTGAGAGTGGTTATCCATCTTTATCTCCTCAAATTTAAATCTTCAATAGGTGGCAACTCGTCCAAAGAGTGTAACCCAAAAAAATCAAAAAATTTCGTCCCCACTCCAAAAAGGGGTTGTTTAATAGGGGCGCTATTAAAAGATAAAATCTTAATAAAACCATTTTCGAAAAGCTTCATTACCTGCTTTTCGCTTCTAAGGCCTCTTATTTTAGATACTTTGCTTGCAGTTATCGGTTGGTTGTAAGCAATTATAGCCAAAACCTCCATCATAGAACTTGATATCTTTTCGCTATCCCTACTATTTGAAACAAGATCTTTAAAGTCTGGTTTAATCCCAAAAAAATAACCTCTTGAATTATTGTATATCTTAAAACTTCTATCATCATAATCATTATTTAATAGATCGATTGCTTCTTTAATTTTATCAGAATCTATTCCTAAAATTTTAGATATATTCTCTATCTTTACTGGTTTTACGTTCAAGAAAATAATAGCTTCAATAATCTTTTTATAATCTTTCATTTTTAAATATAATAAAATTGTTTTTTTGTTCCAGATCAATTATATTACTTTTATAAAGTTCAAGAATAGCTAATAAGTATCCTACCCTGTCTTCAAATTTTAACAGAAAAAGGTCAAATTGGCTAAAACCCTTAGCAATAAATGACTTCAAAGAATCAACATAATGAGATAATGGAAAGTATTCTTTAATATTAAGTTTCCTTTCCTTCACTGTAAATCTTAACATAATTCTTTTTAAGATATCAGGTTTATAGTAGATTTTACTAAAATTATCTTTCCTTGGCATCGGGCAAGAAGATCTTAGCGACAAAAACCAATCAGCAACCCATTTCCAGTCGCTCTCCCTCTTATCATTAAAATCCAAAACCTTATCTTCAAAGATATCCTTTTCAAAAGTTATATTGTCCAGACCATCAAATATAGATCTAATCTCGCTTATTACTTCATATGGGTTCTCAAATGTTCTATCCTCTACAATATGTCTTATCCTTTCAGCCTGGACCAAAAGATCGTCTAAATATGAAACATTAATGCTATCGATATACATAGATTATATCGGATAGTTTAACTTCATTGCATCGAAAACTTCAACCATAGTATTTTTACAGTAATTAGACGCATTATTGGAACCTGACTTTAAAATATCCCAGAGGATTCCTTTATTAGAAAGATAAAAATTCCTCTGACTTCTGATAGGCTCCAAAATATCGTTTATTTTTTTTGCAAGTTGTTTTTTGCACTCCACACATCCAATTTGGGCCTTTTCGCACCTCTCTCTTACTGCTAAAAGTTCTGGTTTAAACAGAACGCCATAGTAAGAAAATACATTACAAACGTCAGGATGACCTAAATCAGATTTTTTAATCCTTTCGGGATCTGTTATCATAGAGGCGACCTTTTCGTTTATACTTTTTTCATCGTCTTTCAAATATATCGCGTTATTATAAGATTTGCTCATCTTCCTGCCATCTACACCCAGGAGTTTTGGAAATTCAGCTAACAGTGCCTCTGGCTCTGGAAATATTTCTTTATAATGAAAGTTAAATCTTCTTGCAATTTCTCTCGTCATCTCAAGGTGCGGAACCTGATCGATACCGACAGGTACCTTTTTTGACTTGTATATTAATATGTCAGCCGCCATTAAAACTGGATATCCAAGATGACCATAAGTGAGCTGATCCTCAATGCCAAGCTCTCTTGCTTGCTCCTTTACAGTAGGGTTTCTCTCAAGCCATGAGACAGGAGTCAGCATTGAGAGTACCATATGAAGATATATGTGTTCTGGAACCAAAGATTGCAAAATAATAGTTGATTTTTTTGGATCTATCCCACAAGATAACCACTCTGCTAGCATTTCTTCAATATATGCTTTAAAATCAGCCGAATCTTGCCATTTTGTAGTCAAGGCATGCCAATCTACAATGCCAAAAAAACAGTTATAGTTTTCTTGCAAAGATTTCCAATTTTCCAAAACGCCTAAATAGTGACCTACATGCAAACTTCCCGTTGGTCTCATACCGCTAAAGATTGCTTCCCTCAAAATAAAACCTCCTCTTTTATCCTTCCAACTTTTTTAAAAACACCACATCAGCAGATTTAGTATGATGTTTTCTTACTATATTTACTATTTCATCAGCAAACCCTTCTAATTTTAATACATTCGAACCAACTGCAGCATGATCAAGGTATGAATTATTTTTTTTAAAAATACTATATCTCAAAGATCTCAAAATTCTTTTAATTAGTGATGGTCTTTCAAACTTTTTGCCAATATCATGAAAAATTATAACTCTTTTCTGGATATAAATTAATTTTTCATCAGTTGCATCTGGTCTATATTCTTTTAATAAGAGAAGGGAATGAATCCTATCTTCCTTTGGCATAGAATAAAATAAGGTTATCTCTTTCGGATTTAATTCTTTTAAGACTATTTCATAAGATGGTTCTTTGAAAAGATAAAATACCGTATAGAGAAATCTTTTAATGTCAAGGTAAAACTTATTCAAATTTACGCAAAAACCATCAAATTAAATATAAACTGCACTATTGGCATTAAAATTCTTGCTCCTCCGAGCAAAAGAAATATAATAAGCACAAATTGACCATAATACTCGTACATTTCAATCGTGCGTCTCAACTCGTATGGAAAAAACTTCCTGAAAACAGTATAGCCATCAAGAGGCGGTATGGGTATCAGGTTAAAAACTCCCAGACTTATATTTAAGAAAATAAGCGTTTGAAAAAATGCCACCAGTGGATCGTAGGCTAAGATAACCTGATAAAAGATTGTAAAAATACGCGCAGCAACCAAAGCCACTCCAAAATTAGCTAAAGATCCCGCTAAGGCGGTCATCTCCATTCCACCCTTTTTTCTTGATAAAATATTATAATTAACTGGTACAGGTTTAGCCCAGCCAAATCTTATAAGCAAAAGTGCGATAAAGCCCAATGGGTCTATGTGAGCCATAGGATTCAGTGTCAGCCTTCCATTTGCCTTTGGCGTATAATCGCCATATTTGTATGCTACATAAGCATGAGCAAATTCGTGGACTGTTAGAGCTATTATTACAGCAGGTATGGCTAAAATTAACCCAACAATGTCAAACATAGATCACCTCAACCCTTTTCATGAATAAATTTTTTTATAAATTCTATCTCATCTTCATACGAGCTAATATTGCCCAAAAATCTCTCTTTTTTTAAGCCTTTAAGTATTTCACCAATTATAGCAGGCTCTATATCATTTCTATTTGAGAGCTCTTCTCCATTAATTATAGGTCTAAACTTCTTTTTATTTTCATCAAACCACTTAATATAATCGTTCAAGGGTTTTTCCTCTAACACCTTTAAAAAGCAGATAAGTTCAGAAAATACTCCTTCCAAAATTTCAAAAAGGTCAAAATCTTTGTAAATATTTGTATTTTTCTTCCTTGAAAATTTATACAGGAATTTTTTTATTTTCTCAACGTATAAAAGTTCTTTCTTTGTAAACCTCCATTTTCTCTTAAAAAACCTGTCTTCAGATTTAAGTATATTATATATTATTGGTAAGATACATAAAAACCACCATTCTTTTAAACCATTCCCAAAACCCTCTGATCTAAGACAGGAAAAATACTCTGTTAGCTTTTCCTCTTTAAGGTCAAATAAAATCTTCGGATGTATCAACTTAAAAACGCTTAGCTCCTTCATTCGTAAAATGATTAATTCAGGAGGAAAACCCTGCGAAAATAAAATTTTCAACTCTTCTTTTAAAACATCAAATGAAATTACATTAAAAAGCTTCAATTCCATAGCATTTTTTATAAGCTCTTCATCTGCCTTGTCGATCATGAAGCCAAGCTGAAACTCAAATCTAATAGCCCTTATAATCCTGGTCGGATCTTCTACGTAACTTAGCGGATGCAAAACCCTTATTCTTTTCAGTTTTATGTCCTCATATCCATCAAAAAAATCAATCATTTTGCCATAAGAGTCTCTATTCAAAGAAATTGCAAGAGTATTGATAGAGAAATCTCTTCTATACATGTCGTTGTGTAAGTCTGAGTATTCAACCAAGGGTTTTGCAGCTGGAAAGTTATAAAATTCTGTCCTTGCAGAAGCAAAATCAAATTTTATATCCTTATCCTTTATGGTTGCAGTTCTAAATTTTTCGTAAGAGAAAAATTTTCCATTAATATATTTGTTAACTTCTTCTGCCAGTTTGATAGCATCTCCTTCAACGACTATATCCATATCGTTAGAAGACATATTAAGCAATAGGTCTCTAACACATCCGCCCACAACAAAGGACTTTAAAGAAAGTTTTTCAGAAACGTCAGAAACGATTTCTAAATAATCATTAATTTTTTGATCTAATCTTATATTTAAGTCTAAGATAACTCTTTTAGTCGAATATTCTTTTGTTTTCTTGACATTTAAACCGTGCCAAACTCTTAAAATATCAGTCCTTGTTATGAGACCTACTAATTTCTTTCTGTCATTAATTACAGGGAGCCTTCCGATTTCTTTTTCGATCAAGAGTTTTTGAGCCTCATCGAGAGATGCATCCTGGGAAATCGTAATAATGTTTCTTGACATTATTTTTTGCACTTCTATCTGATCCAGCTTGTGTTGGGTAGCCTTATCAATATCCTTTCGCGATAGGACTCCAACTATTTCATCACCGCTTATGATCGGCACACCAGAATGCCCGTACCTTAACATAATCTTTCTTGCTTCTTCAACAGAAGTTTCAGGGGTAAGCACCCTAACAGGAGATGTCATAACGTCTCTAACTTTCACCTTTGGTTTGCATTCTTTTTGAATAGCGCTGCGAAGTCTATCTAAAAATTCGGCAAATGGCTCTTTCAGCCTAAAGGTAGCCGCAGCAGCTTCGTTGTGTCCGCCACCACCAAATTTTTCTAAAACTTTTCTGACATTTAAATAATCTCCCAATCCTCTTGCGATTATATGTATAGTTTCTTTCACCTTTAGAACTGCAAATACGTTCTCACATTCTATTAAGTCTCTAAGCTTGTGAACTACCAGGGCTGCATCTTCAACTTCTGTATCCAATTCAGCATATGTCAAAATATATTCTACGCCATTGTAAAAATCTTTTGAGCTATTATCCATGAAGAATTCAAGCAGTTGCCTTTGATATGAGTTCATACCTGATTCCAAAAACCTGGATACCACCATCAAACTTGCCCCATTTTGTATCAAATCCGCCACCGCATTTGCATCTCTATAGGTGGTAGAAGAGTATAGCAGCCTACCAGTATCTTCATATACTCCCAGTAACATTAAAGTAGACTCTATTTCAGAATATTTCACGCCTCTATTTTTTAGCTCTTCCCAGACCAAAGTTACAGCCGAACCCACGCTGGTGTCGGGGTATCTCATAACTTTATAGTTTGGAGGAAAATACCCAAGACTGTGGTGATCGAAGATGTATACTTCTATTTCTTTATCTTTTGGCAAAGAGCCAAAAAAAGATCCAATTCTTTGAGGGCTCGAGATATCCGCGAAAACTAAAAAATCTATTTCATCAAAAGAAATATCTTCATATTTTACAAAAGGAAATATATACTCATACAAATGCAGAAAAGCTTCTACTTGAAATTCCAGTCTTTCAGGCATTACCACCTTTGCGTTAAATATCTTTTGCAACATAAAAGCAGAAGCAATACCATCAAAATCTGAATTGTTATGGGTAAATATAAGTCCTTTTTTCATAAAACTTTTGAGTCCAGGATTAATTCTCTTTTTTCACAAACAGAATCTTTTATATCTATATAGCTGATAAGATTATCATTGCCTTTCAATTGATTGACACCCCTCCCATAGATATAAGCGAGAACATCTCCTTTATCAACCCTGTCTCCTATTGACACCCGAAAAGCAATTCCTCCATCAAAGTTATCTGATAAATAGTGCCCTAACCAGCCAATCTTTTTCACATCCATACTGTGAACATAACCAGAGTTCGTCACTAAGATCTCAATTTTTTCAAGACCATCCAGTAGATAATCAGGGCTTTCTACATATTTAGGATCACCGCCCTGATTTTTTACCCAATCAATAGCCTTTGAAACTGTTTTGCCTCCATTAAATACATTGACATATATGTTTGAAATTCCATCTTCATCAAAAGAATTGTGGTAAGCTTTATAAGAATTTGCAAATATGTTATAAATAAGCCTGTCAAGAGAGGATGGTTTTCTGCTATGCAAAAAACTTAGAGCCTCCCACAGCTCCAGCCTATTTCCCACGCATCTACCTAATGGCTGATTCATATCTGAAATTATGTAAGATACCTTTTTATCAAATTTTCTCATCACACTGCAAATATTATCTGCAAATTTCTTAGAAGTGCTGTAGTCTGAAAACAATGAACCAGCGCCAGACTTTATATCAAAAATAATAAAATTGGAGCCAACAGCTAACTTTTTACTTGCTATACTGCTCAGGATTAACTGACTTGACTCTACTGAAGAAGTATGGTTTCTAATTTTGTAAAAAATACCCTCTACAGGAGCTATCTCTTCGGTTTGAGAAATAAGTCCTATTCCTATTTTTTCAACCTGTTTGACAAAATCTGACATTGACAATCTTGTATTGTAACCAGGAATCAGCTCTATTTTTTCTATCGTACCACCCGTATAGCTAAGCCTTCTGCCAGCCATCTTTGGGACAACAAATCCATAAGTCGAGAGAACTGGCAAAAGTGCAATAGTAGTTTTGTCCCCTACTCCCCCCGTGCTATGTTTGTCTACGCTCATCGATCCCTTCCAGGATAACACGCTCCCAGAATTCGCAAGTTCTTGAGTCAAATATAGTGTTTCTTCATCGCTTAAACCATTTATAAAGCAAGCCATAAGAAAGGCTGAAATCTGTGAATCATCGACTGCGCCATCTTTTACAGACTTAACAAAAAGGGCAATATCGTCTTTTGCTAAAGTTAATTTATCCCTCTTTGTAGATATGATTCTTAAAATATCATTGATTGGCATTTACACTGTTGCCGTTATTAGGCAAGAAACCCCATATCTGAGAATCGTCTTTTAGACTTGCATAAAACAAAGTATTTTTTTGAATCTCTACATCTCTTCCCGGGACAAAAAATCCAGTAATTAAGCCAACAGGCCCAAGTATGATCAGCCCTGCAGCAGATACCCCCACAGTTAGTGGTAAACTTTTATTTTTTTCAACTGCTTCTTTTGAAAGAACCAGAGGTCTATTTACCCCATCTGAGCAGGTAACAAATCGAAATTCAACCTGGAGTTTTCCATCTCCACCAAGATAGTGCTTTGCTCTATCCGCTTCGACTACTCTTAGCTCAGCATAAGACCCTTTTGGTATTATTATGGCGCCTTTCTCAGTAACGTTTTCATCTACGGCTAAAGGCACTATGTCTCCCGCTACGCTGTCTTTACTGCTTATTGTCCTTAGAATTCTAAATCTTACAAGCTTGCCAGCATCTACAGAAACATTGACCTGATTTACCTTGCCACCTAATAGTGTATTGTTCAATCTGCTTAACCTGTCCATCAGACTGTAAGATTGGTAGGCAGAACCGTAGATTTTCTTTTCCAGATTAGAAATTCTATCAAGTATAGAGCCTGAAGTTACTTCCTTTGAGTAAGAATATTCAAGTGCATTCATATCAAGCGCTATGCCAGGATTTTGATCGTTTGACATAAAAACAGCGTTATAAATCCTGTTTAGTCTGGTATCCAAAGAATCAGAGTAATCGCTTTGACCCCAAATAATATTCTCTAAATTAGATATTCTGTCAGTGATAGAGCCGCTAGAAATAGAGCCGCTTAAAGCCATCTCCACCTGAGTTACCCTATCTGGTATATTTGAGCTTTGTGCATAAGCAAAATTTAAGTTAAAAATGAGCAAAAAAAATGAAAATAAACTAAGATAGCAAACTTTTTTTAAGTATTTCTCTAATGTGAGTATGCTTAATCCCACTGTTCAACTCCTCTCTAAGATAATTATTTACTACTTTAATATACGTGCCTCTCATACCAAGCGAATGGACATCTATAACACCTGCACTTTCAATCTTTTTCAGTGCATTAACTATTACAGACCTTGTAATTCCTGAGTTTTGTGCTATTTTGCTTGTAACCAGAACACCTTCATTGTGAGCTTTTAGTTCCGTCATAACTGATTCTATAGCCTCTCTTTCAGACAAAGAAAGCGAAGCAAGCGCAACTTGAACTGTCGTTTTTTTCCTAACCTCCTCTTCTCTTTCCTTGCTTGAAAGTCTTATCTTTTCCATACCAATTACTGCAGATGCATGCTCAAGAATAATAATATCTTCTGTAGAAAACTCTTTTGCAAACCTTGAAGCAAGCAAAGTTCCCAACCTTTCAGTATGAGACACCACGGGTATCCAGGTAAAAAATTTGTTACAATACATACAGGATACACCATTAAGGAAGATGCATTCACTCCCCTTTTGTGGTTGATTTATTACTGGCTCGGAAGAAAGAAGCATTTTAGAATTTAGATACTCTGGTATTCTATTGGCTTTAATAATAAGCTCATCTCTTGCCTGACATTCAAAACCAGGCAATATTGCATATCCAGATAGACCTCCAGTTTTGCTAATTATATAGACAGAACCTTCAAGCATATCTGATAAAAAGGCTGCAATAGTAAAAAAATCAATAGATGTTGAAGTATTTAAAAAATATCCAAATTTTCTGATCTTAAACAAAAGTTCTTCCAGGATATTCACCCCCTTATGTTGGTTTTTTTCAAACTATACTAAATATTTTAAATAAATTGTATAACAATTTTAAATATTTTAAAAGATGCTTAATTTTTTTATCTTTTTTAGTGAAAACTTATCAGTAAGATCCCAGTGCAATGGGGTTACTGAAACAAAATTTCTCTTTATAGCACTAATATCAGAGTCAACGTTTGAGGTTGAATCATCTGGCACACCATAAAGCCAATAATACTTTTCACCTTTCGGATCCAACCTGGTCTCTATTAAGTTCTTGTAATTTCTTAACTGCAGCGGAACCAGTCTGAATCCTTTTATTTCTTCTCCTAAACAATCCGGAATATTCACGTTAAAAATCACCTCAGGTTCAAGGATTTTTTCAATCGAATCTACCAACTTTAAAGTCAAACTTGCAGAAAAGGTATAGTCTTTCTTCCTCTCAAAACATACGTTTGAAACTGCTATAGACGGTATTCCTAAAAAAGCACCTTCCATAGCGCCAGCTACTGTACCAGAATAAAGTACATCAGTACCAAGGTTTGCGCCTCTATTGATCCCGGATATCAACAGATCGGGCTTTTTAGGCAAAAGGGTATAAACAGCTAACTTTACACAATCACTGGGAGTTCCGCTGGTTTCCCATGCGCCTTGTGATCCTTGTATTTCCACTTCCTTTGCCCTCAAGGGTTTATGAAGGGTAAGAGAATGGCTTACAGCAGATCTCTCTCTATCTGGCGCCACTACATAAATCTCATGTTTTTTTGACAGAACTTTCGAGAGATCTCTAATCCCATTTGAACGGATGCCATCATCATTGGTTATTAGGATTACCATAGTCCAAACCTTCTCAAAGAGGAATCCTTATTTCTCCAATTTTCCTCTACACTAACAAAAAGTTTCAATATACATTTTTTATTAAAAATATTTTCGATTTCCAATCTCGAATCTATACCGATATTCTTAATCATGCCCCCCTTGTTGCCAATTAAAATAGGTTTATGGGTTTCTTTTTCAACAACGATATTCGCTTCAATAAAAAGATTATTTTTATTGTCAACAAACTTTTCTACGAGTACAAACACACCATGGGGCACTTCTTTTTTTACCAGGTGCAGTATTTTTTCTCTTATTATCTCGGATACTACCATTTCTTTTGGCATATCGGTTTTCATATCTTTTGGATACCACATAGGACCATCGTGAAGATCATTAATAATGGCAATTTTAAGAGCATCAATACCAATAGAATTTTTTGTAGACGTATAAAAAACCTTATCATAAAAACTTAAGACTGCTTTATCAATCTCTAAAATCGAGAGGTCATTTAGATCGATTTTATTTACAACTAAATATCGAGGTCTATTATTGGATATCTTTTTCTGAATGTCAAGATCAAATTCATCAAAAGCTGATTTTGGATTTACTACATGTACTATTATTTCAAAAGACTCGAGTGAATCAAAAATCTTTTTGTTCAATCTTTCATGAAGCAAATTTTTAGAATTGTGCACTCCAGGGGAGTCCACATAAACTATTTGATACTCATCAGAACTCTCTACATAAGAAGATCTAAACCTCGTAGTTTGAGGTTTATCAGAAACAATTCCAATTTTTTCACCTATCAAAGAGTTTATCAACGATGTTTTACCAACGTTTGCCTTACCAAAAAAAACTACAAATCCGCTTTTCATCTAATTTCTCAACGATGTAATTGGCGCAGGAATCATACCACCACGCTCAATAAGTTTTGATTTTTTGACATTTTTTATTGGTAAAATTGGGGAATAACCCAATAAGCCTCCGAAATAAGCCATGTCTCCTGCTTTCTTGTTTGGAACAGGAATAATCCTTACTCCCGTAGTCTTATTTGTAAAAACTCCTATAGAAAGCTCATCCAATATTATAGAAGACAATGTATCCACGCTGGTTGTGCCAGGAACAGCAATCATATCAAGGCCCACAGAACACACAGCAGTCATAGCTTCCAGCTTTTCTATACACAAAGATCCATTTTTGACAGCGTTAATCATTCCCAAGTCTTCGCTCACTGGTATAAAAGCACCGCTGAGACCTCCCACTCTTGAAGATGCCATAGATCCACCCTTCTTAACTGCATCAGTCAAAAGAGCAAGGGCGCCTGTAGTACCAGGGAATCCCACACATGGTACGCCAATAGCCTCCAAGACTCCGGCAACACTATCGTTTTCTCTGGGAGTTGGCGCAAGAGATAGATCCACAGAACCAAACCTAATATCTAAAATTTTTGCTGCCTTTCTTCCTACCAATTCTCCCAATCTCGTTATTTTAAAAGATGCCCTCTTAATATGATCAGCTAACTCTAAAAGATCGTTATCCTCATTTCTTTCAATAACCTTTTTAATTACGCCTGGGCCAGAAATACCAACGTTTATAGAGTGATCAATTTCACCTATGCCATGAAAGGCACCTGCCATAAATGGGTTGTCGTTAACAGCATTTGCAAATACTACAAATTTTGCGCAACCGACACCGTCACTTTCTCGTGTCGCCATTGAAGTTTCCTTAAGCATAGTAGCAACTTCTTTGATCGAGGAGACATTGACACCATATTTACTATTACCAGCCTCGCATGAAGAGCAGATTCTCTCAGTGGATGACAAAATTTCTGGGAGAGAGGAGAAAAGAGCCCTATCCTGAGGCGACATCCCCTTTGTTATAAAGGCAGAAAAGCCGCCCAAAAAGTCAATATTTATATCCTTCAAAGTTTGATCTAACTTTTTTGCAAACTCAACGTAAAATTTTGGTTCAAATCTTGGGAAGGCTACAGTAATTGGAGTTATGCTAATTCTTTTGTTTACAATGCTCACGCCTAATTCTTCTTCTATTTCCTTTGCGGCATCTATAAATCTCTTCCCCAGACCAGATAAAAAATCACACATTTGATCAATAGATTTTGAATTTAACTCCGGATTTAACAAACTTATGCCCATGGTTAATGTTCTAATATCGAGCATTTGATCGTAGAGCATTTCAGATGTTTCTAAAATTTCATCAATACTTAAATTAGAATTTAACATTGTCTATACCCTGTGCATAGAATAAAACAAGTCTTCATGATGCAAGTCTATTCTCACATTAATTTCTTTTGAAATAACCTCAAATTCTTTTCTTAAATCAGATATAGAGATTTTTGATTTAGACATATCCACTAACATTGTCATGGTAAAAATCATTGTATCAAGAACCTTTTGAGTCACGTCTTCAATATTTATATTGTTTTCAAATAAGACTTTTGAAATGTTATAAACAATGCCAACCTTATCTTCACCAATAACCAATATCACTACTCTTTTTTTCATCAAATTGAACTCCTTATTATTTTTTCGGGCAATGGTGAGGAATCGCTTAGAATGATGATTTGCTCTCTTAAGTGAGACCTTAAATATTTTGGAAGAGAAAAACAATGCATATGGGTCTGGCTATCATAAAATCTTGTTTCAATATTTCTATTGGCCAAAACTTTATCAATATCCTCCAGACCATCAAGTGGGCTAAAGTAGTCTGATGCCCATACAAAACCCCATGTTTCGTCAAATGATTGAACGTGGGCACTATAAGAATTTACAATTTTAAAAACTTCTTTAGCTGTGTGGTTAACCGCTATATGAGCATTATCAAAATATGGAGTAATCGAAGCAGCCTGATATATTAAAATACCTTTTTCGGAAAGTCTATCCCTCAAGAGACTCATAAATTCTTTTGTAAAAAGAAATTTCGCAGGACTATCGTCCAATGGATCAGTCAAATCAACTATTATCACGTCGTAATGCATACTATCATCTAACTCAAACATAAATTTCTTTGCATCTTGAATAACGAGGTTTGTCCTGGGATCCTCAAAAGAATCTCTGCACCATTCCTGTAAATATTTCTTGCTAATTTCGACTACAAGGTCGTCGAGCTCTATCATGTCGACTCTTGTAACACAGGGATGCTTTAAAACTTCCCTTAAAGTAGCCCCCTCACCACCACCGAGAATGGCCACCTTTTTTGGTTCAGGATGAATTGCCAGCGCGGGTTGAACAAGAGCCTCATGATATATAAATTCATCAATCTGAGCGCTCTGAATCTTGTCATCAAGAATCAAAATTTTACCAAAAACAGAATTTTTTACTATAAATACTTTTTGAAATTTAGATCTGCCAGTGAATACTACATCTTCAACGCACAAGTTATGACAATCATTGTGTACAATTTTATTTATCACAGAAAATGTACAATTTTCGCTATTATTCAAAAACCACCTCACAGAATTTTCCTTGATTATAATATAGTTCTATTTAAAAATCAAAAAAGAAAGCATAAAGCTTTCTTTTTTGATATGATATTTACAAAAATAACTTTTAGTCTTCTAAGGTAGACAAGTCTCCAACTGGTTGCCCCAATTCTTGAGCGCGCAAAACTCTTCTCATAATCTTCCCCGATCTTGTTTTCGGCAATGACTCTACAAACTGAATATCTGCAGGCTTTGCAATAGGTCCTAATTCATGACCTACGTGAGCTTTCAGCTCCTGAGCCAACTTTTCAGATGGTTCATAACCAAATTTCAATATTACAAAAGTTTTGATAATATTGCCTTTCAATGGGTCTGGCTTACCTATAGCAGCAGCCTCGGCTACAGCAGGGTGAGATACAAGTGCACTTTCTATCTCAGCAGTACCCAACCTATATCCTGCAACCTTTATTACATCGTCTACCCTACCAATAATCCATATATAGCCATCTTCATCCTTCTTGGCAGAATCACCAGCAAAATAAACGCCAGGAAATCTGCTCCAATACTGTTGCTTATATCTTTCTGGATCTTTATAGACTGTTTGCAGCATTGCAGGCCATGGAGTCTTGATAACGAGAAAACCTTCTTCGCCAGGCTTTGTGCTCTCACCCTCTTCATCAACTACGTCAACCACAATGCCAGGAAATGGTTTGGATGCAGAGCCAGGTTTCAGTGGGGCACAAGGAAGAGGTGTTATTATATGCGTTCCTGTCTCTGTCTGCCACCATGTATCCATTATCGGACATCTTTCCTGCCCAATTATCTTATAAAACCATAGCCACGCCTCAGGGTTTATCGGCTCTCCCACGCTGCCCAGAATCCTTAAGGTAGACAAATCCCTTCTGTTCACCCAGGAAGAGCCATATCTCATAAGGCTTCTAATGGCAGTTGGAGCTGTATAGAAAATAGTAACGTTATGTCTCTCTACAATAGACCACCACCTATCAGGTAGCGGATAAGTTGGCGCCCCTTCATACATTACAGTAGTCGCACCATTGAGAAGGGGACCATATACTACATAGCTGTGTCCTGTAACCCATCCCGAATCAGCAGTACACCAGTACGTATCCTCTTCCTTCATATCAAAAACCCACTTGGTAGTTATATACGTGCCTACCATATATCCGCCGTGTGAGTGTACTACTCCTTTGGGCTTTCCCGTAGTTCCTGATGTATACAATATGAATAAAGGATCTGTTGCGTCCATTACTTCAGCTTCACACTTTGGAGAAGCTATAGGCAAAGACATTAACTCATGGTACCAAAGATCTCTTCCAGGAGTCATATCTACATCTGCACCAGATCTCTTCACAACAATTACAGAAATAATACTTGGACACTTAGAAACTGCTTCATCAACAATATTTTTTAGCGGTACAACTTTTCCGTTGTAAAAACCGCCATCAGCAGTAACCACTATCTTAGATTCTGCGTCATTGATTCTATCCCTCAAAGCCTCAACACTAAACCCTGCATATACTAATGTATGAATTGCTCCAATTTTTGCAGCAGCAAGCATTGCAATCATCTGCTCTGGAATTCTTGGCAGATATATGCTTACCCTATCTCCCTTTTGAACTCCCATAGCCTTCAGTACATTGGCAAACCTATTGACTTCTCTTTGCAATTGAAGATAGGTATAAGTCCTTACTTCGGAGCTTTCACCTTCCCATATAAGGGCCAGCTTATTTCTTCTCCAGGTATTTACATGTCTATCAAGCGCATTGTAAGCAATATTGGTTTTTCCACCTACAAACCACCTTGCGAAAGGGTAATCCCATTCCAAAACTTTGTCCCATGGCTTAAACCAAGTTAATTCTGAGGCAATTACAGACCAAAATGATTCAGGATGCTCTGCTGCATACTGGTAAATCTCATCATAGTTTTTGACATGTAATTTGGATTTTAATTCCTCAGAAGGATAAAAAAACTCCCCATTTTGATTTGTGGACATCTTTCTCCTCCTTTTAAATTGTTAGAATTGTTTGAATATTGTAACAATATTATTTTTGGTTGTCAAACTTAGAAATTTATTTTGTAATTTAAATTTTTTTAAGCAGTATCCAGGCTAAGAAGTTACGAACTATAGGCATTTTTCAACTCCCCTATTACATTTTACATTCCCCTGAAGAAGTTTGAAGAATCAATAAAGGTTATCTACCAGTTGATATATATATATATATATATATATCAAATATTTTTAGAGAATTTATAGCTTATTTATCCAAAAACTAAAATCTCTTCCAGGTACAAAGATGTCAAGACCTATTGAAGGTTCATCTAATAAATTTACCACAGTGTGTATTTCGTTTGGTTCTATATATACGCAATCGTTTTCCGATAATACTACTTCGCTGTCCTGGTTTCTTACAGACATTTTGCCTTTTAGCACAACTAAAATTTGGGCGTTAACGTGAAAGTGCTCTGGAGAAGCGTGATGCGGGGGCTTCACAAAATGTTCTATGGATATAGAGTCCTGGTTACAAAGGCTTGTTCGTTTCCAATCTTTTTGCGGCTCGTAGCTTTGTGCCGATTTAAAAAAAATAGGTTTCATTGTTTACCTCCTTTTAATTAAAAACAGCCCTTCCCTAAAAAAAATCTTATTTGATTTTATTTTACCACAAGTGTTTAGGGTTAAAGTTCTTAGAGTTATCTTAACTTTTTCAGTTAATATTTAATTTTTTATATTTAAAGAAGATACATAAATTATCAGAACGATTATTGTGCTGCCTTGCTTTTTAGCATATTGAACATAAGGTGGATATAACTTAAGATATATAAATATCTAATTAATTTGTTTTACACAAATAAATTTGGGAGGTGAACGGGACAAATGGAAGCTGATCAAAAAAAGATTAACCCCTGGAATGTCTATCCAGGCGCGTTTATTGGCTGGATGGTGGACGGCTTTGATCTAAGTATGATGTTTTTGTTAATACCGATTCTCGCACCTCAGTTTTTTCCAAAGAGTTCTGCAATAGCCATTATCGGAGTATGGAGCATTTATACCATTACACTGGTTTTTAGACCTTTGGGCGGAATTCTATTCGGCATTCTCGGAGACAAAATTGGCAGAAGAAAAGCAATATTTGCTGCAGTAGCTGGATTAGGAATTTCTGTATTTCTTACAGGATTCTTGCCAAACTATCATAGTATAGGAGTTTGGGCTCCAATATTACTCACATTTCTAAGGGCATTGACTGGCATATTTGCAGGAGGTGAATACAGCAATAGCGCAGTTATCATCGTAGAATCCGCAGAAAAAAATAAAAGAGGACGTTGGGGGGGAGCAATACAAGCAGGATATGCAGTAGGTTTCTTAGTTGCAGCAATACTATTTTTATTTTTACACTACGCAATACCAAAAGAGAGCTTTGCAAATTATGGCTGGAGATGGATGTTCTGGTCTTCAATAGTCTTAACAGTAATTGCACTTCTTGTTGTAAAGTACAG
>Ga0078972_1003180_pt1 | contig 50234 bp, 32 predicted proteins | sample YelNatPaOPGAMG01_FD_67568 | JGI IMG/M metagenome (GOLD analysis project Ga0078972, IMG submission 67568) | Hot spring thermophilic microbial communities from Obsidian Pool, Yellowstone National Park, USA - OP-RAMG-01 (SPADES assembly) (version 2) | ecosystem: Environmental > Aquatic > Thermal...
CACAAGCAGCGTCTCCATCGCGTTGCAAACCGCAGGACGCTGGCATTTGGCATTCATAACGATGCTTTCAGCCATCGCCAAATTGGCATCGCGCTCCACAAAAACATGGCAAACACCCTTGTAATGCTTGATCACCGGCACCTTGCTGCATTCTGCAACTGCCCGAATCAACCCCTCGCCCCCACGCGGCATGCACAAATCCACATACTGCGTCAGCGACAACAATGCCGGAATTGCCTCGCGTTCCGTGGTTGGCACAACTTGAATCGCATGCTCCGGAAAAGCCGGAAGCGCCGCTCTCGCTGCCTCAACCATCGTTTGCGCTATGATTTGATTGCTCCGCAACGCCTCCTTGCCCCCGCGCAAGATGCACGCATTGCCGGACTTGAAGCACAGACTCGCGGCATCGGCAGTGACATTCGGACGCGACTCGTAAATGATGACAATGACGCCAATCGGCGTGGAAATTTTTCTCAGCCTCAACCCATTCGGCCTGACTCGTTCATCCAGCACACGGCCCACGGGGTCCGGCAGCGCCGCCACTTCCCGCAAACCCCGCGCCATGGCCGCAATCCGCTTGTCATCCAGGCGCAGCCTGTCCAGCATGGCCGCCGACAGCCCCATTTCCTCCGCTGTCTCCAAATCAATCGCATTGGCGCCCTTTATATCTTCCGCCCGCGCTTCCAATGCATCCGCCATGGCTTGCAGACATCGGTTCTTTTCCGCGGTTGACAGTTTGGCCACCACCCGCGAAGCCGCCCTGGCCTGCTGGCCGAGCAGTGTCATTTGTTCCAACAACGTCATGCCGCAATCCTACTCCAGGAAGTCCTCTATTAGAAGCCGGAATTTACCGCTGTAACTTTTCCCATCATCCCGGCTCATCCCCGCCTGTTGTGTAATCGGCCGGAGATATTCCCTGCCCTCCGTGGAAAAGAAGTCTTTACTATTCCACTCGCCGGCTTGCCCTGCCGGATATGGAAACCTGCCACTATTGCGCCACCATCGTCTGGTTGCGCATCGGCGCGGTGGCAGGGAAATAAACCGCCGTGCCATCGGCCCATGAGGCCCTGACATGGTATTCCACATCATCATTTAAGGCGGCAGCCGGGAACCGCGCCCGGTACACCCCGCGCCCTACGTGTTCAAGTGGAACTTTGGCCAATGCGCCCCTCCCCATTGGCCGCCAGTATAGCGCGGCTTGTTTCGGCGGCTTTTCAGCCAGAATAATAACTGTCAAAGCCAGCGACTCGCCTCTGCGAAAACTCGTACGAACTGTCGGCACAATCAAACGCGGCGGTCCCTGATACTGTTTCGCCAACTGGCAATCTGCCGGCAACGGTTCACCCAAAATTTGTTCCATCTCTTTGGCTGGTTTTTCCAATAGATCAGGGAAAATGTGCTGCTCCCAATTCGCCACTGTGCCCAGCTCGCCGGGATTCGACACAATCGCCAGCAAATGCCGGTACATTTCCGTCACATATTTCACAAGCTCGCGACGGATTGGCAGCACCTTTTCACGGACAGCCTGTTTTTGCGCCGCCGGTTCCTTTTGGGCTTTGGCCTCCGCCAGCGCATTGGTAAGTCGCGGCATTGTGCAGTTGATCTGCGCCATGGCCTTCATGTAGCGGAAGGTTTCAAGCCAGTAATCGAACCGCTCACGATAACCGGCGCCCTTTATCTTCGGCCTCAGCGCCTCCAACTCATCCAAAAACTTGTATGCCTTTGATGCCTCCTCCCACGGGCGTTTGTCTGGATTAAGTCCGCCAGGCCCATGCACCCATTCGGCAGTGCGCGGCAGTTTGCAGTCCAGTTTTTCAAAAATTTTCGCTGCTTCCCTGCCCGCATCCGGCCCAAATTCGCTGACGGCCCATTCCAGGTAAAAATCGCCTATAGGCGGGTATTTTTGTTTGGCCGTTTCACTCTCTTGCGGCCAGTCAGCCTGATAATCTTTCCATGCCTTGCCGCCACAATTGATTTTTTGCACCCAGCCCGGCCCCTCGACAACCAATGCGGCAATGCTTGGATATTCCACCTGTGGAATAAAGGTTATCTCCAGCCAGCCATTGGTGACCTGGACATCCTTGAATGTGTAGTCCAATGCACGATTCCGGCCCACTTTTTCAAAAATATCCAGCGACTCGATGACAGTTGCATCCTGGATTTTTACTCCAAAAACACGTTTGCCCTTCTCCTTGTAATTTGGTTCGCAAAACTTGAGCGTAACAGTATATGCCCCGTTGGACACCGGCAGCCGGTAGGCCGAAACATCATAACGCACCGACCGGTACACCTCATCCTCTTCAGTGTCCGCTATCTCGGCCTTCTCAAAGTAGGCATATTTTCCGCCCTCAGGTCCGGCCAGATGGACAGAAGGTTCCGCGCCCTGATTCCAGCCTGCTTGATTCCATGCAGCCTGTGCAAGGGCAAGCACCGCCGGACCAAGCACCCGCGTGCGCCAGTGAATACCCATCAGCCCATCGCACCCGTAGCGCAACGCATCGGCTGCATCGCGTCGCATCCGCGCCGCCCAGAGTTGCGGCGCAGTCAGTCCAGGATCGTCCTCAAGCCACGGTATGGCCCATTTGCCGCGCCCCTGGATTTTCGCGAAACCCTTCTCAACCGGCGTTTTCCCAACCTGCCTGTTGATGCAGCTTACAGGCATTTCCTTGGGAAGCGCCTTGTCGAATAGTGCGCGGTCCTGCGGCGGCCCCAAAACCCAGCCGCATGTTGCCAGCGTAAATGGCGCGTTGACTTTCCGCGCCGCCGCCACCGCGGCCAGCAAATCATTGGTTGTGGCGGTTATCGCCTCCGGCTTCACACCTTCCCAGGTCCAGGTTTCAGGCGTCCAGAACCAATAGTAGTCCAAATCATGCATACGCATTATCCGCGTGAAAATTCCCTCGTAAATTTCCTGCACCGTTTTGATATCCTTTGGGTCCTTTCCCTGCGCCTTCAGGCGCTCCTGCACCTCCTTGGGTATGGTGAGCGGAGTCTCAGTCCCTATGCATGTCTTGATGCCCAGCAGGCGGGCATGCCGGAAAACATCGCGGAACATCTCGCCCGTGCGATTGAACACCGCGTTGCAGTCGGCCTGATTAGTTGGCGCCGGCAGACAATTTCCCATGACATCAGGCCCATAGGCATCGCCTGCAAACAATTCACTGCCGCCGCAGGAATAAGCGGAGATTTTCTTCGCCTTATACCCCCAATTGCCGCGCAGTGTGTTTTGGTAGCTTGCCGGGTAACTTGCCTTCACGCGCCCATCCGGCTCAACATCCCCAGCCGGCCCGATCCAGACAGTAGGCTCGGCGTTTGGATGGCCCTCCGGATAAGTGTGAAGCCCGAAAAAATTCATCCGCAATTTGGGCAACTGTGAAAGCACGGCCATGTAATCATCTTTGTTCCACCAGTCCGGCCCCTCCGGGAAATCGTGAAACGGCTGGATGCCTCTTAATGCGAATAGCGGCCGGCCAATTTCATCCATGTCCGGCAATCCAACCGGCGCCGGCGTCCTGGGCGCAAATTGCATCAACCTTTCAGCCCCCTTCGCAGAATCTGCCGGTGGCATCTGCAACCGCAGCGGCTCTTCCGGCAGCGAGTCGCCATGAAGATAAAACCGCACCCCCAGCTTCTCCGCAAACCTGTAAGCCGCGTAAAGCGTTCCCAAATCATCGCCTCCGGCCAACAACCACACTTGCGTTGGCTCCGGCGCAACCCTCCGCACTGTCTTCAACAAGTACTCCTGCGGTTTTAGGAACATCAATTCGGTATCGCTCCATCCAGATATTGCCAGTGACTTGATAAAAGGCCGATGCTTCGTCCCAACAACCACCAGACGCGTTTTGTCCGGCAACTGCTCTTTGACAGGCATAATCGGACACAACACACCAGTCCGAAGGTACAAATATCGGCGGACCTCCCTGGCGGCCAACTGTTCCAATTGCGCGCAATCTTGTGCCACGGCAATTGCAAGCGGCGGAGCGCCAACCTGGCTATCCCCGGCTCTGGCATTTGAACAAAAAACCAATATCCCCACCGACAGCGCCGCCATTAGTTGATGCCGATTTTTGACCATAAAATAATCGCCTGACATTTTGTTTGTTGGAGAATTTTTACTTTGTTACCGGAAAGTTTTTGTTGCCGGTTTCCTTCACTGAAGGCAGCCCGCTTTGAGGCCCGCACTGTGGCGGCGAAATTAGCCGTTCCGCACCTTTGGGAGGTTCCTGTCTGACCGGCATCAGCCGCAAACGTTCCCTGGGAGGCTGGACGCCCCCATTTTCAAACTTGAATCCGAGCAACTCCGCAAATCTGCGGACTCCATTTTGCAGCGCCGCATCATCGCCACCTGTTATCAACCAATACTTTCGCTCCTGCCATTGCACTGTTTGCAAGTGGTACTCGCCGGGCTTCAGAAACATTAGCGTAGTGTCGCATCCGCCTGAAATTGCCAGGCTCTTCACATAAGAACGATGCCGGCCGGCGGCAACCACCACATTCCGGTACTGGTCAGGCAACTGGTTGGAAATGACCACAATTGGAATTTGCTGGCCGGTGCATTGTTGCAAAAAACGGCAGACTTCTCGCGCCGCATCCGACTCCGCCGGAGTTGGTTCGGCAGGCATCGCCACAACTACCAGCGGCCATGAAGGCGCAACAGCCGTCGCAGCCTGTAGAAGCCCGCTGAATCCCGCAACAACCATCAAGCCGGCCAAAATGATCCTTCTGCGCATAATGATACTCTACGTTTTGGCGCATGATAAACCCTTGCTCCGGCGCCGCTCCAGAAAAAATTACGCTTTGGCCACGGTTTCAACCGCAGCCACCGTCAGTTCCCTCCCGCCAGCGCCTGAAATCGCTGGATAATCGGAAAATCACCGACCAGCTCGAATGAATATTCAGTACTGCGTCCGGGAAGTCGAATCCGCACCTGTTCAACCCCCTGATTGTGCGGATTGCATGCAATAACCAGGAGCGTCCGGCCATCGGAGGAAAGCTTGGCGCGAACAAGCGGTTCTTTGTTCAAGCTTGCATAACTCGGATAACGTTCATCACCCGTGCGCCATATCCGGTTGCGCGATGTCCACAGCTCCGGCATCTCCCACGATGTGGCAGCTTCAATGATGTCTTTGTTGCGCGCAGCCTGCCACATTCCCAGCACGTGGTAGTTGTAGAATCCAAAATATTTCAAGTAATAATAGACAGGCGTTTCAACACCGTTGAGTTTGTGCTTTGGCGGCTGCTCGCGAACCCGCCAGTCGGAATAATCGGCCAATTCCTCGCTGTAACGCGCCCCTATTTCCCAACACTGCAGGCCGTCCATGACACAATGGCCGAAAAGTGACAGCGCATAAGTTGAGGAAGCCGGCGCCTGATGTTTCAGCCCTTCATTGCGCAGCCGCCCTTTGGCATCCGCGAAGCGATACTGCGAAAGCGGATAGCCGTCCACAAATTCCACCTGTATCCATGTCGAAAGTATGTTCGGCACATTCGGCCGGGCGCGCTTGCCCTGTTCCCACTCCTGCACAAACGCATAAAGTTGCGACGGCTTGGAATTGTTGATCCAATAGACCGATGGATTGCCGAGGTTGAGATGACACCGCTCAAAAACAGGATGCAAATCGGCCTCGGGCCGCTCATATTTTTCGCGCCACTGCTGCGCGCCTTTGCGATCCACCACACCGGTCGGCTTGCCATCCCAAATGCTGTCAAATATCCGGAATGACCCTCGCACCACCCCAACTCCCCAGCATCCAAACAAAACATCAGGCCTGCGGGCGCGCACTTCATCAACAAGATTGCGGAACGCGGCATACTGGTGTTCACGCCATAAGTGCGAATTCGGCGCTTCAAAATCCGGAATGATTATTGCGCAACGCTCCGCCCAGTGATGGAACGGCTCGATCCTCCAATTCTTCGGGTCTGTTGGGTCTGCCGAAAATGCGTCGCGCGCGCCATCATGCGGAATCCATTCGTTGTCGCCAAACAAATGGGCGCGGCGGTCGCGTGTTCCTTGATCCCCGCCGGGTGTCATTGCCACGGGCGAAACATGCGTGAACCCAAAATCGTACATTGGACATCGCCCGTTGCGGTCCTGCTGCCGGGCCTTGGCCGCCCCCTGCCAGAGTGCGTATTTGCCGCGTGGCAACGTCCATCCTGATGGGAACCATGTTCCTTCATCAAAATCATACGCCAGACGGTTTGTGGGAACGTGAAACCAGTCCGGCAACCCGATTCGCTGCCGTCCACCCAAAAGTATTATTTCCTGGTAGTTTTCCCGAACTTCCCACGGCTTGGCGGGATTGTAAAACTCCACCGTCAAATTGATTGGCAGACCGGCAAATGCCGCCGGAAAAGTGAAATTCTTGAGCGGAACTGACATCGGCGCGCCCATATTGAATGTCCAGCGCTTGCCGCACCCGGCCACCTGGTAGCTATCCCATGCCGTGTCAGTTACCGTCAGTCCGTCACCGGCTACAACACAGCGCATCGCCAGCCGCCCTGCATGATTGGTAATCCCATCGCCAAGTTGTGGCCAGAGTTTGACCGCAGGTTGCCCCGCAACAACCCCGGCAAAAATAAATAATGCCATTGTTACCACCAGGCCGGCTTCAGTCCGCATCCATCTTTTTCTTACAACTGGCCGGTCATTCCGCCAAATGTTTGCCCCAAGGTTTTTCTGAATCATGTTGCCTCTAAATTTACGGCGCATAATAAGCCCTTAATCTTGAACTGCCACATAAAAACAAAAAACGCATCAAGATAACCTGCCCACGCCGCCGGCCATCAAGCAGCATCCGGCCATGTTGCTTTCAGCAGAGCCGGCAGAATCACGCCTGAGGGGCCTTGCAGGAAAAAATCGGCATCGGCGGTCAAAGGCGTGCGCTGTGGATTAATCTCCACCAAAATCGCGCCGGAATCCAGCGCGGCGTGTGGAAGAGCCGCCGCTGGATATACAACAGCCGAAGTCCCGATCGAAAAAAATACATCGCACTTTTCGCTGGCCCTCTCTGCAGCCGACAACGCGGCTTCCGGCAAATTTTCACCGAACCACACCACGTCCGGCCGCAGAAAAGCCCCGCAACGCCTGCAACGTGGCGGGACGCCGCCGTCCTCGTCATACTCGGTGACAACAATGTTTTCAGCAGAACACTTCACACGCGAAATATTGCCATGCAGCTCGATTACATTCCTGCTGCCCGCCCGCTGGTGAAGCCCGTCCACATTCTGCGTAATCAGGGTAAATTGCGTAACTTTTTGCTCCAACGCGACCAGCGCCAGATGTCCCGGATTTGGCTTCGCCCCTGCCACCATTTGCCGCCTCCAGGCATACCATTTCCAAACCCGCTCTGGATTCGCCGCAAATGCTTCGGGTGTGGCCAGTTCCTCCGGCCTGAATTGCGCCCAAATGCCCGTCTGGGCATCGCGAAATGTTGGAACGCCGCTCTCTGCGGAAACGCCCGCGCCGGTAAGGACGGTCACACACCTCGCCTTCCCAAGCGCGGCTGTCAACTCGGATGGAAACTCAGTCAACTTTGCTTATTTTAACGTCTGTTTTCACCACCTTGCCGTCATTGGCGGAAACGAAAATTTCTCCTATCTCAACATCCTTGTCCGGCTTTTTAAGCTTCGCCGCCCAGAGCTTTATCTTCCATGTAGGCGTCTCCTCGTAATTCTCAAGGTGCATTGATGTGGCAACAATCTTTACCCTCTCCAAAACCGGCTCTTTCAGCGCGATCTTCAGCGCCTTGTCCGAGTCCACATTCAGCGCCTTTGAGTTCAGCTCAACATCCCGGTCTCGTACCCTCGCCCAAATCCGCAGCGGCTGTTTTACGGACATTACCTTGCCCCCGCCGAACTTGACCTCCTGCACCTTCCCCTTCGCAAGGGAATCGTAGTAGTACACGTACCATATTGTCGGAACCACGCCATTTATTGACTTTTCAGAGCGTATCTCCACCACCCGATTCCGGCAATGCTCCGGCACGCTCTTGTTGCCCTCCTTTACCAACTCAAATGCAGTAGCGTCTGATGCACGGACACCGCCCGCCAGCATTAGCAAACCGGTGGCGGCAAGAATTTTCAAAAGTCCAATCTTTGTTTTCATAAATCCACATTACTATTTTCCGGCCATAATGGCAACAACGAGGTTCTGCACACGCCATGCCACTCCTGCCACGCCGGGACTGCGTGTTAAATCTGTCCGCCCTCTCACCAATCCGACCCGCAATCCCGCACCCGGCACAGCCAGTGGCGCGACTCAGGGCCGCTTAATTCAGTCCCTTCAAAGCCTGACTCGCCTTCTGCCGCGTGCGGTTGCTGGTGCTCTTGTCCACAACCATTTGCAACGCCCTCTTGCGCAAATCCTTCGATGCGTTTTTCAGATCATCCCGCGCCGCCAGTGTTGCAATCGTCGAAAAGGCATCCTCGGCAACATTCTGATCTTCAGCCAGAGCAAGCAGTATTTCCAGCGAGCCGCCATCCTGGATCGCGCCTGCCGCCGATATGGCAATGCGCTTTTCCTCCGCGCGCTGCATTAGTGGCAAAGCCGCCTTTATCCGCTCGATCTTCGCCGTGGCGCTCAAGTTCTTCGTCCCTTGAACATACTGAAGATAGCCGCGAAGCCCCAAAACCTTGTGCAAAGTCTTCTGACCGGACTTCGCCAGCTCCAGCAACGCCTCACCGGCGGCGGCATCATCCGGCCAGTTGCTCGGCCAGGACGAAAGCGAGCGCACCGCGCCATCGCGCACCGATTCATCGGCGTCCTGCAATGCGCTTTTAAGTGCAGCCAGCGCCTCCGCCCCGCCTGCGGCAGCCAGCGCATGCAATCCAATCAACCGCAATGCCGGTTCAGCGGCCTTTGCAAGCGGCATCAATGCTGGCACGCATTTCTCCCTCTGCCGGTTGCCAATGGCCACAAGCGCCTTTTCAATATCCTCGCGGTCTGCCGCGCTTGATGTTTTTTGAGCCAGTGCAACAAGGCCGCCGACCTGTCTCTCGTCACCCATCGCGCCAATGGCGCCAAAAGCCGCCTTACGAACTGTGGCATCGGCCGAGCCGGCCTGTCGCTCTATCACAGGCAGCGCGGCCTCCAAACGCCGCTGGGCGGCAATTTCAATCAACAACGGCAGCATTTTGCCGGTTGCATTTGCGAGACGTTCAGTCAGAAACGTCTCCACTTCACGGCCCGGCAGGCGCAGCAAAACCGTCTTTGCTGCCTTGCTTAATTCCGCGTCATTTTCCACCGCCACATCAAGAAGCGCGGGCAAATCGGCGGAAGTGCCAATGCGTTCCAATGCGCTCAATGCCGCCAGCCGCGTTGTTTTCGAGCCGCTGCTCATGGCCTTCCGGATTGCCGGCAACGCCGCTGCATCGTTCCGGTCTGCCAGCGCCATTACCAACGCAGTCTGGCGCTCCGGCGCCGTCCGCTCCAGTTCAGCAGCAAGCGCCTGTGTGACCGCCGTTCCCGGCAGCTCACGTGCCGTCCGTAAGCCAATCTGGAAAAACCCCTTGTCAGGGGAACGCAGTTGCTCAAGCAAAAGCGCCACTCCATCGTTTTGACGCGCAAGTATTGCGCCACGCACCGCCTCCAATACCCTTTGCTTGGGAACCGGCGCCTGCCGGACGGTATCGAATAACTTGATCGCCGCATCCCTTTTGCCCGAAGCCAGCAACATTTCAGCGCATTTGATGCAGCCCTCCGCTGCCTCCGAACGCACCTGCGGCGGCGCACTGCTTAACAGCGGCACCAGCGCACTGCTCGCCGCATCGCCACCTATCCTCCCAAGCGCAGCCGCGGCTGCGGCCGCCACCTCTTCATCGGCGTCCTTCAGCTTGCCTGTCAGCGCGCTCACAGCCTGAGCATCGCGACGGCGACCGATTGAATTGATAACGCCGACAAGCAGCCGCCCCTGCACCTTGTTCAGTGCCGCACGCAAAGCCGCATCCGCCTCCGGCTCCGGTATCGCCTCCAGAGCAATCCGCGCCCACGATGCAAGTTTGGGATTTTCAAGCAGCGGCGCCAACGCCGGCACCGCATTTTTCCCGCCATAAATCGCAAGTTTCTTGCATGTGATTGCCTTTTCCGAATCAGGCGCGTTTGATTGCAAAACGGCGATTAATTCCCTCTCCTTGTTTGCATCGGCGGCAGCCACCTGACACACATAAGGCGCGACAACGGCCACCAACAGCCCGCACACCCAGCTTTTCAAATAGTGATTTATGTTTTTCATGGTATCGCTTCCCTGTTGAATTTCGGTTTACGGTTGGTAGTTCGGAATCATGCCCGCCACGGCTCGCGCCATGCCTCTGAACGAAGCCGGTTGGCCTCTTCATCGCCAATAAATTCATTCTTCAGCGGGTCATACATGACCTTCCGTTTCAAATAGAGCGCTATGTTGGCCGCATGACACGCGATGTGTGACCAACATGCAACATCCGCATTCGCTCGCGTCTGGCCTCGCGTCTTCACGCAATCCAGAAAATCCCGGACATGAAAATCGGCCGGATACCCCCCAATTTTTGCCCCCTTGCCAATCAACAAAGAATCTGAGCTGGCAACAATGTCGCCATTATCGCCGGTTTCCACCCATCCCGTTTCCCCCTCGAACCTGACCGGACACGACCCAAGCGGCAGCCAGCCGTCATTGCGCATTACAAGGCGCACCCCGCTGGCGTAGCGCGCATGCAACTCCTTCCCGACCGGCTCATACTCCACCGGCGCAGTCCCATCGGCATTGGCCGCCCACTGGCAAAGGTCAACACAATGCGAACCCCATTCAAGGCAGCCGCCTCCTACCAGGCCGCCGCCCTTCTCAAAGTTGAATCCATTCAACAATCCTTTGTTGAACGGCCGCCACGCCGCAGGGCCCAGGTACAAATCCCAATCCACCGTTTCCTTGTCCGGCTCCGGCTCTTCCGGCGCCCAACCGCTCATGCTTGTTCCCAGCCCCCCCGGATGCGCATGAACCGTTTTCAATTTCCCCAGCTTGCCGGTGCGCGCCAAATCCACGCAGAACATGAAATTCGGCAGACTGCGCCGCTGCGTGCCCGCCTGGAAAACCCGGCCGGTCCGCCGGAACGTCTCCGCAAGCGCAAGACTGTCCGCTATTGTCTTAGTGCATGGCTTCTCGCAATACACATCCTTGCCGGCGCGGGCGGACAAAATTGAAGCTGCGGCATGCCAGTTGGGGCCGGTCGCTATCAGCACCGCGTCAATATCGCTTCTCGCAAGCAACTCCCGCAAATCCCGATACATCTTGCAATCGGAATTCTTGTAATGATTATCCGCCATCTTCTTGACGGCCTCGCGCCTTGCGGCCTTCACATCCGCGATGGCCACAAACTGCACATCCGATTCATGCAAAAAACACCCGAGCACATACGAACCCCGGTTGCCGATGCCGATGGCCCCCAGCACTATCCGCTCGCTCGGAGCCACGCCACCATCTCGCCCCAGCACCCGCCCGGGCACGACAAGCGGCGCCGCCAGAATCGCCCCCGCTTTTGCCGCGGTGATTAGAAAATTCCGCCTGTTAAACAACGATTTTGCCTCTTGGAACTTTGTCTTTTTCATAAATCAACTCTTCCCATGCCGCCATGAACCAAGACACGGCTCGCGCATGGTCTGAATCCGGACTATGCGCACTATCCCATCCCATATCAAGCAGATATTTCCCCAACCCCTGGAATGAACAGACACACCATTATCTCAAATTTCAAATTTGAAATCTCAAATCTCAAATCTCAAATTTGAAATCGAGCGTAGCGTGGAATCTCAAATCTCAAATCTGCGATCAAGCGTAGCGTGTCATCTCAAATCGTGGTATTTCAAATCTCAAATCTCAAATCCAGCGATGCGTGTCATGCTCCACCTCATCCATTTTCCCACAAAACCACAAAACCACCACCAGTTAGCTCTTCCAATTTCAACCCCTTTGTGTCTCCGTGTCTTTGTGGTGAACCTTTGGATCGTAGCTGCCGACGTAAGGCGGCAGAAATCATAATGGCGTAATTAGCGTTTATTCGCGTAATTCGCGGTTAAAAAAGAAAATTGGAAACCACGAATGCACGCTAATGAACGCGAATTTATGAAAAGAATCCAGGCACAATCGATAAAGATAGGTGCGATTCATCCGCCAACTGACATTGGCGGCTACGTTGTATTTGTGTGTTCGCGTCTTTGTGGTGAGCCTTTGGATCGTAGCTGCCGCCGTAAGGCGGCAGAAATCATAATGGCGTAATTAGCGTTTATTCGCGTAATTCGCGGTTAAGAAAGAAAATTGGAAACCACGAATGCACGCTAATGAACGCGAATTTATGAAAAGAATCCAGGCACAATCAGTAAAGATAGGTGCGATTCATCCGCCAACTGACATTGGCGGCTAAGTTGTATTTGTGTATTCGTGTCTTTGTGGTGAGCCTTTGGATCGTAGCTGCCGACGTAAGGCGGCAGAAATCATAATGGCATAATTAGCGTTTATTCGCGTAATTCGCGGTTAAGAAAGAAAATTGGAAACCACGAATGCACGCTAATGAACGCGAATTTATGAAAAGAATGCAGGCGCAATCGGTAGAGATGGGTGCGATTCATCCGCCATCTTACGATGGCGGTTACGGAAAACAGAACGGTGGCCGTTTCTGAGCACTCTGTCTTCGTAGCTGCCGCCGTGAGGCGGCAGAGATCATAATGGCATAATTGGCGTTTATTCGCGTAATTCGCGGTTAAGAAAGAAAATTGGAAACCACGAATGCACGCTAATGAACGCGAATTTTCGGGCATGTTTGGGTGTCCGCCATCTTGCGCTGGCCAAAACTAACTGCGGAGAAGTTGGATTCCGACCACCCTAACTGAAGTCTATCAACTTGAGTCCCTCCACTCCAATTGGAATGAAAACCACTTCAACCTAGTTTTCCGGTTTCAATAGGCGTTTTGAATTGCGAAATTTTCCAGAACAAACCTTGCACGTTCCCGACGCAACATCTCGTAAGGCGTATAAAACTTAATGTTCAATCCCATGCAGACGTTGGGTATTTTGATGCGCTTTGTGGAATCGGCAAAGATTTCGTGCGTTACCACGGAAGAGTGTTTTGCCAGCGCATGCGCAATCAAGTAATAGTCTGCGCTCTGGAAAAACGTGTAAATGGCCGCAGGTTCGTAACGCTGCGAATTAGCCCACTCACTTACCCGACCAAGGCTGGACACAACACTGGCATCCGTTGGAAGGAATAGTCCACGGCCATTTTGGCGCACCCAGTCAGACAATTCATCATTTCCCGCCTCAATTTCAACCGCCACCTTGTCAATGCTAAAGACCAGACCATTCTTATTGTTTTGCACAAGCCAGTCCCAGAACGCTGGACAGAAGTCGAATCCGTAATACAGGTTCTTGGCCTGGATGAACACATTTGCGTCCAGCAGGTAGCTCTTGACTCGAACATTAGTTTGAGAGCGGCCTTGGACCGCTTTCGGCTCTGGCTCTGGTAATGCTGGACAGCTCATGCCATCACCCCCAGTTCGCGCGCTGCAGCGTAGAATGTTGAAGTTTTGCGGATGCCAAGCATCCGGAAAGCCTCTTGAAATAGAGTTTGACCCTCCAGGGTGCTGGTTACCACTGCGCTGGCGAAACGCCAGCCTGTCCGCACAGAAAGTGTGCGGTAGAAATTGCCGCCGCCGGTTCCACGGCGCTCCAGTGTGCGAAGGCGCGCCAGTTCATGCCGGTACATTTCCCAAAGCGTTTGTTGGTCAATAGAGCCAGCATCGTATAACCGGCGCAAGATGACCAGCGAGCTTACCTTATAGTAGTGTGCAAGACGCTGGACTTCATCGGACAACGATTCTCCGGCGTTGTAATTGGCGCGGAAGTCGTCCATTGGAACCAGCAGCTCTGCTGCGACGGCATTGCACCAGCGCTCGATCCGGTGGGCCGGAGGCCTGCCAGCCTCGGCGTCCGAAATGCCGCTTTCGCCGAGCCAGACATGCGCCAGTTCATGCGCGAGCGTGAACATTTGTGCAGCCTTGCTGTCCGCTGTGTTGATGAAAACCAAAGGCGCGAGGTCGTCCACCAGCGTAAAGCCCCGAAATTCCGCTACTTCAAGTTTGCGATGCGGGTTGTTGCCAACGATGGAACTGGCCATGACCAGCACGCCTGCTTCCTCGATTTTTTCCGCCATTTGACGCAGCGCGTCAGTCCAAGTGGGCAATTGCTTTCGATCGCTGACCGAAAGTCCAACTATTTCCCGCATGTGGGAAGCGACATCAACCGGTGAATCTCCAAGTTTGGCGGCGTTCACGAAAGGCACGCGCGCCAAGCCGTGCAATCGTGCGTAATCCCTGTACCAGTCCTGCCGCTGCTGGCAAAGGTAGATGGTGTCAATCAACTCCGGACTGGGCTGTGCAACCGGCTGGTCGGCCAGCGTGCGTAAGTCGGGCACGGGCAATTGCTCTACAGGAGGCTCAGCCATGAACAGATAGCCTATGGGCACGTGGACCACCCGCGCGAATTCTTCAAGCTGGCGCAGTGTTGGCAGCTCTTCACCGCGCTCCCAGGCCGCGAGCTTGGGAAAACGATGCAGCAGCTCGTCCGCCTCAAGCCCGGCTCGTTTGCGTGCCCAAATCAGCATGGCTTTTTTGATTGCAACGCGTGTCATAATCGTCGTGCTTTCAAAAACCTCTCCGCCTTTACCACCTGAAGCATGGCGGATGGGAACTTGGGCTGGCAAGGGTAAAGATATTTCCGTTTTGCGGCTGCTCCGGGTGGCGGGAATGGGGGTTGTAAAATTCAGGTGAAAAATGTTTTTTCGGCTTTTAGAATATTTTCCGGGGAATTAGAGTCAAACGTTGCAAGTTAATGTTTTGCGAATCGGAAATGTTTGTCTGTAGAGGCGGTCGAATTGCGGCGGCTTTTGCCCTGGTCTGTTTGTGCGCAGGCATTGCCTGGGGGGCATCCGGCACCGGCGCGGCGCCTGCGGCGGTGGAGACGCCTGTCTTTGATCCGCCTGGCGGGGTTTATGCCAATGAACTGTCGGTCAAGCTGAGCTGCAAAACACGCGGGGCAACCATTTATTACACAACTGACGGCGGGGAGCCGACAACCAATTCGACGGTTTACACCGGCCCAATCAAGGTGAGTGAAAATACGCGGCTCAAGGCGCGGGCATTTGCAGCGGAGCGGCCGGCCAGTGACATCGGCGCCGCCGTTTATGTGTTGCTGGATGATGACTTGCGCGATTTCAGTTCAAATCTGCCTTTGGTTGTGCTGAACACTTTTGGGGCGTTGTTGGTGGATGATTACAAGCGGCCTGCATACATGACGATTCTTGCGCCGCAAAAGGGCCGGACGCGGCTGGAGGGGAAGCCGCATTTTCAGGGGCTGGCGGATGTTGAATTGCGCGGCTCGACTTCGCGGCGGTATCCGAAGCGTTCGATGGGTTTTGTGTTGCGGGATGAAACGACGCACAGCGACCGCGATTTTGGGTTGCTAGGGATGCCGCCCGAGTCGCACTGGGTGCTTTATGCGCCGTATTCTGACAAGTCACTGATACGGGATGTGCTTGCGTATGATTTATGGGCTGCAATGGGGCATTACTCGGTGCGCAGCCGGTATGTTGAGATGTTCGTATGCCGTCAGGCAAAGCGGCTTTCGCGTGAAAATTACGTGGGGGTGTATGTGCTGCTGGAGAAAATCCGGCGCGGCCCGAACAGGGTTAACATAGCGAAGCTGGGTCCTGACGACAACAGCGAGCCGACAATAAGCGGCGGTTACATAATCAAGAAAGACAGGCTTGACCGGAATGACAACCCGTTCACAACAAGTCTGGGGCATACTCTTGGAATTGAATATCCCAAGGGTGAAAAGCTTACAGCCGCCCAAAAACAGTGGATAAACCGGTGGTTCAATGAATTTGAGGCGGCCTTGATGGGACCGGACTATGCCGACCCGGCGAAAGGTTATGCGCGCTACATAGATGTGGATTCGTTCATTGATTATTATTGGATAGTCGAAATGCCCAAGACAATAGACGGTTTTGCTTACAGCATGTTCATGCAGAAAGATCGCAACGGCAAACTGGCGATCTCGGCGATCTGGGACTGGAATTTCAGCTTTGGCAACGCCAACTATAATGGCGGGGATGAAACCGATGGCTGGTACTGGCCGAATCTCGGCCCGGAACATTATCCGTGGTACGGCCGGCTGTTCACTGATCCGAATTTCAAGCAGAAACACATTGACCGGTGGGCTGAATTGCGGCGGGGCGTGTTTGCGACTTCAAATCTGATGGCGCGCATAGATGCCTACACCAATTTGCTGCATGAAGCGCAGGCGAGGGAGTTTGAACGCTGGCCGCGGCTCGGGCGCTACGTCTGGGCCAACGCGGATGCTGATTGGCCAAACACCACCTACGCCGGAACAATTCAGTACATGAAAAACTTTCTGCGTTTGCGGCTGAAGTGGATAGACAGCCAGTTCACGCCGGCGCCGGAGCTTGGCGCGTCGGATGGGGCGGTGCCGCGCGATTTCATGCTGCCAATCAAGTCCGAGCATCCGGTTTACTACACGCTGGATGGGACTGATCCGCGGCTGCCGGGCGGCGGCGTGAATCCGGCGGCCATTGAATACAAGGAGCCGGTTAAAATCACCGGCCCGGTGAAAGTGTTTGCGCGCGCGCGCAAAGATGATCAATGGAGCGCGCCCGCCAAAGCGACTCTGACAATCGGCCGCCGGCATTAAAGCCGCCGGCCAGTGGCGCGGCATAAATCAATCTTCATTTGACAACAACGCTGTTGCAGAGTGTCTGTTGATTTGTTAGTCTGCCTCCACAATGAGCGCCAACAAAACGACGAAAGAACAGAAGCCATCAAAAGCCCCGGACTCGGCTGCAGCGCGCTGGGTTTCGTACCGTCCTGAGATCAAGGTGCTGGACTGCACCATTCGTGACGGGGGATTGATGAACAACCACAAGTTCAGCGATGAAGTGGTCAAAAGCGTGTACAACGCCTGCGTGGAGGCCGGCGTTGATTACATGGAGATTGGCTACAAGGCATCCCAAAAGTTGATTGTGCCGGGGGAGTACGGCGACTGGAAATATTGCCGCGAAGAAGATATCCGACGGATTGTGGGCGATAATCCGACGCAGTTGAAGCTCGCAGCAATGGCTGATGCCGAGCGGACGGATTACCACACTGATATTTTGCCCAAGAAAGACAGTGTGCTGGACATGATCCGGGTGGCCACCTACATAAACCAAATCCCAACGGCGATGGACATGATAAAGGATGCCCATGACAAGGGGTATGAAACCACGGTCAACCTGATGGCGGTGTCCGTTGTGCCCGAACGCGAGCTGAACGAGGGGCTTGAGGCGCTGGCCGAATCCGAGGCGGGGGCAATATATCTCGTGGACAGTTTCGGGGCGCTTTACAGCGAGCAGATTCACTATCTGATGCGCAAATATCTGACTTACGCCAAGCCCAACGGCAAGGAAGTGGGCATCCATGCCCATAACAACATGCAACTTGCCTATGCCAATACCATCGAGGCAATCATCCATGGCGCAAACATGGTTGATGCCACAATCGCCGGTCTGGGCCGTGGCGCCGGCAATTGTCAGATGGAATTGCTGCTGGCTTTCCTGCACAATCCGAAATACCGGCTGCGGCCAATTTTACGGTGCATACAGGAGCACATCGAGCCGCTGCGTGAGAGTTTGAAGTGGGGTTACGATTTGCCCTACATGCTCACCGGTTTGCTGAACCAACACCCGCGCGCCGCCATCAAATTCAAGGAAAGCAAAACGCAGGGCGACATTTTGGAGTTCTACGATTCCATCATTGACTGATGGCGTGGGTCAGGCGGTTCACCAATTGACCGGCACTTCGACTTTGTCGCCGAATCGTGTGTTGTAAAACACCTTTTTGTGCTGGCGACCGTATTCGTGCAGCAAACGGGTGAGTTTGACATCATAGCAGCAGTACTCGGCGATTTCCACAAGGCGCCCTTCCTTGTACCATTGAAGGGCCTGCATGCCGTCGGCGATTTTTTCCACGCCAAGGGTTGCCGATGCGTAGGCGTCCAGCGGCAGCTTCCTTTGTGTCACTTCAGTCAGCGAAACCAGCAAATCAAGGGTTGGCAACTGGCGCATGTCCAGTGTGGTGTAGCCGTGCAACACGTCATAATCAAAGCGCAGGATGTTGAAACCCACCACCAAATCGGCCCGCTGCAATTCCTTGACCAGATCGTGGACGCGCTGCTCGGAATAGATCGTGTATTTGCCGGTCTGTGTGCTGTAAGTGACACCGATGCTCATGCGCATCTCGGAAATTTTGTCCCATCCGCCGACTTCGGCTGCTGATTTCTGCGTTTCCAGGTCGAAATAAACAATGTTTTGCATCTCCCCTGAGCTTTTAACGGCAACCGGCTGGCGGTTCAACCGCTTTCGGCAAAAAAACTTTGCACTTTTTGCGCCGCTCCGTAGCCTAGAGGCATGGCGGCTTCTGATTTTGATGTCCGGTATGTGGCCCATCTGGCGAGGCTGGCGCTAACTCCCGCCGAGGAGGCCGAGTTCGGCGCGCAACTGGCCGATGTGCTGGCCTATATGGAGCAGTTGAAAAAAGTGGATGTGACCGGTATTTCACCCACGGCGCATCCGTTCCCGCTGCATAACGTCACCCGGCCGGATGTAGTTCAGCCGTCATTACCAACATCTGAGGCACTGCGCAACGCGCCGGCAAGCGCCGACGGCCTGTTTCTGGCGCCAAAAATTGTCGAGTAACCCATGGCCAATCGTTTGACAATAAGCGAACTTGCATCCCGGCTTGAGCGGGGCGAGTTGACATCAAGACAGGCCACGCAAGCCTGCTTGGACCGCATAGCGGCCGTGGATTCGCAAATCCACGCGTTTTTAAGTCTGGATGCGGAGGATGCCCTTGCCCAGGCCGATGCCGCTGACAGGCGGCGGGCTTCGGGCGAGCGCGGCCCGTTGCTGGGGGTTCCTGTTGCCGTCAAAGATGTCATCGCCGTCAAAGGACACCGGCTGACTTGCGCATCCAAAATCCTGGGGCAGTTCGTCTCGCCTTACGACGCGACTGTAATCGAAAAACTCAAGGCCGCGGGCGCCGTGGTTTTCGGGCGGCTTAACATGGACGAGTTTGCGATGGGCAGCTCCACGGAAAATTCCGCTTTTGGGCCGACGCGCAATCCGTGGGATTTGGAGCGTGCGCCGGGCGGTTCTTCGGGCGGTTCCGCGGCGGCGGTGGCGGCGGATGAATGCGTGGCGGCGCTGGGTTCGGATACTGGCGGCTCGGTGAGGCAGCCTGCGGCTTTCTGCGGGTGCGTGGGGCTGAAGCCAACCTATGGCCGGGTATCGCGCTACGGTCTGGTTGCTTATGCCTCATCATTGGACCAGATAGGGCCGGTAACCAAGACCGTTCGTGATGCGGCCATTTTAGCCGAGGTCATCAGCGGACATGATGTGCGCGATTCAACCAGTTTGCCGCATCCGGTTCCGCGTTATTCCTCCGCGTTGACCGATGATTTGAGCCTTAAGGGAATGAAAATCGGTCTGCCAAAGGAATATCAGGGGGGCGGGCTTGATTCTGAGGTTAAAACGGCTGTGGATGATGCAGTCAAACAACTGGCTGCGCTTGGGGCGGATGTGATGGAGATTTCGCTTCCTCACACAGATTACGCGATAGCGACCTATTACATCATTGCCACTGCGGAGGCCAGCGCCAACCTGGCACGGTTTGATGGCATCCGTTATGGTGCGCGCAAGGACGGCTCCGATCCGATCGAGCTTTATAAAAACACGCGCGGGGCCGGTTTCGGACCGGAGGTCAAGCGGCGCATCATACTGGGAACGTACGTGTTGAGCAGCGGCTATTACGATGCCTATTACCTTCGAGCCATGAAGGTCAGGACGCGCATCCGCGAGGATTTTTTGCGGGCCTTTGAAAAGGTGGATGTGATCGTTACGCCCACAAGCCCGACGCCGGCTTTCCGGCTGGGCGAAAAAACAGGCAATCCACTTCAGATGTATTTGGCGGATATTTTCACCATCTCATGCAATTTGGCGGGGTTGTGCGGCATCAGTGTGCCATGCGGATTCAGCAGCAGGCCGCGCCTGCCTGTCGGTTTGCAATTTTTGGGCAGGCCATTGGGCGAGGAGGCCATCCTCAAGGCCGCCCATGCTTATGAGCAAAGCACGCCATGGCACAAGGAAAAGCCGGTTTTGCCAACCTGACTGTGGCGTTGACTTGAGGCTGGTTTTTCATAAATTATGCCCAAGAACCTGGCAACTATGTGGCAGAGAAACGGGGATATGCTGGACGAGAAAAGACAGTGGTTGAGGGATTTTCCGTGGCCGGCAGTGTGCGCCATACATGAAAAATTGTGCGCCGAGGCCAAGCTTTCACCACGGGCGCATGACAATTGTCCGGAAGTCGAAAAGCTGTGGACTGCCAACTATGAGCGGACAATGAGTCTGCGCGAGGCATTGGATTTGTGCCGCCATGCGCGGAATCAGCAGCCGTTTGTGTATCTTGGCGATTCGACTTTCAACCAACTTGTCAGCGTCGTGCTGGACGGGGTGGCGCAGCCGCTCCCGCCAGTCGAGGCCCAGATTCTGCGCAATACAGTCAACCATTATGTTGCCGGGCGTGCAACTGGCCGCGAACTCAAGCAGGTCTTTCGCAGCTTCAGAAAGCTGCTGGGCACGCCTTCTGCCGAATCCGCCCCGGCCTGCGCCTCCGCGCCGCAAACCGTCGCAGCCAAATGAGCCATGCGCAGATTGTGCGGTTGAATGAGCTGTCGGCGGTGCGCTGTCCCTGCGGTTTCAGCCGGCGCGCCTTCGCGCATCCGGGCAATGCTGCAAGCATGCATGTTGTGGATGTCGAGGAGGATGCCCGCGCGCATTACCACAAAAAGATGACCGAGATTTATCTGGTGCTGGAAGGCAGCGGGCAAATCGAGTTGGACGGCAAACTTTTTCCCATCGAGCCGATGACCGCCATTTACATCCCGCCTTGCTGCCGGCACCGGGCGGTTGGCCGGATGAAAATTCTGAATATTGCGATTCCGGCTTTTGACGAAACCGACGAATGGTTTGATTGATGGGCGGCCTCCGAAAAGCGGTTGGTTCAAGCGCGGTGCGGCCCTGTTGCGCCGCGTCAAAGAAAAACATCCCGCCGGTGGCAGCCGCATTGCGTAAAGCCTACGAGCTGATGCGGGCGCGGTTTGGACATCAACACTGGTGGCCGGGTGAGACGCCGTTCGAGGTTTGTGTGGGGGCGATTCTGACCCAAAACACCAGTTGGACCAATGTTGAACGCGCCATCGCCAATCTCAAGGCCGGCGGTTTGCTTGAGCCGCATCGGCTGCTTGCGTTGCCCGAAAAACGCCTGGCTGAGATGCTGCGTCCGGCCGGCTATTTCAACGTAAAAACGCGCCGTCTGCGCGCTTTTTTGAAGGCGCTTGTTGAGGAATACGGCGGTGATTTGCAGCGGTTGCTGGGCGGCCCGCTGGAGCAGGCGCGGGCGAGGCTGCTGTCCATAAACGGCATCGGCTCGGAAACCGCAGACAGCATGCTGTTGTACGCCGGGGGACAGCATGTATTCGTAATTGACGCATATACCAAACGCATTTTCATGCGGCATGGCTGGTGGCAGCCGCTGAACGGTGCGCGCAGTCCCATGCCCAAGGGACACAACCGCGCTGATTACGATTCGCTTCAACAACTATGCGAGGCGTCGCTTGACGAAAAGCCGGCCAGCCAGCGGCTTGATTACTGGCAGGATTACCACGCGCAACTGGTGATGGTGGGCAAACATTTTTGCGCGAGCCGCCGTCCGCGTTGCGAAGAGTGTCCGCTGCGTCCGCTGCTTCCATCCGGGGAAGGCGGCGGGTGAACATCATGCCCCATCCTTGCTCCCTGATGGCATGCCGAGGGCGGCGCGCATTTTGGCAAACAAATCCTTCGCATCCTCCCTGCTGACCGGGCGGCTGGCTTTCTCGGACGCGTTTTCGATCAGGCGCGCGGGAATATCCTTCAAGAATCGCGATGGATTGCATGGGACGAGCGAGCCGTACTTTTTGCGCGCAAGACAATAGCTCATGGCAAGGGTCTGGCGTGCGCGTGTTATTGCGACGTAAAACAGGCGCCGCTCCTCCTCGATGCTGTTTTCGGCAATTGCGCGGCTGTGCGGGAGCAGCCCCTCTTCGAAGCCGACAATGAAGACATGCGGAAACTCAAGGCCCTTGCAACTGTGCATTGTTATGAGTGTGACGGCGTCGCCTGGATCGTCCTCAGCCTCGCGCTCGGTGTCGAGGGTGATTTCCTCAAGGAAATTGTTCACCCGCTCAATTGCTGGGCCGTGTTGCGGCTCAACCTTGTCCAGCATTTCCACCAGCTCGCGCAAATTCTGGATGCGGTTCTGTGCTGTATCCGGATTTTTCTCCGAGCGTTTCAGTTCATTCCAGTAGCCGATGGCATCGAGCCATTTCTCCGCCCACTGTTTCAGTGAAAAAGCATTTTTGGCGGCGGACAGCCGGCCATGCTCAGCATCCAGAAAACTGAGAAAATCCAGCGTGGCCTGTCCGGCGCGGGCGGACAGGCCGGCCTGAACATCCGGATTGCGCATGGCGGTATAAACGGAGCAATGTCGTTTCTGGCTTTCGGCGAGGAAATGTTGCATGGTTGTCTCGCTCAGGCCGCGCGCGGGCACGTTGGCGATTCGCAACAGGCTGATTTCATCATGCGGATTGGCCATTACTTTCAGGTAAGCCAGAAAATCCCGCACCTCGCGCCGGTCGAAATAACTCTGGCCGCCAACGAGGTGATAACGCACGCGGGCCTTGCGCAATTCAGCCTCCAGAAGACGCGACTGCTGGTTTGTGCGGAACAGGACGGCATGCGCGCGCCATGGTATCCGGTTGAACAGCCGGTTGGATTCGATGTGCTCGACAACCGTGCGCGCCTCTTCCTCGTCGTTTTCAAATGTGTAGAGTGCGATTTTTTCGCCTGCGCCGTGGGTTGACCAGAGCTTCTTGGGCCGGCGACGCGGGTTGTGCCGTATGACCGCATTGGCGGCTTCGAGGATGTTGTTTGTGGAGCGGTAATTCTGCTCGAGCTTGATGATTTTGACCTGCGGAAAGTGTTTTTCCATCTCGAGCAGGTTGGCGATTTCAGCCCCGCGCCATCCGTAGATGCTCTGGTCGTCATCGCCAACGACGCAAAGGTTGTGGTGTCTGGCGGTAAGCATTCGCAACAACTCCAACTGCACGCCGTTGGTATCCTGGTATTCGTCCACCATCACGTATTGGTACTGCTGCTGGAGCCGATGCAGGATATCCGGATGCTCCCTGAACAGCCGCAGCGGCAGCAGCAGCAAGTCGTCAAAATCAACCGCATTGCACGCGTGCAGCGCCGCGTTGTATTGTTCGCAAATCTGCCGGGCCGCAGCGTGGCTTGCGTCATCGCGCCAGCCGGGTTGCGCGGAGTGATTTTTGAACCAGCTCAGCGCGGCCAGCACCGCCGCCGGATCGGCCTTTTCACCGCGCAGGTGCAGCCGGCTGAGGATTTTTTTCACCGCACCCAGTTGCTCCGATTCGTTGTAGATGACGAAGTTTCGTTTGTAACCAAGCAGCTCGATGTGCCGCCGCAATATGCGCGCGCCGAGGGAGTGGAAGGTGCAGATTGTCGGCCCGTTTGAACGTCCGTCAGGCTGGAGCTTGAGGCGTGTGGTCAGTTGGCGCACGCGCTCCCGCATCTCACGGGCGGCTTTGTTGGTAAATGTCACCGCCAGGATTGCTTCAGGGGGTACGCCTTTTTCAATGAGATAGGCTATGCGGTATGTGATTACACGGGTCTTGCCCGAACCGGCCCCGGCCAGCACAAGCACCGGTCCATCGGTTGTCTCCACCGCCTGACGCTGCGGCGGATTTAACACATCCAGATTCAACATCGAGCCGCGGAGTGTACGCCTGCATCAGGCCAGCACAAGGAGGAATCATCGCCCTTAAATGCCGGCTGTTGCAGCGGCTCAAATCCCCATTTCGCGCCGTTGCTGTTTGCCTTTGGCGCCGAGGGCATGTTTGCGCGCCTTGGCGCGATTATGTCTGGTGCGAATCTGCTGTTCGATTTTCTTGGACACTTTGTCAATGGCGGCGTAGAGGTCCTTTTCCGAATCTTCAGCAAAAAGGTCCGGCCCTCTGACACCCAGCCGCATGCTGCACTTAAACTGTTTCTCAGGAGCCTTGGTTTTATCATGCTCGATTATCACCCTGGCCTCGATTGCCCGATGGTCGAGATGTTCAAGTTTGCTGATCTTGTCAATGATATGCTCCTCGATGGCCGGTGTTTTGGTCAGATTGTGAGTAGTAAGCACGAGCTTCATAAGTCAAATATGCATCATTTTGTTGTCAAAATCCAGCCGAATTTTGCGCCCCGGCTGGATTTCAAAATTATTCGCTCAAGTTGCAGCCGCGAGGGCCTGGTCCAGGTCTTCGAGAATGTCGTCCAGATGCTCCAGGCCGATTGACAGCCGCACCAATTCCGGCGTTATGCCGCCGGCCCGTTGTTGTTCCTCGCTCAGTTGCGAGTGCGTGGTCGTGGCCGGATGAATGGCCAGGCTTTTTGCGTCGCCCACGTTGGCCAGATGCGAGAATAATTTCAACGCGTCAATGAACTTCCTGCCCGCCTCGGCGCCGCCTTTTATGCCGAATACAACCATCGAGCCGCCTTTATCACGCAGATATTTCCTGTTCAAGGCGTACATCGGGTCTGTTTCAAGGCCGGGGTAACGTACCCATTCAACCCGCGGATGTTTTTGCAGATGCCTTGCGACGGCAAGCGCATTTGCGCAGTGCCGCTCCATCCGCAGCGGCAGCGTCTCGATGCCCTGCAGGAAAAACCATGAGTTATCCGGCGATATGCACGCCCCAAGATTCCTGAGCGGCACCGTGCGCATTCGCAAAATGTAGGCCAGTGGCCGCAACGGCTCCGGCAAATCCAGTCCCCAGCGCAGGCCGTGGTAAGAACTGTCAGGCTCCGTGTACAACGAATGTTTTCCGCCGGTCCAGTTGAACTTCCCGCTGTCCACCACCACGCCGCCGATGCCTATGCCGTGGCCGCCAAACCATTTTGTAAGCGAATGCACCACTATGTCCGCCCCGAATTCAATGGGGCGCGTCAGGTAAGGCGTGCTGAATGTGCTGTCCACGATTAACGGCAGGCTGTGTGCATGGGCGATTTTGGCCACCGCCTCCAAATCCGTGATTTCCAGCGCCGGGTTTGAGACCGTCTCGCAGAAAAGCGCCCGTGTCCGCTCATCTATCGCCCGTTCAAAGTTCTGCGGGTCATTCGAGTCAACAAACTTCACCTTTATGCCCAGGGCCGGCAGAATATTGTCGAATTGTGTGTATGTGCCGCCATAGAGATTTCTGGCGCTGACAATGTTGTCACCGGCTTGGGCGAGATTGATAATTGAATAAAAAACCGCGCTGGTGCCGGAGGCCAGACCAAGCCCGCCGAGTTCCGGCGCGCCTTCCAACAGGGCCACCCGTTTTTCCAACACATCCGTGGTGGGATTCATCAAGCGGGTGTAAATGTTGCCCAGCTCCTTCAAGGCAAACAGATTGGCTGCGTGCTCGGTATTCTTGAATTGGTATGAACTTGTCCTATAAACAGGCACCGCCCGGGCCATTGTCACCGGGTCAACCTGCTGTCCGCCGTGCAAACAAAGTGTTTCAAATTTCATTCGGGGTCAATTGTAGTGCAGCTTGTTTTCCATGACAATGCCTTTGACAAAAGTAACTAATGAAATTTAGATGATGGCGTGATTCTGATTACTGACGAGCGTTGCACCGGCTATGGCGACCGCGAGCATCCGGAGCGGCCGGAACGAATCACGGCCAGCATCGAGCTGTTACGCCGGCAAAAGGAACTGCAGTTGGAATGGCGGCAGCCTGAACCAGCGCCGGAGAAAATCATTCTTCTTGCTCATACCGCTCAGCATATCGCAAACGTCCGCTCAGCAACGGAGGATTTTTGCCCGGACACGCCCGCGCATCCCGGGATATTCGAGCACGCGCTGCGAGCTGCAGGCGGTGCTTTGGCTGCGATGAATTGTGCGCGGCAGGGGCGGAAGGCTTTCAGCCTGATGCGCCCGCCGGGTCATCATGCAACCGGCGGCCGGGCCATGGGTTTTTGTTACTTCAACAACATTGCCATTGCGGCCATGGCTGCGCGCGATGCCGGCGTTGGGCGCGTGGCGGTTTATGATTTTGATGTGCATCATGGCAACGGAACCGAGGAAATTTTGCTCGACAAGGCGGGCTTTGCATTTGTTTCCATCCACCAATCTCCGTTGTATCCGGGCACGGGCAGGGCGCATCGTGGCAGCAATTGTTTCAACTATCCGGTGCAACCGCGCGCGTCGCGCGACGTGTACAAGGAGGCTTTGCAACGTGGTTTGGAATCCGTGTTGAAATTCAAGCCTGAGCTTGTGGCGGTGTCCGCTGGATTTGACGCCTATGCCAGAGACCCTCTGGCCCAAAGCCGCCTCGAAGCGGAGGACTTTATGTGGATTGGCCGGCAGCTTGGCGGGCTGGGAATTCCATGTTTCAGCGTGTTGGAAGGGGGCTACAGCGGGGATTTGCCGCAGTTGATTCTGGCATTTTTGAAAGGCTGGGAAGGTTAATCGCCCCTTGCGTGCAGCAGACAAATTCGCATCAAACCCGTTGCCGGCTTATGAAACCATGCGGCGGTACTGCCACTGGGCAAAAAACGGGTCAACCCGCGCCAGAATGAAATAGGCCCAGCGCTCCTTGAGCTTGGCAAAAAAGCCACGCGCCCGCCGCCATGTAATAGGGTCAACCGGCAGGGCATGTTCCAGGTCGCGCGCAAAAATCTGGCGGGCCTCCCTGACAGTCTGCGGATGTTCAATGCGCACCATCAGCTCGTAGTTTATGTGCAGGCTGCGGGTATCAAGATTGGCGGAGCCGGCATAGACAACGTTGTCAGCAATCACAAGTTTCGCGTGCAAAATCTGTGGCTGATATTCATAAATTTCAATTCCGGCGCGCAGCAAACGCTGATAAAGGCTTTGGGCGGCAAGCTGCGCTATCGGAACATCTGACTTGGCGCCCAGCAACAGGCGCACTCGTCCACCGCGCTTCACCACATTGGCCAATGCCCGCCGCAGCCGCCACGGCGGCAAAAAATAGGCGGTGATGATTTCAACCTGTCGCGCCCGCGCCAAATCCTCACGCAAACTTCGCTTGATGTGGTTGCGACCGCGCCCGGGGCCGGCCAGCAACAACTGGCCATCCGGATGCGTTATTTTGCGGCGGGCCGCCGATTTACGCAGCCGGGTAAATGGCAGGTGGCGCAAGTCGGCGCGTGCGAACATGGCGTCAAATGCCTCGGCCAGCTCGCCGGCCAGCGGGCCGGTCACACGCAGCCCGTGATCAAGCCATCCGCGGGTTACCCCATCGCCTTCGTATTCAGTTGAAATGTTTAATCCGCCGATGAACCCGATTTGCTCATCGCAGACGAGCACTTTGCGATGATCGCGAAATCCAAAACGATGTGGCACAATTGGATTGAACCACCGGAATTGTCCGCCAGCCTCGCGCAGCGGGTCCCAAAATGAGTCCGACAATTCGAGCGAGCCAAAGGCATCCACAAGCACCCGTGTTTCAACACCGCGCCGCGCAGCCTCCACCAGCGCATCCCGTATCCGCCTGCCTATTGGTGTGTCGGTATAAATGTAGGTCTCAAGTCTGACGGTTTTTCTGGCTGCAGCGATTGCCGCCAGCTTGGCGGCAAACACCTCGTCGCCTGTTCGCAACCATTGGTATGGAGATTCGGGCGGCAGCATCCACGGGTACTTTATTCAAAAAACCGCCTGCAGGCAACCGGCAGTTTGGATTCATTTCGCCTGGCCTTTAATCCATATCGGCTTGCCGGCTTGCCGCATCAGAATCCGGATGCGGAAAATTCAGCCGCTTTTTCAAGTGGGCGCAACCCTTTCCACCGGCCTGGTTCGCCGGATGCGTGACAAAATGTGAAAGGAAAAAACGCGCTTCCCCAACGGTTGGTCTGGAAGTAAAGTTGTGCCATGAAAATCAAAATTCCACGACGCCGTTTTTTGCAAAAATCACTGGCTGCAAGCGCTGCCATCGCGGCGTTTGAATCGTTTCCATATATTCGCGCCGCCGAAAGCCCGGCCAACAAGGTGGTGTTTGGCGTGGTTGGCCTTGGGCGCGGCAGCGATCACGTCAGGGCCTTGCTCCAGATTCCGGGTGTTGAGATTGCCTATGTGGCCGATGTTGACCGCCGCCGGCTTGAAACCGGCGCCGCCCTTGTGAAAAAGACCAGCGGCCAGGACAAAGTCAAAGCTGTGACGGATTTCCGGCGGATTTTGGAGGACAAGGATGTGGACGCGTTGAGCATCGCCACCTGCAACCACTGGCATGCGCCCGCCACAATTCTGGCATGCGCTGCGGGCAAACATGTCTATGTAGAGAAACCTGCCAGCCATAATCCGCGCGAGGGCGAATGGATGGTGGAAGCGGCCCGCAAATACAACCGAAAAGTGCAGATGGGAAACCAACGCCGGAGCTGGCCGGGAATAATTGCCGGCATCGAAAAGCTCAAGGCCGGCGCACTGGGGCGCGTGTTTTGCGCGCGTTGTTGGTACGTCAACGCGCGCGGCTCGATCAAGCGCGGCCAGCCGGCGCCTGTCCCTGAATGGCTGGATTATTCGCTCTGGCAGGGGCCGGCCCCTGAGCGGCCATACGTTGACAACCTTGTGCATTACAACTGGCATTGGCGCTGGCATTGGGGCAATGGCGAGTTGGGCAACAACGGCGTGCACGCGCTCGATCTTGCCAGATGGGGATTGGGAGTGGACGCGCCCCGCCGTGTGACTTATGGCGGCGGCCGATACCACTTCGACGATGACCAGGAAACCCCCGACACCGGCGTGGCCACATTCGACTTTGGCAACTGTTTTGCGACTTGGGAACACAGCAGTTGCCATCCGCGCTCAGCAGAAAAACTGCCAATCGCCGCATTCTATGGCGAGAAGGGGACATTGTTTTTGGATGGCAACGGTTACCGGATATGCGATGCAAAGGGCAACGAGATCGCAAAAGAGACCGGGCCGGGCGGCGACAAGATACATTTTGAGAATTTCGTCAACGCCGTCCGCAAGGGAGAGAAGCTAAACTCTGAAATCGAGGAAGGACAGAAATCCACATTGCTATGTCATTTGGGCAACATGGCATGGCGGCTTGGACGGACGATCAACTACGACGCGCAAAAACGGCAGGTGCCAAACGATCCCGACGCGATGAAGCTGTGGGAGCGCGAATATCGTCCGGGCTGGAAGCCGAAAGTTTAGCAGTCCCAGGCTCGCCGGTGGTGGTTGGCGGGAGAAGGAATCAATAGCGAAGCGGAAAAACCGCGCAGAAATAGATTGATTCCATGGCTGGAAGAGGGTAAAGTTCTTCCAAAGCCACCACCAAAGTTATGAAAACAAGTCAGAACTTTCCACCTTGCGGGTATTGGAATGCCGTAATTTTCAATCGCTGCACAACCCGGCTTGGCGTTTTTGGCCGCTTTTATTGTGCTGGCGTGGTTTGGCGGTTGTCCGCCGGTTGACTCGGCGCCGATCTACTGGATGACTCCGGTAGCCATCACCGCCGATACGGATGTCTATACACGCGGTTCGCTATTATACGCCTTCGACGAATCGAACACCGCCCAAACCTTGAACGGCGTTCCTTTTGCGGCAGGCAACAGCGCAAGTAGTTTGGGTGGAGGTGCCATTACGATAAGCGGCTTGGGCGGACCTAATAATACGGCATTCGGCAGCGGAACAGGCAACCCGTGGAACGGCTTGTCCGCCGGATACAAAAACATCCTCAAGGGCGCCACTTATGGCGCTAATGCCGCCGCCGTTGGAACCATCACATTGAACAATTTGATCAGCGGACACCAATATGCCATACAATTCTGGGTCAATGATAATCGCAGTGGTGCCACAGCAACCCGCACAGAAAAAATCACCAGCACCGGTGGAAACACTCAAACATTAGCCTACAATAATACCAAAGCCGCAGGGGGCGTGGGTCAATACGTGCTGGGCTTTTTTACCGCCAACAGCGCCAGCCAGTCCTTTACCCTCACCGCCGATGCCTCCGCCCAAATGAACGCAATTCAGGTACGAGATGTTTCCAACATCGGCTTTTGGAATGGTCAGGCCAGCGGCGTATGGGATGGCGCCAGCCTGAATTTCTGCCAGAACATCATCAGCGACCCGTTGTCTCCGGCCGGCTTCGATACCGTCAAGGCCATGGTGCCGATGGTGTATTTTGCGGATACCTATTACAACAGCGGCTCGCCTGTCACTGTGACACGGAATGAGGTTACAATTGGCGCCGGCGGGGTGAGCGGTGCGCGAGTGAACTTTGTCAACAGCGCAGTAGCCTACTCTGTCAGCAGCTCCGACGCCGTGGGTATTGCCGGTTCCGAAGGACTGTATGTCATGGGTGGCGGCACGGTAACGCTCAACGGCACACATACCTACACCGGCCCAACCGTGCTTTCTGCCGGGACGCTTAACCTGAACGGTTCACTGGCCAGCCAGGTTACCGTCAACAATGGCACCACGCTCAATTTGGCCGGTAACAGCATCCTTTATGGCGGTCTGCTCAATTATGGTTCAGTCACCGGCCCTTATTCCCTGGCTGTCGGCACAACATTGGTGGGCGCCGGCAATCTGCCGGGGGCGGTGACGCTGCTGCATGGCGCCTCCGTAACCCTGGGAAACACCGCTGGCAGCGTTGCCACCGTGGCCATGGGCGACCTGACGATACAGGGCGATATCACGTTGAACTTCGATCTGGGCGCGGCCAACACTCCGGGCGGCGGCGTGAATGATTTGATCCAGGTCGCCGGCGGATTTACCAATGCCGGAACCGTGACGGTGAACTTCAACTTCACCGCAGGAATGCCGGCGATGGGAGTTCCCTATACCATCATCTCTTGCAGCGCCCTGGACCCGGCTTTCAATCCAGCAAGCTTTGTCAGCACTTCAATAATTCCTGCAACCTTCAGTGTGTCGGGCAACAATGTCCAGGTCACTTTCACCGCCCGCAGCTACGACTTGGTCTGGCAGGGCGATCCGGCGTCCAACACCAACTGGGCGGTCAACACCCCGGGTTGGACAAACCGCGCTACTGGTGACCCAGAGGTGTTCAACACCCTGGATAATGTGTGGTTTGACGATACCGCCCCCAACTTGGTGGTGAATCTGCCTGGAGTAGTTTATCCCGGAGCTGTCGTGGTGTCTTCTGACAACAACAACTATACCTTCGCCGGTTCAGGCGGCGTTTCCGGGCTTGCCATGTTGTCCAAGAGCGGCGCCAGCACATTGACGTTGCTCTCTTCAAACACCCACACCGGTGGCATAACTATCGGGGCAAACTCTGGCAGTGTACTTGCTTTGGCCAACACGACTCTCAATGCCCTGGGACGTGGCCCGGTGACTATCGGCGCCGGCTCTTCGTTGCAGCTTAGCAATGCCAACACCTCGGCGAATACGGTCACCATTACCAACACGTTTTCCGGGCCGGGCTTGTTCAGGTTAATTTTTGCCGCCAACACCACTGCCAGGAATACATACGTTCCCAACGTGTCCAACCTGACCGGCACCATTGAACTGGCCAACGCAGGCGCAACTGGGGACAAATGGAATGTGACAGGCGTTGTGGCCCCGGCCGCTGCCCTTGTCATCAACAACGGTTCTCAACTGTTTGTTTCCGCCGGGAACAACCGGTTTGCCAGCATCTATGTCTCCGGCACGGGAAATTCAGAAAATCGCGGCGCAATTCGGATTTCCAGCGCTACCGCCGTGCTGGCCGGCGATATAACCCTTGGGGACAACACAACCATCGGTTTCGAGGCCGCCGGCGCAAATATCACCGGCAACATTGCCAGCGGAACCGACACCCCGAAAATCCTGACAATAGGCACCGCCAACAGCAGCGGGGCAGGTACTTTAAGCGGAGTTATCGGAGGCGGTCCCGGCAGCATTGGCCTGACCAAGGCTGGCTCTGGTACCACGGTTCTGGCGGGAGCCAACACGTTCTCCGGTCCAACCACCGTTTCCGCTGGCGCTTTGAACCTGGCTAATGCGTTGGCGTTGCAAAACAGCACCGTTAACCTGGGCGTGGCAAACGGCCTGACCTTCGCTCCCGCCGCCGGCAGCACCTTTACCCTTGGCGGGCTAAGCGGGTCTGTGGGATTGGCTCTGCAAAACACCTCCTCCGGTGCAATCATACTGTCAGTAGGCAACAATGGTTCCAGCACGACTTTCAGTGGGGTCCTGTCCGGGGCGGGCGGCCTTGCCAAAATTGGCTCCGGAACCTTGACACTCGGCGCCATCAATACCTATGCAGGCGCCACCTACATCAACGGAGGCATCCTCCAACTGGGCGCCAGCTCCGGCATTAGCAACGCTGCTCCGATTATTGTAGGCGCGGCCGGAATCTTTGATGTCTCCCAGGTAACAGGCGGTTTCATCGTCAAGGCCGGCCAAACACTGGGTGGCTTCGGTGTAGTCACCGGCAATGTTGCCACGGTTGCGGGAGGAATTATTGCCCCTGGCACCGGTGGCACGGCTGGCACACTCAGCCTGAGCAACAACCTTGCCCTGACCAACGCAGTTTTGAAATTCGATTTTGCTGACACACCCGAGGCAGGCAACGGAGTCAATGACTTGGTGATTGTAAACGGGACACTTACGTTAAGCGGAACTACTGTTGTGCAACCGAAGTTGTTGAATGGCGCTCTGGCCCCCGGCGTTTACACGCTTATTGCGGGCATTACCAACGTCGCCGCCGGCGATGTCAGTAACCTTCAACTTGCCATGCCCATCCGACAAAGCGCCACGCTGGCGTTTGTCGAATCGGCCACTCCTGGTATCACCAACTTGGTCATGACGGTTGGAGGGAGCGCTGCTTCCCTTGTATGGGCGGGCATCAACGACCTGTGGGATGTTGCCACCACTCTCAACTGGACTAACATTGGCACCTCCGCATTGGACCAGTTTTTCAACTTCGACAATGTGCTGTTCGAGGATACCCTCTCCGGCAGCACCAATGTCTCTCTGGCGAGCACGATCAATCCGGCCTCGGTTCTGGTCAACAACAGCACCATCAACTATACCTTCACCGGCCTGGGTGGCATTGCAGGATTAACCGGATTGACGAAGGATGGCAGCGGCACACTTACCCTGAGCAACGCGCTTAACTCTTACAGTGGCCCTACCATCGTAAAGGCTGGAAAGCTGGCTATAGGACAACTGGCCGCGGAACCGGTGGCATCGCCCATTATCGTCAGCAACGGTGCGGTATTGGACTTGAATGTCTATTCCACCGGCGCTCTCACCTGGCCAAACACCAACACTTTGACCGGTTCAGGAACCGTGCGTGTCAACACTGGCTCAGGCGCCAACAATATTTATCTCATCAACGACATGAGCGGGTTCACGGGCATCCTGGATTTGATTCCCAACCCCAGTGGCAAAATCAACTTGGGCCAGATGCGCGCAAGCCCGGCCCCTTCGGCGACAATCCGGGCGCAAAGCGGAGCAACCATCTTTTTGAACAGCGGCAAAAACTTGTATTGCAATGTCGAACTTTATGGCGGAACTACCGGCGAGGCTTATGGCCAATTGCGAATTGATAATAACACCACCAACTTCGGTCCTGTGTTGCTGAAGGCCAATTCGACCATCGGTGGAGCGTTCAGCGGCCAAGTCGGCTATATCTTGGGCGTAATTAGCGACGACGGGTTGGGCTACGGCTTTACCAAACAAGGTGCCGGTACAATCGTCCTGGGCGCTGCCAACACGTTCTCCGGTCCAACCACTGTTTCCGGCGGAGTATTAAACCTTGCTCATGCTTTGGCGTTGCAAAACAGCACCGTTAACTTGGGCGTGGCAAACGGCCTGACCTTCGCTCCCGCCGCCGGCAGCACCTTTACTCTTGGCGGATTGGGCGGCAGCGCCAATCTCCTGTTGCAGGATACCGCTTCCGCGCCTGTGACGCTGATGGTGGGCAACAATCAGGCCAGCACCACTTATGCGGGGGCGCTTTCCGGCTCGGGCAGCCTGACCAAGATCGGCACCGGCACGTTGACCTTGAGCGGCGCCAACACCGCAGCGGGTGGAACCGTGCTCAACGCAGGGAGCCTGTTTGTGAACGGCAGTGTGGCCGGGCCGTTTGTCATGGCTGCCGGCACCACGCTGGGCGGCAGCGGCACAATTGCCGGCCCGGTAGCCATGCCTGATGGAACAACCCTGATTCCGGGGGCCAGTCCAAACGCGGTCGGCACGCTGACAATTAACAACAGCCTCAGCCTGTCGAACCGATGTGTCATCGAGTTTCAACTGGGTGGGACTATAACCGAGGGAGCAGGCATCAACGACTTGATCCAGGTCAACGGCGATTTGAACTTGAGCGGTGTGACCACCGTCCGCGTATCGTTCGCGCAGACGCCTGCGCTCAACCAACCCTATACTTTGATCAACTACACCGGCGCTCTGAACGGAGATGCCAACAACCTGACAGTCATTAGCGAAACTCGCTGCACTTTCGCGCTCGATTTGAGCCAGCCCAATAAAGTCCGGCTGACGGTGCTGCAGGGGCCTGCGAACCTGTACTGGATCGGCCTCAATCCGAACGAAAATTGGGATACCAAGGTTACAGCTAATTGGGACCCGGGCACCGGCGGAGAACCGGACGTCTTTTATCCTGGTGATGCAGTCTATTTTGATGATTTTGCCTTCACCAAGTCCGTGAACTTGGTGGGGCTGCTCCAGCCGACGACGGTCACTGTATGGAACGACGAAGATTACCTGTTTTTCGGGACAGGGGCGCTTGTTGGCGGGCGGCTTAACAAGACCGGGCTTGGCACGCTGATCTTTGCAAATGATGGCACCAATTCCTTTGCCAATGGCACCTTTATTACACAAGGCGCCTTGCAGATTGGCAACGGCGGCACCTCGGGCGCGTTGCCAGCCGGGCCTATTACCGTGGACGCGAACGGCTTGCTGATTTTCAATCGCAGTGACGACCGGACGGAAAGCAACCCAATCAGCGGGGCTGGCGCTTTGGTAAAGGACGGCACCAATATCTTGACCTTGACTGGCGCCAACAGCCATACCGGCGGCACCAGAATCAAGGCCGGCACGCTCAAGGTTGGCAATGCACAAGCTCTTGGCGAGTTTTCGCAGAGCATAATCACTGTCAGCAACGGCGCCACGTTGGACATTAGCGACCAGTTGCTTTGGAATTACGCCCAACCCATCGTGCTGAATGGGTTCGGCGCCGGCCCGGGACTTGGAGCGCTAACCAAAAGCGCGCCAATTATGAACGGGGTGAATCATATCCGCTCCATCGTTTTGGGCAGTGACGCTGCCATTGGCGGCGTTACCAACTCCCGGATTGACATCGGACGCGGCGACTGGGTGTACCCGGCCCATTCAACCATTGGGAACATCCACATTGACGGTCAAAGCAACACCCTTTACCTGGTTGGCAATATCTATCTCGGCATCCTCGCAGGCGCCACCAACCTGACCGGTTTGGTCGTGAACACAAACACTTCAGTGGCTCCTCACTGCAATAACTCCTTTGGGGATGCGGTGGTCACCCTGGCAGGCGGCACCCTCACGCCGTGGGGTGCCGACCATGTTTTCGGCAACAAACTGGTGATCAACAGCGGCTTTATCAACAACCAGGGCTTTAACAATACTTACACAGGGCCGATCGAGATTAACGGACCTGTCCAAATCAACACCATTTCCGGGGGGAATATCACCTTTAATGGCAATCTATCCAGCACCGGCAGCGTCAACAAGATTGGCGCTTATAGCATGATTCTTGGCGGCGACAACAGCGGCTTCACCGGCTCCTATACAAATAGCGAAAGCAACACGTTCTTCACGAATGCGACCGCCGGCAGCGCCGCCGCCCAGTGGGTCTTGAACGCCGGCAATTTGGGCAACCTTACCCAGGGCGCGGTTGCCATCAGCCTCGGCTCGCTTTCAGGCTCCGGCGGCCAACTGGGTAACAACGCTCCCGGGAGCGAGGTTACCTTCGTCATCGGGGCGCTTGGACTAAACGACGTCTTCCAAGGTAACATCGTGGACACCTTAGGAGGCGGCGGAACAACTGCCTTGGAGAAAGTCGGACCAGGAACCTTGGTATTGTCCGGCAACAACACTTACAGCGGCAACACCATCGTAAGCGGTGGAACATTGCAATACGATGGCGCACTGACCGCCAATGGCGGCATTGTGACAGTGGCGGCTGGCGGCAGGCTTTCCGGCAACGGCACGCTCAATCGTCCGGTGGATGTGCAAGCCGGCGGAACAGTGAGTCCCGGCGCCTCAATCGGTATCCTTACCATATCCAGCGAACTGACTTTGGGTGGGACTACGGTCATGGAAATTGACAAGGACGGCCACACCAATGACATGGTCCGGGGACTGACCAAGGTCACATATGGCGGCGTATTAACAGTCGTAAATCTTGGCGGAACGCTGGAAATAGGTGACAGCTTCAAGCTATTTGACAGCGCCAGCTACGAAGGCTCTTTTGCGACATTGCAACTGCCTTCTCTGCCACAGGGATTGGTATGGGACGTTTCACAATTGGCCGTCAGCGGGACAATTAGTGTGGTGGCCAACCACCCGCCTGTGGCCCAAAACACCAACCTCAGCACCTCACAGAACCGCCCGGCATTCCTGAATGTGAACAAGCTCCTGGCTCTCTGCAGCGACCCGGACAACGACCCTATTTCGTTTGTGTCCGTTAGTCCCAGCACCAACGGCGCAACTGTCACCTATCTCAACGGTGTTGTCACTTACACCCCGGTCACGGACTTCGTGGGGGCCGATGAGTTCAGCTTCACTGTAAGCGATTCTTCGGGAGGACAAGCCGTTGGCAAGGTGGAGGTGTTGGTTTATCCAGGCAATCTGCCTTCGTTGAACATTGTTTCCGCCGGTCGTGAGGGCGCCAATTTCAAGTTTACTTTTGCCGGCATACCGGGCCGCAACTACCAAGTTCAACGCGCCACGGCAATTACAGGTCCTTGGTCAACCCTGGCTACAGTGCCCGCTGCTGCTGGTGGATTGACTACCTTTGTGGATACCGAGCCGCCAGCAGGGCCGGCTTATTATCGGACTGTTTATGTACAACCTTGACGGCGCGGATTATACATCGTCAAATCGGATAAAACTCATCGTATGCGCTTGCTTGATTTTTGGCCGCAAGCCCCCGCTGGCTTGGCCGTTGGTGTGAGGTGTGGACTGATCCTGTGGTTGCTCAGCCTTTTCCCCGGCACAGGAGCAGAAGGCCAACTGGCTCCATCGCTGTTCACCCAGAAGAGCCAGTCCAGCGACGCTACAACCACCAATACCGCGGCCAGCGCAATGGATGGCAGTGGCGCGACTTTCAGCCTGACGGCCGACCAGCCTGGCAGTTTTTGGATGGCGGCCCTGGAGCGGCCCTACAAGCTAACCCGCATTGAAATTGTCAACCGCCCCGCTTTTGCCGATGCCGAGATGGGAGGGCTGGCGTTGCAGTTGTTCAACATGGATGACCAAATGGTCTTCACAATCGGCCTTACCAACCCCGGTCCCGGCGGGGTGTTTACCGCAACTCTGCCTGCCGGCTTGGAGGCGCGGACGGTGTGGATCGGCCTGCCGGCAAACCAGACCAATGCCGCCGGCAACTACAGGGTGGGGTTGGCTGAGGTGCGCGTTTTTGGCATTCTCAACGCGCCATACGGCCCGGAACCGATCATGCCGCCGACAAACAGCGTTCGAGTCTGGCAGTCGAGCGACCTGAGCGGCTCCTATCCGGCGGCAAACGCGGTGGACGGCAACATCAACACGTTCACTCATACCGCTGACATTGCAAACAGCTACTGGATGGCCGACCTGGGGCGAACGGTGCCGTTGGACAGGATTGAAATTGTCAATCGCCTTGATTGCTGCGCCGAGCGCCTCGCCAACTTGGTGTTGCGCGTCTTTGATGGCTCCTCCAACAACGTATCCTCGGCGGTGTTGACCAATGTCGGCCTGGGCGGCCTGTACACCCATACCTTGCCCGCCGGTACGCCTGTGCGCTGGATTCGCATCGGCTTGGAAAACAACCAGCTCAACGGCGGCAACAACAATTATGTCACTGTGGCGGAAGTCCGAGCCTATTCAGGCTCCACCAATGTCCTTCAATTAAGTTCCAGCCAGCCTGTGGCCGTTACCAACAACCTGGCTTCGTTCAAAACCAGTTACATGGTCCGCTTGGACAACACAGTGGCGGCTGCCAGCAATGCCAACGATGACAATTACAATACCCAGACAACCACCACCACCCGGACAGTTGATGGTTATTGGGAAGTGGACCTCGGCGCAACCTATGCGTTGTACACCGTGCGCTGCATCGCAGCCAGCGGCATCGGCTACAGGCTGACCAATGCCATCGTACGGTTGTTTGACGAGGCGCATGATTCGGTGTACGCCCAAAAAATCAGCGGCACTCCCGACGCCTTTGATACCGATCTCAACGGCCCAATCTTTGCGCGCTACGTGCGCGTGGGCCTCGAAGACAAGCAGCGCACCGACCCGGCGGGCGGCATCGAGTGGTACATCGGCTTCCGCGAGGTTGAAGTATTTGGCCGGCCCACCAATGGCATTGGCATTATATCTTTCAACGCCTCGACCAATCTTGTCGAGGCCGGCCAGGAGGTTACACTATCCTGGGCTGTAGCCGATGTTCGCCGTGTCGCCATCTATCCGGGCATTGGCAGCGTTGGCGCTTATACCGAAACCAACGGGATGGGCAGAATTACTCTGACAGTATCCAACTCCACCGAATTCATCCTTGTCGCCTCCAACGCCGCGGGCATCTTTGCGCAAGGCGTAAGCGTGCAAGTGGCTTCCAATACGCTGCCAGTGCGGATTAGCGAATTCGTTGCGGACAACAAGTATTCTCTCAAGGACGGCTATGGCGAAGCGTCTGATTGGATTGAATTGCGGAACATGGGAAATACGCCGGTGAATTTGGAGGGATGGGGATTAAGCGACGACCCAGCAAATCCGATGAAGTGGGTGTTTCCCGCCACCAATATCGCCCCGCACGGCCTGCTGGTTGTCTTTGCCTCCGGTCGGAACACACCGTTCGATCCGGCTGGAAATTTGCACGCCAGTTTTCGCCTGGAGAAATCGGGCGGCGCGCTGTTGCTCAGCTCGCCCCAAACCAACTTGGTGGACCAGTTGACAGCTTATCCGGAGCAGGGCACCGATTTGGCCTATGGGCGGGACATGGAGGGCAACTGGACATTCCTGGAGCCTACTCCCGGGGCCGTAAATGTAGCCACCACTTATCTGGGCTGGCTCAAGCCGCTTGAATGGAGCCACAAGCGCGGCTTTTATGAAACTGGCTTCACCCTCACGCTCACCAACCTCAATCCAGGCGCCACCGTGCTGTACTCACGCGATGGCTCGGAGCCTTCTCTGCCCTACACCAACGGCATTCCAATCACCGGCACCACCGCCATCCGCGCCAAAGTTGTCCGGCCGGGCTATAAACCGGCGCGTACCCAGACCAAATCATTCATATTCATCAATGATGTTATTACTTCGCCGGTGCTGAACACCAACATCACCAAAGACCCAAACTATGCCCCGCGCCTGCGCCGCGGCCTTCTGGCGCTGCCATCCATCTCAATTTGCGTCCCTGATGCGCCTGAATACTGGGAAAAAGAAGGTTCCTTGGAAGTTATCTGGCCGGACGGCTCGGAGCCGACCCAAGTCAACTGCGGCATCATACGTTATGGCAATGCCTGGACCAAATACGCCAAGCGCAGCATTCGCATGAAATGCCGCACTGCTTACGGCGATGACAAACTCAACGCGCCGCTGTTCAACGGGTTTGACCGCGGCGTGCTGGCTCGAACTTCCTTTGACGAATTGGATTTGCGTTCAGGCTCGCAGGACATGTATGAGCGCGGCTTTTACATGGCGGAGCGGTTCGTGGAAGACAGCATGCTGGAAATGGGCAGCTTGAATCCGCATGGGCGCTTTGTGCATGTCTATATCAACGGCGTTTATTGGGGGCAATACGACTGCCACGAAAACATGGCTGAACATTTTCTAGCCGACTACCTCGGCGGCAAACCGGATGATTATGTAGCCGTGCGTGGCAACGACAACGTGGGCGACAATTTCGTGCTGGGCACTCCCGAACCGCCGAACGTCTGGCCCTGGGAACGAGTTCGCTCCTTGAGCAGTTCCTATTACTCCGTCCGCCCTTATCTCGATGTCAGCCATCTCATTGACTTCATGTTGCTGTGGAATTATGGCAATGCCGAATCGGAGTTCCGCGCCTGCGGGCCGGTGGACGCCGGCACAGGATTCAAGTTTTGGCTGGCTGATGCCGACGGCTTTCTCCGCATCAACGCGTTGGGGCTTAACCGAACCGTCCGCAATGGGCCGGGAGAGCTGTGGAGCGGGCTGATTGGAGAAAACAACAGCGACTTCAAAATGCTGCTGGCCGACAGGATTTACAAGCACTTCTTCAACAACGGCGCGCTTACGCCGGCCCGCCTCGACGCCCGGCTGGCAGCCAGGATGCAGGAAATCAACGACAGTCTCATCCTTGAATGTGCGCGCTGGGGGTACCGGACGCCGGCATCCTGGTGGTCGGCGGCGGACACCATTCGCAGCACCCTGTTTCCAACCCGCACTTCCGAATTGATTGGCATGTTCCGTTCGGCAGGCTGGTATCCATCTTTTGACCCTCCTACATTCAATCAGTATGGCGGTGTGGTTGCACCGGGATTTCAACCCCAGCTTTCTTCGTCGGCGGGCACGATTTACTACACCCTTGACGGCTCCGACCCGCGCCTGCCTGGCGGCGGAATTTCACCCACGGCTTTGGTATGGTCTGCCGGCGCGGTGGTCGTCACGCAAGACCTCACCATCTCTGCGCGTGTCCGCAATTCCAGCGGGCAGTGGTCCGCCCTTGCACAACCGCGCTTTCTCGTTAATGCGCCCGCCATGCCCACGACGCGCAACCTGCTGATCACCGAGATTCATTACAACCCCGCCGGCAGTGATGAATACGAGTTCATCGAGCTGTACAACGCAGGCTCCCGTCCTCTTGACCTTTCCGGCGTTTCACTCAGCAACGCCGTCCGGTTCATCTTCCCCCAAGGCTGGATGCTGGGGCCGGGGGAATTCGTTTTGGTGGTGGAAAGCACCAATGCCTTCGCCCAACGCTACCAGGACCCGGCTTCCCCATGGTATTGGCCGAACTTGAAAGTGGCAGGCGAATGGTTGGGAGCGTTGGATAACGCGGGTGAAACTATCTCGCTGTTCAGCTCGAATGGTGTTGAACTGGCCTCGATAAGTTACAAGCCCGGCGGCGTATGGCCGGGCCGGGCCGATGGTCAGGGCAGCTCGCTCGAACTGCACACCCTGCCGCCGCTCAACGCTTCCGATGCGGAGGTCCGCTCCATGCTCGCCGATGGCCGTAACTGGGATGCCAGCTCCCTTTACCACGGATCACCCGGACGCTTTGACTACTTCACAAAATCTGTCCGCATCAACGAACTGTTTCCCACCGCGCCAAGTGGCGAGGACTGGATCGAACTGCTCAATACCGGCTCCCAGCCTGTGTCGCTGGCAAATTGCGCACTGACTGACAATTTGGACATGCCGCAGCGCTACATCTTTTCCAATGATTGTGTGCTTGAGCCGGGACAATTCCTCGTCCTGACCTCCGCCCAGCTCGGCTTTGCCTTTGGAGAAATGGGCGAAAACATTGCGCTGCTCCAAATGTCCGGCTCCAACATCATCCGGTTCCTCGATTTTGTGGATTATCCAGCCGCAGCTCCAGCGGTATCTTTCGGCCTGTTCCGCCGCGCTGATGGAAAACTTGACTTCACCGAAATGAGCGTGCCAACTCCCGGCGCCACCAATGCACCTCCACGCATCGGCCCGCTGGTTTTCAGCGAAATTCTCTTCCTGCCGGAAACCAACAAGGCGGCCTTCCTGGAACTCACCAGCCTTTCCGACAACCCCCTGCCTCTGTTTGATCCGGATAACCCCGCCAATACTTGGATTATTGATGGGATTGGCCCGTATGCGTTCCCCGCCGGATTCATCCTCGAGCCACACGGCAGGGTGATTATCTGCTCGACAAATCCCGAGGCCTTTCGTGCCCAGTATGGCGTGGGCGGGGAAGTGCCCGTCTTTGGCCCCTGGACAGGGAATTTGGACCGTGACGGCGAAACATTGCGCCTGCTCCAACCCGGCGCGCCGCGCACCAATGGCGTCGTTCCCCTCTACCGTGTGGACCACGTCAGCTTTTACACCGGCCTGCCCTGGCCGGAAACAGCCGCCGGCGCCAGCCTGCAGAAAAGCCCGCTTTCAGCCTACGGAAACGATCCCTTGAACTGGGTGGCAGGCATGCCCACACCCGGCGCCAGCCTTGCGCCCGTATCGAAACCGCTGATTGTCGAATCGCCGCTGGGCCTCACACTTGATGAAGGGCTTACTGCGGTTTTCACTGTGACGGCCACCGGCCAGCCTCCCTTGGTTTATCAATGGCGCTTCAACGGAGTCCCCATTTCCGGCGCCACTAATAATGTGTTGATTTTGACCAACATTAGCGTGGCACAGTCCGGTATTTACGACGTTCTGGTTTCCAGCCCGGATGGCGCGGCCATGAGCGCGCCGGCACAATTGGTAGTCATCCGCATGCCCATGATTACTTCCCAGCCAGCAAGCCCTCAATATGCGCGGCCGGGGTCCAACGTCACTTTCACCATCGTGGCCAACGGCACCGGCCGGCTCCGCTACCAATGGTATTTGAACGGCACGGCCATCGCCGGAGCGACCAACGCCACGCTTGCTATCAACTCGGTGCAATCCGCTGACGCCGGTCGCTACACAGTCCAGGTGACGGATGACCTCGGCACCGTATGGAGCGACCCTGCAGAACTCATTCTGTTAATCGAGCCTGTCATCGTTGTACAGCCCCTTGGACAGACGGTGCTCGCCGGCGACACTGTGACACTGAGTGTCACTGTAACAAATACCGCCACTTTGCCAGTCTCCTACCGATGGCGGCGAAGCGGCGCCACCTTTACCAACATGCTGCTCAACTCCACCACCTGTTTCCTGACCATCACCAATGTCCAGGCCCCTTACACAAACTGGAGCGTGGTCGTGAGCAATCTCGCCAAATCCCCCGGCTTCCTCAGCTCCAATGCCGTGCTGACAATTCTTTCCGATACCAATGCCAATCGTCTCCCCGATGTCTGGGAGGCCGCCATGGGTTTCGATCCGGCCAATCCGCCGACGCCGGACGCCGACCCTGATGGCGACGGGCTTTCCAACCGCGAAGAATACCTTGCTGGCACCGACCCAAACAACCCCGCCAGTTGTCTGCGAATGCAAGCTGATTTTGGCGACGGTGGCGCCCGTCTCCAATTCCTTGCCGTATCCAATCGCACTTATACGGTTCTCTACCGGGATTCGCTCTTTGGTGGTACATGGTCGAAATTGGCGGATTTCCCAGCCCAACCCACCAATGGCGTGATAACCATCCGCGACCCAATTTGGCGTCCCGGCCGCTATTACCGCCTTGTCCTCCCCGCCCAACCCTGAAGCCGTCCCCATATTTACCCAAACTCCTGTACCCAACTCGCGCGAGCAGGCGGTGTTTTTTCTGTTTGACTATCCATGCCGTTGAGGCGATGTTCTGTGCTAATGATTTACCTGATTGATATTGGCCCAAGTCAAGACCGCCGGAAAACTCGGCCATAATCACTTTATTCAGGTCAAAATGAAATGATAACTAATTGTTAAGCATAAAGGTAATCTATGGCGCTAATCGCTGAGGAAATTGTCGAAGAGTGGTTGAACCGACAAGGATATTTCACGATCCGCGGAATCAAAATATGCGTTCAAGAAATCGATCTGTTGGCTGTTAAATGGTGTAAGAACGAAGTACCTGAGTGTCGCCACATCGAAGTCCAAGCATCTATACGTCCTGTCAGTTACATCTCTAGCGTTCCGAAAAAAAACCAGAAGGCTGGCCGCGCCAAAAAAAGCGCAAAGTGCTCGGACGAAGAGCTCGTTCAAGGTGTTGCCAAGTGGGTTGATAAAAAGTTTCGCCTTAAGAAGAAAAAGGATCTGATGGCCTCTTTATGGAATGGTAAATGGTCATCAGAACTCGTCGTGAATAAAGTGAAGTCCGAGGATGAACTAAAACTCATAGAGGGCCACGGAATCAAGATTCTACGACTGAATGAAATAATTTCCTCTCTTCTTGCAAACAAATCCTTTGTCATTCGTAGGGCCTGTGGCGGTGACATCGTTGACCTCATTGACATGGGCAAGCACGTGGCGGCGCATAATGCCCAACACTACGGTCAAGCGGGACTGGCTTACAGCAGGCTTCGCTCGCTTCCAGCCAGCTCCTTACCTTGCGCGTTATGTGGCGGAAACTTAGAAGCGCAGGATGAGAGAATATGACTACAACTGTGCTTTTCATCGAACATTTGATAACTGAAAGCATCTTGGGTTAGCCCTTGTAAATTGGCAATCTTGGCCACCCTGCGGTTTAGAACGAAAACACTATAACCGAAACCCGTGGGAAAATGAGCAATGGTGTCGCATCTGATACACTGCTTGCGCTAAACCATGACGGAGTAAGGGAACTCAATGCGCTGTGTTGAACGACTGTGTTGAAACATGAAATGGCGCGAATAACCAGCGCGAAGTGGAAGAACGAAAAATCAAGGGGTGACCCCGAATTGCCACACGAATTGGATGACCCCAAGTTGTTAGATTACGAAGGGCTGGAGCCAAGTTGTGGACTGATAACTGTCACAGCGGAGATACATGGCCGTCGGCGTATAGCACATTCTTGCGACCGTTGGTGCCGCCAAGGTGAAAGTTTTCGTAATCGAACATCAACGGCGCCCGGCCGGATTCGAGCGTGAAGCGCGCCCAAGGCGGCCCGACAACAATGCTGTTAAGCGGCTTGCCATTGAATGGGGCCCACCATTCGTAACTTGATCCCTCGCGTTGAAAGTAGTTTTGGTTGTCTTGCGGGCATTTGAACACCAATGAATTGCTGCTGCCCAACTGCGGCGCCAACACATCGCAAATCCGCGGCAGTGGTTTCGCCGGGTCCAACGGCTGGCTGGGCAGTTCTTCGGCGGCAGGCAGTCGCCCGTCGTTTTCATCGACGTACATGGTTATGGCGATGCCAATCTGCCTCAGGTTGCTTATGCAATTTACATCCTTCGCCTTGCCTTTTGCGCGGGCAACTGCCGGCAGCAGCAATGCCGCCAAAATTGCAATGATTGCTATGACAACCAGCAGTTCAATCAGGGTGAAGGCAATTGTACTTTTTATTTTCATTGGTCACGTGGCGCTGAAAAGTTTTTCATGGAACTTACCGCGGCGGGGTGTTTCCTGATGCATCCGGACCTCCGAACCGCTGGCGCATCTGAATAATCTGGCGCATTCGCTCGACGCGTTGCTCTGGAGTGGAGTTTTTAATCACACTGCTCATCATGCCCTGCATCCGCTGATGCATCATTTGCTGAAACTCCGGATTTTGCGCAAGCGCCTGGAAAGCCGCCCGGCGCTCCTCCGGCGGCAATGAGCGGATTTGTTCCATCTGATCACGCATGGCCTGCGCCTGCTGCCGTTGCTCCGGCGGCATGGTTGCGAGTTGCGCCTCCCATTGCTTTTCCTGCGCGGCTTTTTGTTCCGGCGTCTGCTCCCGGCCCGCGCCGAACGGCCCGCCCATAAATGGCGGCATAGGCGGCCCTGCTTGTGTGGATTGGTTTGTATTTGTTGCGACAGCCACGCTGTTTGTATCGGTGCCCTCTCTTGATGCCCACTGGCGGCGCCCACCAAACCAGCCGGGCTGCAGCACATAAAACACCGTCCATTTTCTCTTTGCGGCCTTGGCCAACTGTTCGACGGCTTCAGGCATTGTTGCATTGTCCAGCTTGAGCCATACCAGATTTGTGGCCCCGTTTTCAGGCACTATCTGCGCGCGCCCAAAACGGCCAAGGGCAAGGGCTGCAAACTCCACATCCCGCCCTTGTATTTGAAGTGTGACCAGTTGGTTTTCATTACGCAGAGCCTCGGCAAACGGGCCGCCTCCAAAGCCAGTTGGCCGGTTCCGCCATGACGCCCAACTGGTTTCGTCGCGTGGTTGGCCCATTATTAAAGAGATTAACAATGGAAGCGATGATTTCTGGCTGTAGATGGGATAAACCGCGGTCCAACGGGAACCGGTTTGCGTGGCGATGATTTCAAGCACCGCTTCCAGAGGCACCCGCTTGACTTTCAGGGTTACCTTGCCGGTCACGCCCGGGGCAACGTGAATATCCTTCCATGTTTGCCGCTCGATTTTACGGCATACAGTCCGCACATCCATATCCCGCACATCGAGCGTGACCCATCCATGAGCGGCGTTCCATGCAGCCCAAGCCAGCCATGCACCAACTGCTGTCAGAGCAATGAGACCGACGGTCAAAATCTTACCTTTCATATCCCTTATCCTTTAGACACCAACGGAGGACAAAATGTTACAGAAAACTCGGAGGTGCAACCCCGACCAAAGGCTAAAACCATGTTGGGGCCGCTATTTTTTGCGAATTTCTTCCAATCTGGCTTGGACAGCCGATTCCCATGCCCCCCAATTGGTCCCATAATCTTCTGGCAGACAAACTGCCAGCACCCGGCGCGCATCATCTGCCAGTGGGTGCTCCGGGTTGCGCGCTATTGCAAGGCTTGTGGGCAATTTGATCGTTTCCGGCCGATTCAGCAGCTCGCCAAACAAAATTCGTTGCACTGGGAGCGGCACACCGGTGTCAACTAAATAGGCCGCCGCAGCTTCAAATTGTTCGTTATTGGCAAGATTAACCAGATGCTTTGCAGCTTCTTCCAGGTCTTCCGCGCGCAATTCCGGGAGCGTATCAAACAACATCCAAACTTTAGTTTCATCCGCCACTGCCATTTTCAAAATTTGGTCGCGTCGCTCGGACCATGTTGCGAAATTGGTGATTTCATCCCTTCGTTGCCAGTTAAAATGCCGTTTGACAATTGGTTCAGATTGGCCGCGTGATAAATCGGCCTTCCCGCCACTTCCTGTATTCCGGATATCACGCCGCGGCGCCTTATTGTCGCTGGTTTCAGGGGGTGGTTGTCCCACCCAGATTACCAGCCCGATGAGCGCGAAGCTTAAGCCCAGAATGATGAAACCTTTGCGCATGAGGCATTCAAAGGCGATTTAATGCGCCGCAAGCATTGGTGGAGTTCACCACATTGCTCAGCGTTTCAATGAATTAAACCAATCCTTGGCTGCAAGCAGGGCCGTTTTGTAGGCAGTCTCATGGTCGCCGGAAAGTGTTACGAGCGTAACCTGCCGCGCGCCGTTTTTGACAAGCGCATTATAGGCCATTTGTGAGTTGGCGTATAATACATCCTTGTCTGATGAGCCGTGGTACAGCCGCATCGGCGCCAACGGTGTCCAGTTATAAACGTCATTCCAACGCAATGCCCACCGTAAGGGGTGGAGTTGGTCGGTTTGCAAAGCTTGAAGATAACCGTCCTGCAGCATGTCATGGGGAATCGGCGGCAATAAACTGTTAATATAATAACCAGGATACTGTCCATTAAAATAATTGGGAATGTTTTGTTGGTACTGCGGTTTTAATATCTCGGACCAAGAGCCCAGGCTGTAAAGATTGTTGTATGCCACCAATAGGTAGGCATAATAATAGGGATTTGGTGGTTGGCGGTTGGAAAGAAAGTCATTGAGCGTGGTTCCGGACAAATCATAGGCTCCGGCCATGGGCGCCGAAGCCGTAACTGTAAATTCGCCGGCATGATAGGTTTCAATTTCAAGGTGAGCCGCCATAGTGGCGTGCCCGCCTTGAGAATAACCGCAAAGGAAGAGCTGGTTGTTCAGCAGGATTGAATTATTGGCACAAAAAATCCTGGCTGCCCGCAACATATCTATAACAGCAGTTGCTTCTGAAAACGCATCGTGGTACGGATGAAAATCCAAATCAGAATTGCCCAATCCAAGATAATCCGGCATTCCTGCTACATAGCCAAGTGATGCAAACGTTATTCCAACGATAGCTTCGCCAGCTTTAGGGTCATTTGGATTGAACATGGATGGCACATCGTCGCGTATTGTTACTGTGCGATGCTGATAACTCAACAAGGGCCAGGACTTTCCGGAAGCTCGCGGTACGGCCAGTGCGCCTGAAGCAGTCGTGTCTCCGCCATAAGGGTCCGCTGTACGGTAAACAACCTTGAAAACGTCAACCGCGTAAAGTGGAGTGACGTTGATATTGCTCAAAATCGCTTTCAAATCAGTTTGAGAGTAACCGCCCAAATAACTAGCCGAGATTAATTGTCCACGTAATTCCTGGGCGGGTAATTCCTCTTTCTCGAGACCTATAAATGAAGCGAAGTTTGTATCCAAAAACCATCCCCGGCCGTAAGTAGCAAATCCGGTGGCATTGCTTTGTACCAACACACCCTTAAATGGAATGGTGGCCTTGGTTGTTGGATGAACAAAAGAGCCGTTAAACTGCCCGTTATTTGGGCTTAGCGTGCAAACAAAGCCGTTAAGGGGTCCACCCATTACACGGATAAGGTTGTTGGAAACAACCACCCGGACGCCCCACCAACCGCCGCCATAAGGCTCGTTTGTTGCAGGGAAGAAAGCACCTGCAAAACCTACTGTCCATTCAATAGCGCTGCGGCCTGTCGCCGGTGCCGTGTATCGGAACAAACCGGTTTGAGGCATAACTATAAAGCCATTTGTATAATAGCGGTCGGCTGGCGTTGGCGGTTTTTGCCAGAAAAACTCTTGATAAGAATCGGGTTGTGGTGAAAACCGCAGCCAACCGATTAGCATGCCCTTATTGCCGTATAGCGGCACATATACGGGTGCCATGTAATCTGGCTGCTGTGGATTGGGTTGGGTAATCATGGTGCTGTGTGTTATGGCTGTTCCATCGCCCAGATTGCCTGTGATTGTCACCGCGCCATTGGCTGCAATTGTCACAGTGGCTGCTCCAACGCCTTGAGGCACGTCAGGGCCAGTGTTCCACTGATCAAAGGTCATGGTATAATTGCCTGCGTAAACATTGCTGGCACCCTTCCAAGCTTTTGACAAAACAAACCAATTGCTCCAACCGCTTGCTGGCGAGTTTGTTGTGCTTACGCCCGCTTCCGCCCACCAGTTGGTTTGAGCAGCATCAGAGCGCAATTGCAAGAGCAGGCTGAGCGGAGGATTCCCAGCCGGCGTTACTGTTAATAGAACCCGTTTGGTGGCAAGGTCAAAATTGCCACTCATTGTTGCAATTGCACCTTTGTAAACCAACTGCCCGCTGAAAGCTCCTGCAGAGGTGACGTTTAGTTTTACCAAACCGGAGTTTGTGGTGTCTGTAGTCCCTGGATCTAGAATTGCGGGGAATAATCCCAAATAATCACCGCTGGCTTGTACCCATGGATTAACAACAAAATTGGCGGTTACAAACAGATTGGACTGCATGGTGAGCTTTAGAGTTGTTGAGTTACTGACTGATAGCCCGGATGCGGCTTGAATCACCCAGTTGCTGAACAAATAGCCGGTACTTGGCGTAGCTGTTAGCGTAATTGTGGTCCCTATTTCAATCAGTTGCCGGTTTGTTGCTCCGCTGACTGTCCCGCCGCCAATAACCTGCAAATTCAATGGCCAGCCAACCGCATAGGTCACAGTTATGACCGCCGCAGCCGAGCGGTTGCCCTGTGCATCGTACCCGTAGGCCACAAGCCCATTCGGCCCGGCTGTCAACGGCACTGTAGCAGTCCAGTTGGTAAATCCATTGGTCGTTACAGCATCAACCCGCTGATTCAAATTCGTGTTCAACACTTCCACCCGCACCACTCCCATCGTGTCGGATGCCGTGCCTCTGAGGGCCAACTGGTTGGTCAATACCTTGGTGCCGGTTGTCGGGGATGCTATCGTCACGGTGGGCGCCTGCGTGTCAACAAACCGCGCCACAACCGCCAGATTCGTCTCCATCCTGAATGTCAATGAAGGGCTGTTGGTAACCCGCTG
>Ga0078972_1003181_pt1 | contig 50207 bp, 29 predicted proteins | sample YelNatPaOPGAMG01_FD_67568 | JGI IMG/M metagenome (GOLD analysis project Ga0078972, IMG submission 67568) | Hot spring thermophilic microbial communities from Obsidian Pool, Yellowstone National Park, USA - OP-RAMG-01 (SPADES assembly) (version 2) | ecosystem: Environmental > Aquatic > Thermal...
GATGTCCCTTGTCGACGATGGTCCATTCTAGCTGCTCACCCTTCTGCAAGTCGAGTGCTTGAGCCAGTGGTGTGGGGAAATTTATGTAGAACTGCTGTGAATCCCGCCTCTGGATACACTGGAGTTTAGTTGGGTAGCCCATGAGTGGGTGTCTAGTCATATCACTAGGGCACTGCAAGAAAAAAATACCTTTTATGCCGCTCAGTCTAGTCAAAGCCAAACTCCAGGGCCGGTGAGGTGAGGGCCAGGGCGGCGCTGCGCTGGCCCTGGGCTGATACACAAACTCCAGAGCCGCCCCGTTGGGGCGGCTCTGTCCTCCGTCTTCAGTCCTCGGTCTTCAGTTTTCCAAACCCCATGCTCCATGCCGCATCCCTGTTCGTGGTCCGGATATCAGAGGGCCAGGAAAGCTTCCAGTCCTCAGAACGCCGCCCGTTGAGGCTAAAGTCTCGAAGCGGAGAGCTCGGGCTGCGGCCAGGACCCTGCGGCCGGCCGTTGGGAGATTGCAATTGGCCCGCACTTGGCCCACCCTGGCCGGGGTCAGAACGATGCCAGTTATGAGCCGAATAGTTCTGTGCTGGATGCTGACGGTGGCGGCGGCTCAGGCCGCATTTCAGTTTCGTCACCATTACGTGGACACCAACCTGCCCGGGGATAGCTGGGGTCAGACTGCCCTGGCTGACTTGGACAAGGACGGTCGGCTGGACTATATCACCGGTCAAAGTCGCGGCCAGATCCTGTGGTATCGGCAAGTCGCTGCCGGCCAGTGGCAACGCCTTAAGTTGGGCGATAATTCACCCTCGGACGTCGGCGCTGCGGTGTTGGATGTGGACCGAGATGGGTGGCCGGACTTGGTGACCGGAGGTGCTTGGTACCGCAACCCTGGCCCGCCGCGCTCGATGCCGTTCGAGCGGATCGTGTTCGACCCGGAGCTGCCCGGTGTGCACGATGTGGTGGTGGCGGACTTGGACCGGGATGGCCGGCTTGACGTGCTGACTATGGCCGACAAGAACAACCTGCGCTGGTATCGCATCGCAGCCGATCCCCGCCAGCCCTGGACACGGCACGACATCGGCCCGGCAGTCCACGCGGGCATTGGCGTGGGTGATCTGGATGGAGACGGCGACTTGGACGTGGTGCGGTCAAATGTGTGGTTTGAAAACGCCGATGGCCAAGGCACCCGCTGGGTCCAGCATCCCAACATCCCGTTCGGCAACCCCAACAAACCATTCCCTCTGGCCACGCATTGCCAGGTGTTGGACTTGGACCGGGACGGCGATAACGACTTGGTGATGACCGAAAACGAGATTCGCGGCGGGCGCATTGGCTGGTTGGAGAATTCCGATGGCAAAGGCGGCGCCTGGCGGCTGCACCCCTTGCCTCATGGCGATCCGGTTGTGCGCGGGGCGTACCACTCGCTGGTCGTGGCCGACTTCGACCACGACGGTGATCCGGACATCTTTTCCTGCGAGATGGAAGGTATCCCGGGCGACCGGCCCCCACGCTGGTTCATCTGGGAAAACCGCGATGGCAAAGCGGGCCAATTCATCGAACACGTCATCTTGGATGCGCGCCTGGGCGGGCATTTGGTGGTAGCGGGCGACGTGGACGGAGACGGTGACTTGGACCTGATGGGGAAATTGTGGCGGCCACGCAAAGACAACGCTAATGCCGGACGCAACCACGTGGACCTGTTGGAAAACCTGCTGATCACCAAGCCCATCGAAATCCAGATCAAGCCCAGCCCGCGCTGATCCGCCGAAGCCCGACCCCAGGGCCAACGCGGCCTGCGCCACACCAGCTCAACCGGCTTGCCCTAGGGCACGCATGCCTGCCAGCCGCTGCTGCGCGTCCGGACGCCCCAGCATTTGGGCGCGATACAGCCTCGACCGTCAAGCCGCCAGCCTCGCTGGTCCCGGCGCTTGGGCAGCCACCTGTCGGAATCGGGTCCGCAACCGGTGCCAAGCGCCAACCGTCAAGACCGCGTCCACTGCCATGCTTATTCCCCACCAGACCAGCGGCACCTCAGTTGCCGGAACGTGGAACAGGCTTCCGCCTGGCCAAAGTCCCTGGCTTGTCATGACAAAAATGAATATGATCCACGGCACTACACAGACCAAGGCTAGATTGGCCAGCAACGCGCGGGTGTGGCTGCGCCGGGTTAAACCCAACCACATGCCCAGCAGGCTTAACGTGACCAGGTCGGCCACCAGGACGCTCATCCCCACCAGCCACACCAAGACCCACTCCTCGTCCCCTCGCTCCACTAGGAGGAGCAGCGCGTCCACGGCAAGCACGAGCGCAGCGGGGCCGGCAAACTGCCGGACCAACGCGCGCAGTTGGCCGCGCACGATCTGGCCCACGCTCAGCGGACTAACCAACAACAGCTCCAACACGCCGCTGTGGCGGTCCTGGCACAGCCGCCAGGCCGCCTCACTGGCCACTGCCCACTTCAGCACCGAATGGAGCACCAAACCCGTGAAGATGTAGGTCGGTGTGTCCAGCCAGTCTTGTCGCCAAGTGTGCCACGCCCATAACCACAGCAGACCGCTAATCACCAAAAACATCCAAATCAAGATGGCTCGGCTTCGGTCCCGCGCTGCCACCCAATAGAAGGGATTGATCTCCAGCAGCCGGCGGCGGAGTCGGAGCCGGTGTTCGGCTGAACCGTGGCACAACCACCGCCAAGCGGCTCGCCAGCGGCTCCTGCCCGCGTCTATCGGTTTATCCTGCCAGCTATGGGGCACGACCCAGCTAGCGCCGATCAAGAATAACCAAGCCAGCCCGTGCATCACAGCCACTGAGCTAAAGAAGGCCTGGAGCTGGGGCTTGGATGGCGTGGGGTCAAAGGCCAGCACCATCGCACAGCCTGGACTGGGCACCAACCACTCGAGCGGCGGCTCCCTCAAGCCTAGTCGGTCCGCCACCGCTGCCGCCACTAACGGCACCCCCGCGGTCAGCCCGGCCACAATCGCAAAACATAATCCCATGGCGCGCCGTTCGTCGCGGCTGAGGGCTGAGGCGAACATGCCGGCTGCCAGCGAGAAAAACAGCGTGTTCAATTCCACCAGCGCTACGCGGCCCACTTGTTGCAGTGTGACTCCGCCCACCAGCAGCGGCACAGCCGCCACCGGCAACACCGCCAGTAACCCACCCAACGCATTGAGCGATGTGGCCGCCAGTTTACCCAACACAATGTCGTAACCTTTCAGATCCGTCAGAAACAACAGACCCAGCGTGCCCTCGCGTTTCTCGCTGCTCAGACTATCGGCTGTGGCGCGCAGCCCAGCCAAGAGACAATACAAAAAGACCAAACCCGATAACGTGGCTAGGACTGCCTGGCCTGCTTCCTGTGCGCTAAACCACGGGTAGGACGTCAGGATCACCCAGCCGGCCGCGCCCAAGGCGGCTGCACCCATGACAGTCCGCACCCAGTAAGTGCCACGCCGACGCGCGGCGACCCGTAATTCACGTTGGACAATCGGCAGGACAGTCATGCCTGGCTACGGCCTTGGTTGACCTGGAGCCTGGGCTGGGCGGATGCCGTGGACCGGTACCCTCGCTATTGGCGAGGCATGCCGCCCGAGGTAGTCGGGCAAGATCGTAACCCGGGGTTGATGCCCACTGCTTCTAGCTGGACGTCCGAGGCCCGGTGCGCCGGATCGGCTCCCGCCCAGTCGGTCTAAACCCGTCGCATTCACACACAACGCGCTGGTGTTGTAGCAAGGATCTGCCTTGGCTCCAACCAAAACTCTTGCCCGAGGCCAGGCCCCAGGGCGCATCTCAGGCTATTGTAGGTTGGTATGCCTGGGCTCGCGCAGGTTTCCAACCTGCTGACTTGCGCCGCTTGGGAAGCGGCGCAAGGGATTGATCAAGCGCAGCGAGAGCAAGGCCCACAGGGCCGAGCCAGCGGGCGCAAGCGAGCCAATCGCCGACTTCCACGTCGGCCCTTCAAGCCAGGACATTCCACCGGCTTGTCCTTGGGGTGCGATGGCCATGAGGAGCACCGGGCGCTGGCCGGCCGGGTTTGGCGGCCCACCGAACCCCACTGCTGCAACTGGGGGCTGGCCGTTCCCTGCACCATGAGGCGCACTCAAGTGCGCGCCAGCCTTTGGAGTGCGGCGGCTTTGACGCCGCTTTACATTCTCACCCCTCACCCTGCCCTCTCCCCGTCGAGGAGAGAGGGGATCGGCCCACTGGCCTACATGGCACCGTTGCGCCACCCTCGCCGCTCCCTTGGGCAGCCGAGACGGCCGGGTGAGCTTGAGGGGCAGCGCAGCGCTGCGCTTGCCCTGGGCTGGTACACCGCCGCCCCGTTGGGCTGCTCCGTCTTCTGTGTTCCGTGCTCAGTCTTCCGAACTGCGTGTTCCATGCCCCATGCCCCATTCATGGTGGGGCTGGTTGAGGTGTGACCAGCGGCGCCAGGTGCGCTGCCCCTTCGCGCCGAGCGCCAGTTTTCCTGCACCGGCATTGCCAGCGGCAGAACGGCTCCGCTAAGGTTCGGGCCGATGAACTGGAACAACTTGTGGCGTCGAGGGCGCGGACGGCTAGCGCTTGGGTTCGCGGTCTGCGGGGCGATTTGGGCTGTGGCGGAGGGCCATGCCCAGCTTGAGGTGCAGCCGCCCAAACCGATCCGGGGTGCGCGCCAGCCCGCCCTAAGCCCAGACGGTAAGCGGCTGGCGTTTGTATATCGGGGCGATATTTGGGTTGGCCCAGCTAAAGGCGGACGCGCCTGGCCGTTGACCCAACACGTCGAGGCCGACGCTTACCCGGTGTTTTCGCCGGACGGCCGCTGGATTGCTTTTGCCAGTCGCCGCTCGGGTAATTGGGACATTTTCCTGGTGCCAAGCGAGGGCGGTGAACCGCGGCAACTGACCTGGCATTCTGGCACCGATATCCCCACCAGTTGGAGCCCGGACGGCAAACGGTTGCTGTATGCCGGGCGCCGCGACAGTCCCAACTACGGTGTGTTTGCCCTGGAGGTGGGGTCGTTACGGACCGAGCTGCTGTGCGAGGACTACGCCCCGTTGAATTACCCGACCTACTCGCCCGACGGCACCAGGCTGGCCTATAGCCGCTACGGGTTCCACTGGACCAGGCCGCGCTACACCGGCTCAGCTGCGGCGCAGATTTGGCTGTTGGACCTGGCGCAAGGGACGCGCCGGCCGCTCACCACCAACCAGCACCAGCATTTGTGGGTGCAGTTCTTGCCTGATGGCCAACGGTTACTGACAGTCACCTGCACCGATTCCACCCCCTCGGCTGCACCGCTGGGCGGCGCGATCCCACCTATTGTCGATACTCCGCAACGGACTCCAAACCTATGGGTGCTCGATCTCCAAGGCCGTGCGCGGCAACTGACCCACTTCACCGGCGGCCAAGTCCGATGGCCCACCGTGGCTGCGCGCTCCGGCGACATTGTCTTCGAGTATGAAGGTGACCTGTATGCCCTGGGCCCGCGGGCTCGGAAACCGCGCAAGCTGGAGTTTGTGGTGGTAGCCGACGACAAACAAACCACACGCCGTCGCGAAAAACTCACGCGCGAAGTGACCGAAGCCGAGCCGTCGCCCGACGGCAAGACTTACGCTTTCGGCTTGCGCGGCGATATTTGGACCGTGCCCGTGGACAAGCCCAAAGGTGTGGCTGGCCGGAACGCCGATTTGGCTCGGCGCCTGACCGACTGGGTTGGGGCAGACGACGATTTCTGTTGGTCCAAAGACGGCAAGAAGCTGTATTTCACCTCCGATCGAGCGCTGAACCGGCGCTTGTATGAGCTGGAGCTAGCCACCGGCCAGACCCGCTCGTTGTGGGATCGACCGGAAGATGTGGCTGGCCCGCGACTGTCGCCCGACGGCACGCAACTCGGTTTTTGGGTAAGCGGCAGGGAGGGCGGGCTCTACTTGTTGAATTTGAGCAATGGGGTAGTCCGGCGTTTGGCGCATGTGCCCGGACCGCAGTGGCACGGCCAAGGCGGAGGCGAGTTTGCCTGGTCGCCGGACATGAGGTGGGTGGCTTACACGCGGCGCAGCGAAAGTGGCGCCTGGAACATTTGGATCATCCCGACCCAAGGCGGCCCGGCCGTCAATGTCACTCGACTCTATGCCCATCATAGTCAGCCGACTTGGTCGCCAGATGGGCGCTACCTGTTCTTTCAAAGCAACCGGGATGGGGAAGGCCTGTACGCATTGCCGCTCCGGCAAGAACCGATCCGATTGGCTGACACCGACCTGAAGTTCCAAAAGCCCACCAACCGGGTCGAGGTGCACATCGATTTCGACGGAATCTGGCAGCGCATCCGGAAACTGTCCAGCCAACGCCCCCAAGCAGATCTGACGGTCACGCCCGACGGCCAAATCCTGTTCTTGTCCGACAACGACGTTTGGTCGGTCAGCTACGACGGTAAAGAAGCCAAGCGCTTGACCACTGGCGGCGGCAAAAGTGCCCTGCGCGTCTCGGCCGACGGCAAACGGGCTTTCTTCATCCAAAACGGTGAGTTGTTCACCATGAGCCTGGACGGGAAGTCGCCCGAAAAAGTCGCCTTTACCGCTGAGTGGGAGCGGGACACCCGCGCCGAGCGGCAAGCGGCGTTTGTGCAGTTCTGGCATGCGTATGCCCGGGGTTTCTACGACGCCAACTTCCACGGACGCGATTGGGAGGCCATCCGCCGCCGCTACGAACCGTTGTTGGAAGCGCAAGAGACACCCGAAGAGTTTGCCAACCTGCTGCAGATGATGGTGGGCGAACTGGACTGCTCGCACTCCGAAGTCAACCCACCCAGCAGCGATGAATCCAGCAGCCGCACCGTCAGCCCGCACCTGGGCTTTACACTGGACTACACCCATCCCGGCCCTGGCCTGCGGGTGCGGCACGTGCCAGACGGTGCGCCAGGGGCTTATGAACGCACCCGAATCCGACCCGGCGAATATGTACTGGCCATCAACGGCCAGCCGGTGGCCCCCACTGAACGGCTCTACGAGCTGATCAATGACAAGGCCGACCGTGAATTCGAGTTCTTGGTCAATACCAACCTCGACCGAGCCACCGCCCGAACCGTCCGCTACAAGGTGCTCACACAGGCTGAATGGAATGACTTGACGTACCGGGAGCGGATCGAGCGGTTACGCCGACGTGTGGCGGAACGCAGCCACGACCAAATCGGTTACCTCCACATGCCCGCCATGACCCAGAAGGAGCAAGTCCAGTTCGAACGCGAGGCCTACGAATACATCGCCACCAAACAGGCCCTCATTATCGATGTGCGCTTCAACCGCGGCGGCAACATTGCCGATACCCTGATTGATTGGCTGGAACGCAAACCTTATGGCTACGTGCAGCCGCGTGACGGGCCGCGGCAACCATCGCCCCTGCACGCGTGCGAAAAGCCCTTGGTGGTCTTGATCAACGAGCACTCCTATTCCAATGGCGAAATCTTTCCTTGTGCTATGCGCGCCCGTGGCCTGGCCAAGTTGGTCGGCCGGCCCACCCCGGGCTACGTGATCTGGACCTCGGAGTTCACCTTGGTGGACGGCACGCGGGCGCGCTTGCCTCAGACAGGGTTCTATCGGTTGGACGGTATCCCGCTGGAAAACCACGGCCAGAAGCCGGACATCGAAGTGCCATTGTCGCCTGAAGATTGGTTGGCCGACCGCGACCCGCAGTTGGAGCAGGCAATAGATCTGTTGCTGGCTGAGGTGGGGCTGCGCCGTGCGCCCAGCCCGTTGCCTTGAGGTCACCGGCGCGCCAAGGCAACTCGCTCCAGCAGCCGGCTGGCTCATGTCCCTCAGCGCCGCTCCGCTGCCGCGCATTTGCCGGACCGGCTTGACCCCAGCACGTCCGGCATCCGCCGATGCTCGCATTGAACCGTCTGCCTAACCAGCCTGGAACGTATCTGCTGGTGTTGGCCTGCCGCCATGCCCGATGCGTGCAGATTGGCCGGCTGGGGAGAGTTCGGTTGGAACCGGGTTATTATCTGTATGTGGGCAGCGCCTTGGGCCCGGGCGGACTGCGCCCTCGCGTTCGACATCACTGGCGTAAAGCTGCTCAGCCTCATTGGCACTGTGATTACCTGCGCCGAGCCTGCGTGCCAGTGGCAGTCTGGTTCCTTACCGGCCCGCGTCGGCTGGAACACGCTTGGGCCCGACGCCTCGCCCAACTACCGCCGGTCACGGTGCCTCTGCGGGGCTTTGGCGCATCGGACTGCACCTGCGCAGCGCACCTGTTCTTTGTGCGCACCAGCGCAGCCCTGGCCCGCGTCCGGCATCATCTGCAGGCCGCCAGCACGACGCGCATTCAGGACTGGGGCCCGCAGACCAGTGGCTGGTCGAGCCACCGCCAACTTAAGCACCGCGGCGAGCCCGTTGCGCTGAAGCCCAAGGCACGAAATCCGAAGCACCAACGAAAATCCAAGACACAAAACACCGAAATTCAAAATGGCCACTCAACCAATGGCTATGGGGGGTTACCATAGCCACGAGGGCGGGGCAGCTTCGCCTTGGGCCACAACACTGATTTGGAGGGCCGACTTCCACGTCGGCCCTCACAACCAGGAGACCCGCCCTCCTTGCCTTCGGCCACACTGGCCATGGGGACAACCGGCCGCTGGCCGGTCGGTTTCGGTGGCCCGCCGAAACCACCGCTCGATCCTTTCCAACCGTCAAATAGCCAAATACGCGAAGGGCGCGGATGATCCGCAGGATCAGCTAGCTCCGCCGCCTTACGGCGGCGGCTACGACGACGGCGGCTACCGAGGAACTGAATCCGTAGCCGCCGACGTGAGTCGGCGGATAATTCGCCCAGGTCCTCCGAGTCCGCCGCCTTACGGCGGCGGCTACCACGACGGCGGCTACGGGGCAGCGGGCGGCGGGCGGTACGGAAGCTGGCGGTCCGGTGCTTCGAAGGATATTTGGGGATAAAATTGGAAGCTCCATTTGCTTAGGGCGGCGCTACGTTTGCTCAAAGCTGCCAAACCAGAACTGGGCGTGAGTGGTGCAGCGGCTTTTTGGGTGCGTGCACTGGGCTTGGGCGGTGGGGTCAGCGCTCGGCCCGGCAAGGGGGCACCCTGAGCTTGCGGCGGGTTGGTAAAGTTTGCATGCGGCCCTCAATGCCGCTCGGCGCTCCCGGCTTTCTGGAGCGGGCTCAGCCCGGGCCTTGTGGAATTATTCACCGACGGTTCTAAGGGCTGCTTCTTTTATCGGTTCGGCCAGATACATGCCGGCCTCGTCTTGGAGGCGCTGGAGCAGGGTGCGCGGCAGGGTGCGCGCCGATGGGATCAATTGCTTTCGCCGAGCAAGCAGCACAACGCCTAGCAGGCCAATGACCGGGATGCCCTCGCGGGCAGCCAGCCTCCGACCTTTGCGCTCATCCATCAGCAGAAGATCAGCGCGAAGTTCCTTGGCTAGGGCGATGGCCTCCGCTTCGCCGCGGTCCACAATGCGCGCAAACTGGATGACTTGATCCAGATTCTTGACACTTTCGACGCGCAACCAAGGGGGGCAGGTGAGGGTGGCTGCGGTTCAATTCATCATGCACGGCTGTGGGCACCACAACCTCACCAAATAGCTGTGTCAACAGGTCGGCAGCGCCAATAGCGAGCAGCGCGCTCAGCGGCGAAGTATTGGAGACGACGATCATCGGCCTGCCAGGTCCTCGACAGCCTGGAGGTCTTCGGCCAGCTCGGCCCAACCGTAGTGGATGGGGATGCGGCGCCGGCCCAGTTCGCGCAGAAAGTCGGCTTGCGATAGGCCTGCAACTGTGGCCGCCTGGGCCAAGGTGACTTCCTCGGACACAAACAAACCGATGGCCAAGTGCAGCGCCACCGACTCGGGTGAAAGGCGCGCTTCGATGCTTTCCGGTAAGTCCAGGCGCATAGGGTTAGCGTGCCCAATCCATGCCCTGAAATCAAGGCGGGGTCGGTCCCTCTCGGCAGGCTCCAGCACAACCGTTTTTGCCCAACCTAGCCATTGCTTTGATGCCATGCGACCGGGCAGCTTGGGGTCGTTTTCCGAAAACGACTGTTCATATCCACTTGGCGGAGGGTTTTTAGGGCCTTTCTATTCCTAGGGTTGGCGTTAGCCGGGTCGGCAGCGCTGCCGAATGTTGATGGGCACTTTTTCCGGCTAAGGCCTGCACGACCAACCAACTCCATGGCTCATGGACCATGCTCTACTGAGGGTAGCGCTGGTCGCCCTCGGCCCAGCAGCGCCTCACAGCGCGAGGCGCACCACCTTTGCTGGTCGGCTGGCCAGTCGATTTCGGGACCTCGCTCAAACACCACCCCAGCTTCCACCCCCCCGAGCTCCTACCTCCAAACCGCTTGCCCCAGCGCCCATGACCTGTGGCCTATGCTCCTGTTCGATCGGGTTGGGTGCCGGGGATTAGCTAGGTCCGCCGCCTTACAGCGGCGGCTACGGGGCAATGGGTAGCCGCCGGCGTGAGCCGGCGGAATTGATTCGCCAGCTGCACCGGGTCCGCCGCCTTACCGCGGCGGCTACCACGGCGGCGGCGGCTACGGGGCAATAGGTAGCCGCCGGCGTGAGCCGGCGGAATTGATTCGCCAGCTGCACCGGGTCCGCCGCCTTACCGCGGCGGCTACCACGGCGGCGGCTACCGAGGAACTGAATCCGTAGCCGCCGACGTGAGTCGGCGGATGATCTGCAGTGCCGGCCTTAGCCGGTGCTCAGGGGCCCCGAAATGCCGATGGCCAAGCAAACAGGCTGAGAGCTAGAGGTATGCCTTGGAGGATTCTGACTTCGGAGGTTACCGGCAGCGGAGGAGGGTGTGGCCGACAAGGCCATTGCCAGGCGTAGGCGCATTGCCTAGCTTCCGGAGCAGTGAATCGCGCTGCTGTCACAGGCTGGCTAGAGTCGAGCTTACGTTGGGTTGTCGCAGTGGTGATGGGGCTGATGCAATGCAACAGCCTCAGGGCAGCCACGCCGCGGGTGGTGGTGCTGACGCCGCACGTGGATGCCATCCGGTACGAGTTCGGCCGTGCCTTTGCGGAGTGGCACCGACGCCATTTCGGCCAGCCCGCCGAGGTGGAGTGGCGGAACGTAGGCGGCAGCTCCGATGCACTGCGGTTTGTGCAATCGGAGTTCGCCAGCAAGCCGGATGGGATAGGGATTGACTGTCTGTTTGGGGGTGGGCAGGAACCGTATTTGGTGCTGTCGGATCGGGGTTGGTCGGAGCCTTACCGGCCTGCGGCGTTGGCGGGTGTGCCGCAAAACTTCAACGGGATCGAGGTGTATGACCCTCGCTACACGTGGTATGGGGCGGCTTTGTCTAGCTTCGGTATTTTGCAGAATACGCGGGTGCAGCGGACGGTGGGGCTACCGTTTGTGTCGGCCTGGGGCCAGTTGACCAACGCGGCGTTGCGAGGCTGGGTTGGGGCGGGCGACCCACGCAATAGCGGCTCGATGAATGTGATGTTCGAGGGCTTCCTCCAGTTCTACGGCTGGGAGCAGGGCTGGCGTGTGCTGACGCAGATCGCGGGCAACGTCAGCAAGTTTGACCGCCTCTCATCCCGCACCGCCCGCGAGGTGACACTAGGCCAGACGGCTTACGGGTTTGCCATCGACTTTTATGGGTTCACTCAGGTGGCTGTGGCTGGGCGCACCAACATGACCTTTGCGCTGCCGGAGGATTTCACTGCTGTGAATGCCGATGGCCTGGCGTTGCTGAAAGGTGCCCCCAACCGCACCATTGCTCAGCGGTTCATCGAGTTTGTGCTCTCCGAAGACGGCCAGAAACTGTGGTTCCTGCCCAAAGGCCATCCCGAAGGGCCACAGAAATATTCAATCGAACGAATGTCCATCCGGCCGGACTTTTACCGGCGCTATCGCGGCGTGAGTAACATCCAGTTTTCGCCGTTCGACCTCAAACAGCCGTTTCGTTACGACGCCGGCTTGAGCCGAGCCCGGCGGGAAGTGGTGGCAGATCTTGTGGGCGCGCTGCTGGTGGATACGCACTCGGAACTGTGCGCTGCCTGGCGAGCCGTGATCCAGCGCGGGTTGTTACCGAACGACCTGGTCGAGCTGGGGCGCATGCCCATCAGCCAAGCTGAGGCGCTGAGCCTGGCTCGCACGGTGTGGAAAGAGCCAGCCCGCCGGAACTTGGTGCGCATCCAGTGGCAAAGTTGGGCCCAGGCGAAGTACCGGCGTCTGGCCAAGGGGCCTGCGGCTACGGTGACCCCAGCGAGCTGTGGCCCTGTGGGTCGCGGCTTAGCCCAACGCCCGGCCGATCTTGCCCAGCGAGCTCGGCCGGCTCCGGCCTTTGGTGTGGCTCAGCTCACAGCCCCACTGGAGCTCGCGCCCGAGCGCGGCTCAGTGCCCTCGCCCCAGCCTGTTGCGCAATGAAAGTGCTGCTGCGTCACCTGAGCAAACGGCTGGGGCCAACGTTTGCCCTGCGCGACATCTCGTTGGAAATCCAAGCCCATGAGCTGTTTTTCCTGCTGGGGCCATCCGGCTGCGGCAAGACGAGCCTGCTGCGGATCTTGGCTGGGTTTTACGAACCGGACCAGGGGGAGTTATTCTTTGGGGACAAACCCATGCGGGGTGTGCCGCCCCACCGGCGCAACACCGGCATGGTGTTCCAAAACTATGCGTTGTGGCCGCACCTGACGGTGGCTGAGAACGTGGCTTACGGCCTGGAGGTGCGCGGGGTGCGCGGGGCCGACAAAGCACGGCGTGTGGCGGAGGCCCTGGCCATAGTGCAAATGAGCGCCTATGCCGACCGCAAACCCAACCAGCTCTCCGGCGGCCAACAACAGCGGGTAGCCTTGGCTCGAGCGTTGGTGATCCAGCCGGACGTGCTGTTGCTGGACGAACCGCTGTCGAACCTGGACGCCAAACTGCGCTTGGAGATGCGCGAGGAGATCCGGCGCATCCATCGCCAGACCCGAATCACCACGGTGTATGTAACCCACGACCAAAAAGAGGCCCTGTCGATGGCCGACCGGATCGCCGTGTTGCGCGATGGCGCCATCGAACAGGTGGGCGATCCCCGCACCGTCTATCGCGCACCCGTCAACCGGTTCGTGGCGGACTTTATCGGCGAGACCAACTGGGTGACCGCTCAAGTTGTGGCCCAGCAGGCTCAAGGCTTGGTGCTGGACACACCTTTGGGCCGGTTCCAAACCCATACTGCGCTGCGGGCCGCTCCCGGCCAGAAACTTTGGCTGGGTTTCCGGCCCGAGGCGGTCCAGATCGGCCCCGAACAACAGAACAGCTTCTCGACCGTCATTCGGCAAGTCACCTACTTGGGCGAAATCGAACAGTACCATCTGGAAGCCCCGGGCGGCTACACCATCAAAGCCTTCGAGCAAAACCCGCTGGAAATCCGGCAGGTCGGCAGCACTTTGCCGGTGCATGTGCGGCCTGAAGACGTGTTGGTGTTGCCGATGGAATCATAGCCCCTGGCTTGAAACCCCGACCGCCCTGGCCCGAGGGCGGGCTATTGATGGCGCATGTCAGCGCGGGCGGTTGCCCTTGGGGATGAATCGCAACTCGGGTTGCTGCGTGGGCATATAGGGCGCCGAAGTTGGGGCATGCACAGCATGGTCATCCGGATACGCTCCTGGCACCAGCACCAAGCAGCAGCCGGGCACCGTCTCATACAGCCCAGGCGTAGGCTGTCCTTCACCGACTCCACAGCGCGCTTGGGGCTGAGTCTGCGCAGGCGCGCTGGCTGAGGGTCTCCGAGCCGCTGCGCCAACCGACTCCCCAACAGGGCCCGAGCTAGGTGCCGGAGCCTGGCCTTGCCTGGCAGCAGGCCGAGACTCGATTTGTAGCGCCACTGCAATTGGCCCAGCAGCAAGCAGCGCCGACCAGAACAGCCGCATTTTCACACCCAGGTTAGACGTGACTTTGGCCTGATTGCTTTCGTGCCAATTCCCTGGGGCGGACTGCGTGCTGTTTTGCTGCGGCCTCAGCCGGCGGGCTCGTTAAAATAGCGGCTGCGCAAGCTCTTGAGGTAAGTGTCGCTGAGGGTATTCAGCGCCTGACGCGCCAAACTGAACTTGGCGGCTAGCGTCTCATAAACTTCGGCTGACCAGGGCGGCTCGGCGTGACGCGCTGCCAGGGTGTAGAACCGCTGCCCTTCACGCTCGTAATCGGCCAGGGTGCGCCGGCTGGCCACCAGGCTCCGGGCGGGTCGCACAAACTGCGTCGCATGATCCGGATAGATGCCGGACACAAACAACGCAATGTCAGCAATCCGTTTGTAGAGCCGGGGTTTGTAGAACGGGTCAACTAGTTGGCTCAGCGCAATCATGTCATCCATGTTCATGTCGCAGAACTTCCGTTTGCGCCATTGGCCCCGTTCCTTCCAGTAAAGCAGGGCGGTGTTGGTCCGGACAAACGAGCAGAGCATCTGGGTCAGATACTCGCGCACGTCAGCCTGAGCTAGCAACCGCGCCACCTCCGGTGCGGCAAACACCGGCAGTGGTTTGCCCCTGGCATCCCGCTCCAACACAAAGGCCCGCCCCTCCAGGTCGCGCCGTACCCGACGCAACAGCACACCAAACATCAAGCCCGGCGACACCCGCACAAAGGCCTCCTGCTCGCTCAACAGCCGCTCGACCAGCCGCGCATCTTCCAGCATCGGCTCCAACAGGTCGTCCTTGTCCCGTATCAAGCCGATGATGTGGTCGTAGTCGCGGCGCCGGGTAACGACCGTCTCCACCACAAACCTAAGGTCAGCCTCGGTCAACTGCATGCTTACCGCTCAGCTTGGCCGCTTGGCTACGCCACTAACATACTCACCTTGCCGCAAGCTGAAAAGAGCCGTAGCCGGTGCTGGCAGCCCAGCAACGCGGACCGCAGGTTCACGGCGGCAATTGGCGGCCATGTCAACGGGGGCTTTGGACCGGTGCGGTGTGGGGCTTGAAGTCGTTTGGTGCCTCGGCTTTTCTTGGTCGGCAGCCATGACCGCGCAAATCCAAGCTCAACGGCCCGTGAAACGAGTTTTGAACCTGTGGGCTATGTGCCTGATGGGTCTGAGCGCCACCTGGGCCCCAGCCGCCGAGCCGACCGCCCAGACCAACCAGTTTTCGTGGACTGGCCTGGCGACCAACGCCGAAGGCCGCACCCTAGCCACCATTACAGCCGATTGGTCCGAAACGCCTGATTTGGCAGACTGGTCCCGTCGGGCCGGCGAATTATGTGCCCAGTGGTATCCGAAGATCGCCGAGCTTTTGCCCAGCGAAGGCTTCCAGCCGCCGCAGCGGGTCCGGCTACGGTTCCGTCAAGACATGCGCGGGGTGGCTGCCACCGGGCGCAATACCATCAGCGTAGCCGCTCAATACGTCCGCCGGAACACCAACGATTGGGGCATGATCATCCATGAACTGGTGCACGTGGTGCAGGCTTATCCGGAGCCTGAGCCGGGTTACATCAAGCCGGGCTGGCTGGTCGAAGGCATCGCTGATTACATTCGCTTGGCCCACTTCGAGCCACAAGCACGCCGGCCCCGGATCAATCCTGACAAAGCCCGCTACACCGATTCCTACAAAACCACCGCCATCTTCCTGGAATGGGCTGAGCGCACCTACAACCATCACCTCATCCGCTCGTTGAACCAGGCTCTGCGCCAGGGCCGGTTCAAGCTGGACCTGTTCAAGGAAATCACCGGCAAGACAGTCGATGAACTGTGGCAGGAGTTTATTGCTACGCTCCGCCCGAAATCCAATTCCAACCCGACCCAATAAGCTTGGCGCGGCGCGGCTGCACCGGCTTTTGCGTTGCTGCAGCCTGCTGGTCTTTGCAAGGGGATGACGCCGCTCCATTAAAAATGCGAGGCGCGAAATCCGAAATCCCAAACAAATCCCAAGGCTCCAAACACCCAAGATGCAAAACGGCCATCCACCTGGGCCTATACCCGTACCGTAGCGCGCAAAGTGCGGCTGTTTGGGCTTGGGCCCCAATATTGATCTTGGGGGGGCGGCTTGGACGTCGGCCATGCCCAAGCCACAGAACGCACCGGCTTGGTCTTGAGCCACGATGGCCATGGCGAGCGCCGGGCGCTGGCTGGTCCGTTGCTGCGGCCCGCCGAAAACCATCGATCGAGCTCTGCCCGACCATCAGACCGCCCGCAGGAGTGCGACCGAATCTCAAGGCCATCCATCTGTGCGGTGTCGGCGCCTCTGCGGTGGATCGAGGATACGGCGCCCACTCAGGGAACGACCAAGACCGCTAGCTCGGCTGATTGCTGGAAGGCCCGCCCAAAGGCCTGCACTCTGCCTGGGATTTCCACCAGGAGGCGGCTGCACTGGCGGGCAAGGACTGTCGGCAGAGCGGCTTTGGGTCTGCTCCACTTTCAGTTGACCAGGCGATACCAGGTATCGCGCTGGCGCGGTTCGAAACCCAAGTCCCGGATCAGCCGCTGCATGTCGGCTACCGTCATGCGAAAGCTGGCACCCGCTTGGCGCACGACGTTTTCCTCGATCATGATGCTGCCCAGGTCATTGGCGCCGAATTTGAGGGCGATTTGCCCCAGCTCGGGGCCTTGGGTAACCCAAGAACTTTGCACATTGTCGAAGTTGTCCAGGTAAATCCTCGCAAGGGCTTGAGTGCGCAGGTATTCGTGCGCACCGGCGCTGGGGGCTTTAAGGCGAGTGTTCAACGGTTGAAACGTCCAGGCGATGAAGGCGGTGAACCCGCCCGTCTGGTCTTGCAAGGCGCGCAGTCGTTCCAGGTGCTCGATCCGGTCTTGGACCGTCTCGATATGCCCGAACATCATGGTGGCGGTGGTGCGCAGGCCCAACCTATGGGCTGTGGCCATCACCTCCAACCACTCGTCCGTGGTGGCCTTCAACGGCGCGATACGTTGGCGCACCCGATCCACCAAAATCTCGGCCCCGCCGCCCGGGATTGACCCCAAACCGGCGTCGCGGAACTGGCGCAGGATGGCCTCCAGCGGTTCGTCGAACAGGTTACGGAAATGGATAAACTCCGGCGGACTGAACCCGTGGATATTGATTTGGGGAAAGCGGGCTCGAATGTGCGCCAGCAAGTCCAGATACCACTGTTTGGGTAGGTTGGGGTGATGCCCGCCTTGGAGCAGAATCTGCGTGCCACCCAAAGCCACGGTTTCTTCGATCTTACGGTCCAGTTCATCCCAACTGATCACGTAGGCGTCGGGATGTTTAGGCCCGCGATAAAAAGCGCAGAACTTGCACCCGACACAGCAGATGTTGGTGTAGTTGATGTTCCGGTCGATGATATAAGTGACAATCTGGCTGCCGCGTCCGCCGTAGGCAGCCGCTTTGGCCAATTGGCGGCGTCGGTCCGCTAGCGCACCCAGTTGGTGCAACGGCAACTGATACAGCCGCAGCGCCTCGACAGCCGTTACTCGGCCGCCAGCCCACACCCGCTGCAGCAGATCGTCCAACGACACTGCATCTGTCACAAGGCCCAATCTACTCCGCCCGTTGCCAAAGGCAATGAACCGACCGGCGCCAGGGCTGCCCTGGGCAAGTCCCCCCTGCGGATCGGCATTTCGGGACTCGGGCTGCCGGATGGCTTGTAGCTGCTCATACCACGGGCGGAAACGCCGCCGCACCATGGCTTGTGCAGGGTCTATTCTTTTGAAGGCTTGGCTGACGCGGTGCTTTGACTGGCACCGCAGGATTGCTATGCTTCTGCCGCGCACAAATGGATGCGGTCATTTTAGCCCGAGTTCAGTTTGCGTTGACGGTGGCATTCCACTACCTGTTCCCTCCGCTGAGCATCGGCCTGGGGTTGCTGCTGGTGTGGATGGAGGCACTATGGCTCAAGACCAACAACCCGCTCTACCACCAGATGGCTCGGTTTTGGACCCGGATTTTTGCGTTGGTCTTTGCTATCGGCGTGGCGTCGGGCATCGTCATGGAATTCGAGTTCGGCACCAACTGGGCGGCCTACTCGCGGTATGTGGGCGACGTGTTCGGCAGCGCGCTGGCGGCTGAGGGTATCTTTGCCTTTTTCCTCGAATCGGGTTTTTTGGCGGTCTTGCTCTTTGGCTGGGAGCGGGTGAGTCGGTCGGTGCATTTTCTGGCCACGTGCATGGTGTGCCTGGGGGCACATTTCAGCGCGATCTGGATCGTCGTGGCCAATTCCTGGATGCAGACCCCGGCCGGCTATCACCTAGTGCAGCACGGGGACAGGGTTCGCGCCGAGATCACCAACTTTTGGGAGCTGGTGTTCAACCCGTCTTCGATGGACCGGCTGTTTCATGTGTTGTGTGGGGCCTGGCAAGCAGGGGCGTTTTTGGTGGTAAGTGTTGGGGCGTGGTATTTGCTCAAGAAACAGCACGAGGCTTTTGCCCGAGCTTGCTTGCGCCTGGGCTTGAGTGTGGCCTTGGCCGCTTCGCTCCTCCAACTGGTTAGCGGCCACCGTAGCGCCCGGATTGTGGCCCAACATCAGCCCGCCAAGCTGGCGGCCTTCGAAGGGCTTTATGAGACGCGCACGCATGCGCCTTTGACCTTGGCCGGCTGGGTGGACGAACAACAGGAACGCCTCCGGTTCAAGTTGGAGATACCCGGCCTGCTCAGTTGGCTGCTGCATGGCGAGGCTTCCAAGCCGGTGAAGGGCCTGCGCGAATGGCCTAAGGAAGATCGGCCGCCGGTGAACCTGACGTTTCAGTGCTATCACGTGATGATTGGGGTGGGCTTGGGGCTCATCGTGATCGCGGTGCTTGGGGTGTGGTTCCTGTGGCGAGGTTCGTTGCCGCAGAGACGGTGGTTATTGTGGCTTTTGGTGCTGTCGGTGCTGGGGCCGCAGGTGGCCAACCAGGCCGGTTGGTGCGCCGCTGAGGTGGGACGTCAACCTTGGATTGTCTATGGACTGATGCGCACCGCCCAAGGCGTATCCGAAACCGTCAGCGCCAGCGCGGTGCTAACGTCGTTGGTGTTGTTTGCGTTGGTCAATTTGCTCTTGTTTGGGGTCTTCCTTTACCTGCTGAACGACAAGATCCAGCACGGCCCTGACGGCGCCGACCTGACGCCGGAGGGCAAGCTGGCGATGCCTCAGACGTCCTAAATCTCAAAGCTCCGCTTTGCATGTCCAGGGCTGCCTCGAACCCGAGACCTCAGATTTGGAACCTGGCACTAGGCGCCGGGCTCCGGCGTGGGGATCTGGGTTGGTTCTTGGATTGTGACCTTGCGAAGACGCTTTGCGTATGAACTTCGGTTCGCTTGATCTGCCAACGATCTGGTTCATCCTGGTAGCCGTGTTGTTGACCGGTTACGCGATGTTGGACGGGTTTGATTTGGGCGTGGGCGCGCTGCACCTGTTTACTAAGGACGACCAAGAGCGGCGCCTGTTGCTCAATACTATCGGCCCGGTCTGGGACGGCAACGAGGTGTGGCTGGTGACCGGGGGCGGGGCGTTGTTTGCCGCCTTTCCGGAGGTCTATGCGACGGTGTTTTCGGGGTTTTACCTGGCGTTTATCCTGTTGTTGGCGGCTCTGATCTTTCGGGCGGTGGCCATCGAGTTTCGCAGCAAACAGCCCATGCGCTGGTGGCGCCAGATGTGGGATGTGAGCTTCAGCCTCGGCAGCATCGGCGCCAGCCTGTTGTTGGGGGTGGCCCTGGGCAATATCGCCTGGGGCGTGCCCCTGGACGCGCAACGCCGCTTCGCCGGCCGGTTTGTGGACCCGCTGCATCCCTATGCGCTACTGGTGGGGGTGACGACGGTGGCGCTGTTTGCCATGCATGGCGCCATCTACGTACGCCTGAAAACCGAAGGCCCATTGCACGAGCGGTTGAGCGACTGGATTCGCAACTGCGTCATCTTCTTCATTATCAGCTATGCCGTGACGACCCTGGCGACCCTGCTATACGTGCCGCACATGGCTGATCGGGTCCGAGCCAATCCATGGCTGTTTGGCTTGGTGTTGCTGAACCTGTTGGCCATCGCCAACATTCCCCGCGAAATCTATCATGGCCGTGATGGCCGGGCGTTCATCTCCTCCTGTGTGGCCATGGCCTTGCTGGTCACCTTGTTTGCGGTGGAGCTGTATCCGCACTTGGTGCTCAGCCGGCCGGAGCCGGCGCACAGCCTTACGATCCACAACGCCGCCTCCTCGCCTCGGACACTGTCGATCATGCTGGTCGTAGCGCTGATCGGCATGCCGCTGGTGCTGGCTTACACCATCAGCATCTACTGGATCTTCCGGAGCAAAGTGAAGCTGGACGCCTCAAGCTACTGAATGGTCTGCTCGTTAGTCGTGGGCTGGATCCGATTGGCCAGGCACAAACGCCGATCACCCCGCATCGACTACTCTGAGCCATGAAGCGACTGGAGCACAGCACAGCTCTGGTGGCCACGCGTAGGCAAGCTGACCCTTAAACAAGCAGTTCGGCCCAGCAGGCTGTGACCTCAGGCCCCAACCATGCCAGCCCGAGGGGCTACGGAGCGGGTCGGTCATGCACTCCGCTGGCTGCCGCTTTAGCAACGCTGCTGGCAGGCTGTGGCCCTTTGGAGGCTGGCGCCAAAAGCGCCATGCCGGTTCAGTCCCCGCAACCTGGCCACCTGGCTGCTATGCAATCGGTGTCTAAGCCTTCGGGCGGCTGTTTGATCCCGTTGGATTCCGGTTCGTGCTGCAAGTCCGCACCGTCGGCCAACTGCATGACCACCCCGGCGAGGTTGGTGGCGTGATCAGGGATACGTCCCACGGCCCTAGCCGCAGAGACTTTATCTCCGTGCACGTCGAAATGCCACAGTGATCCTTGGCCATGGAGCACCAGCAATGGCTAGACACATTTTGAGGCACTCGGATTCAGCTCCGAGCGGCCTCTACTGGTCCAAGCCGCCCGGGCTCGGGTAATACCGCCCATCGCGTCGGTTCGCGTCTTTAGCACCTCACGGTGTGGCCGCTGGCCAGCCCGCAAGCTTTTTGTGGCTCTGGCCGATGTAATCGGCCCCCGTGCTGCGAAGGGAGCGCAGGCTCAGGCGTCCGTCGGTCAGGCTGGCGGGTTGCAAATGCGGCAGCCCGTTGGCTATCGGGTGCGCTCGAAAAGCGTCTGCCAGAGCCGGTTGCTCCGGCCCGACAGCCACAGCAGCAGGCGCGAGATCCCGGGCAAGAAGATCGCCCGCTGCACGCTGCGCGCCCAGGTCAGTCGCCTAGCAAAGGCGGCCCTGCACGCCTCTTGCACAGCGCGTGTGGCTTCCGCCCACGACAGTTGGCCGCGACTCCAGGCCGTCAATGGCCCGGCGGCCACCGCTGCCGACTCCAGCGCCAGGGATAACCCGTTGCCCGTCAGCGGCGGGATCACCGCTAAAGCATCGCCCACGCAACATTCCACCGCCGAATCCGACTCGGCCAACCTTCTCACCCACGGTAGGCCGGGCGCATGCCACGCCAGTCCCGCCACCGCGCACAGCGAGCTTTCCACAAACTGGGCCCGCCGCAACCGCTGCTCCAGCAACGCCCCCGGCGCGCCCCGCAGCCATGTCACTGCGTTGACCGGGCCGCTGCCCGGCCGCCTCCGGAACAGCCCACACACGTTGACGTTGCCAGTCTCCACGCGACACAGCCCCACATACCCGTCGGGCTGGAGATGCATTTCCAGGTCTGCCTCCAGGGCCACATTTCGCGCGTGGACTTTTAAGCCGAACCACCGCCAGCCGCCTCCGTCCGGCTCGGTGCACGGCCGCCTGCCGGTGGCTCGCTCGATTCCTGCGCCGTTGCAGCCGCCCTGGCACCGTTGGCCGGTACGCAACTCCCCGCCTAGACGGCAGAACTCAGCAGCCAGCATCGCGTCCAGCGTCCAACGCGAACAACACAACGCCGGCTGCGGCAATTGGCGCCGCACCACAGCGCCCTCAGCCGCAGCCGGAAAGAACGCAACCGAGGTGGCTAGCGGCGCTCCGGCCCGCACCAACCGCCCGACCAAACCCAGCCGTTCCAGCACTGTCCAGCCGTGGCCCCTGAGGAATTCGCCGCACACGCGATGCCGCGGATACTGACCCGCTTCCCGGACCGTTACCGGCACACCGCGTCGGCGCAGCTCGATGCCCAGCGCCAGCCCCGCCGGGCCGCCCCCCACAATCGTCATGGCTCGCCCGCTCATGCTTTACCCCTGTCTCCGCGCCACCAACAAATGCGTGAACAGGCCCACCCGCCGCTCGGACAAATCCCAGCCCCTTTCCGCCCACAGCGCCGACAGTTCACCCTCCCGAAATCCCGCCGCCACACTCCGGCGCGTGTTGGGCGAAGCGGGCGTGCAGCGTGTCGGCCCGTAGATCGAAGGCTTCCTCCAACGATTCCAGCGCAAGGTGGCGGCTCACAATGCCGTTGTTTCCGCAGAGCACCTTTTGCAGCAGCGCACGCGATCGGGGCGCAAGGGCTGCGAAAAACGGCGCGCGTTTGACTGCTTCCCAACACTCGCTCTGGGTGTAGCGTTGGGCCGGAACAGCTGTCCCCAAACCGATGAGCAACAGGACCAAAGCTAGCCGCATACCCACCGCTGTCAAACACCGGCGCCCTCTGGCCTGGTCTGCCGCTGGGACCGTGACCCCCATATCGCCCAGGCGCACGGCCAGCAAGCCAGCCCCGCCAGCCAAGCCTGGCCGACATCGGCGTAAGGGCCCCGGGAATTGAACCTGGTCCCCCCTCCGACCCGGACCGGCGTACCTCCCGCATCCGGCTCTCCAGTCAGTCGGTTCGTAGCCCTACGGTTGTCCCCATCCACTGGTGCGCCCCTGCCAAGCATAGCAGGCCGCGGCGGCCAAACCACCCGATTTGCCAACTCACCCAAGCTAAGCCGCCTCACATGCGCTCTATCTAAACACTACGTTCCACCCACCCTCACCGGGCCCGAGTGTCTTGGGCTTGTTGAGGCCTCACCGCCACCGGCGCCGATGGACCTTCCTCGTCCGGGTTCACTCCGCATCCACTCTCCTACGTGGCTTGGCTGCGCGATCGTGATCAGCTTCACCGCGACGACAGACGGTCGGACTTGTGCCCGGCGGCTCTTCAGGCCACAGGGCCATCAACACCGCTTGGCCCCCCGCGGCTCTTCCCGGATTAAAACCAGACAACGGCCCGCCATCCCGTCTTCAACCAGCGGCGCGCCGCCCAGGTTGCGCCGGCGGCCAGCGGGTTTGGCCCGCCGTGACGGACTTGGCCTTGTGCTCGCAGGCGCAGCCAGCCGGATAGCCACAGCGCCGCCTCAGCCCTCAGAACCTGTGTTTATCTACTGGGCTCAGCCCGGGCGCAGCGGCCGAATGCAGTTCACGGCGACTCCCCACACCGGAAGCCCGTGGCACGGACCGCTCCTTGTGGTTTCGTTACTCTCCAGCGGGGGTTGGCACGAGGCAGTTACGGTTCCATACCGCGCTATTGTCTGGCCCTCTCAGGCGCACGAGTGCGCCGTTGCCGCCGCTTCACCGTGGTTCTGGAATTTTCGGCGTCGAGCCGGCCTGAAGGCCGCGCCACGGGGCGGGTCGCGTTTCACGCGGGGGGGTGAAGCCCTGTGCGATTGGCATGGATTCCAGTGAAATCGCAGTTGCCACGGTTTGAGGCCGCGAGATGGCGCGCGGTTGCTGGGCGCACCGGTGCCGAGGTTGTTTGCGCCAGCGGCTACGCCGAACGAAAGGCAGCCGATGCGTCCCGCCGTCGGGGCCGACGGCAAAAATTACGGGCCAGGTCCGGCTGAACAAATCCGCCAGTGCATGCGCCAGCGCTGGTGCAACGCGCAGGGACGCTTTTTGTGTTTGCCTTTCCATCCCGCAAAACCACGCTGATCCAAGCTGATGACCGTGATATTGGGTACCGGTCAAGACTGCCCGAAAAGCTGGCCAATATCAGGCAGGTCAAAATGACACGATAATCAATCCATCGTTAGGCCGCGTTGACCGTCATGCAAAATGCACGCTGCAAAGTAAAAGGAAGCCAATCGTCACCGTTCTTTTCACGTTCGGCCTGCTCGTCACTGCCCAAGCCCAAGAGGCCATCAAGGTGGAGGTCACGTTCATTGAGCACCCGGCCGCTATGATCATCACGAAGGAGGCCTGGCAGCATGGCAAAGCACTCAAGCAACGCGGGGTCCATGTCCTTGGCACGCTTGTGGCCACGACCCCTAGCGGGCGATTGGCCACCCTGAAGGCCGTGGATGTGCGGTCGGTGCCCAGTGGGGGCAGCCCGGCAGACGGAGCCAATTGGCAGCGCAAAGTCGAGATTGGTCCGGAGCTCCGGGTTCAGCCTGCGGTGCGAGGTGACACGATCGAGTTTTCCGCCACAGCCACCCTCCGGGTGTTCGAGGGTGTCCGACCGGTCGGCGATGCCGTTGCGGCCTCGGAGTTCACCTCGCACGAGTTTTACTTCGGGGGCAACACCAAGAGTGGCGAGACATTGTTTCTACCATCCAAGTCCACCGCACAGAAGAAGCGAGTCACTCTTGTCGTGACATTCACCAAGGTATGAACCAGGCTATCGGGCGGAACAGAGTTGGTGGAGCGACCCGCCGGCCGGCTGCTCCGTTGGAGACCAGGCAGCAGTTCGCGCTGGCACCCTGTGCCGCGGCAGGCGTCGGTCGGCTCCAACGTTGGCGCGGCATGCGATTTGTAATCCCCATACTGACAGTCCTGCTGTTGACGGGGTGCAGCGATGTGGCCACGACATGATTTGCCACCGTGGCAGACGCGAAGTCGCAGGGAGGATTTGAGCGAGGCTAGCTACCGCCGTTGCTGCTCGATTGCGCAACGGCCATCCTGGAGCGCAGCGACCTGGATTTGAACATAGGCACAGGTTCATTCGGCTACGACCTGCATGAGCGGGCCGCTTACCTGGAGAAGCTCTGCCGAATGGGAGCGGTATTACGGCCCGACGGCAACCGTGACGTCCTGACCCTCGCCACCAATGGTTCGCGTTGGAGGATTCGGCTGCCAGGCAGGTTGGGATCGGGATTGTGGAGGGCCCGACCGCTGCGAGAACGCCCGGCAAGGTCACTGCAGCCAACACTGGCAGTCCGATACGGGTGGGGCCAGTGGGATTAGCGCCACCCCTCACCCGAACCGGTCGGGCGGTTTTCCCGCATCTGACTCACCACTCAGTGGACTCTCCGCGAAACCGACCCTACGCACAAGCAGCCCTGTCCCACACTAAGCGGCTCCTGGCATCCCAAACCAGTGGTGATCGACTCCAGGCGCGGCGTGGTTGCGCCACACAGCCCAGAAGGCTGCCTAGTGATTGCGTTCCGACAGCACATGGTCCCGGAGCCGAAACCATTGGGTTGCCGGTTTGCTGGAGCCCAGCCAGGTCAGCCTGAGATCCGTTCACACCGAAGGTTCCACCCACCCCAGCGGCGACGGGTGCGTGGGGCTTCTGCTGGCGTGGCCTCCCCTGCCACTGGCGCCCCTCGATGGGTTCTGTCATTCGTCACAGACTTCACGTTTCCACTTCCCTACGCCCTTGGCCCGTGAGTGAGACCGCCTGACTTCCACTCCCCACATAGGCGCGTGGCGGAAGACGAGCGGTTTTTTTTGGGTTAAGTTGATGGACGCGGCCGCATCGAGTTTATGGCGTGTGGGTTCCGGCAGGTCACGTGGATAGGTGCGGTTGGTTCGTAAGCGGTAGCTTTCCAGCCCGTATTGCCCAACGCCGAGCTTTCATTGGGGGCCGGTGACCGTTCGGCCTTGACGGGGAGGTCCACCCGGCTGTGTGGCGGCCTTCGCAGGCTCACCAGTATGTCGCCTGGGCAGCCCTGCGTGAGCGTGGGCATGACGCATGGGCAAAGGGCATGGGACAAGGGGCGTGGAGCCAAGGGCTGGAATCTTGGAGGTGGATTAGCGGTTTCGGCGGGCCGCCGAGACCGACCGGGCAGCCCCGGTGGTACCCATGGTCATCGGAGCCCCGAGGCTAAGCCGGTGAGACTCCGTGCAGGCAGAGGCGGCTTGGCGGAGTTGAGCTGGCCGCGGATTTGGACGGGGGTTTTCAAGTGCCTGGGCAAGGCTGTGCACCGGCGGTTCGGGACTACCTGCGGCAGGAGGACTACCAGCCCAGGCGGTCTGAGCGGCTTAGATGTATGGAGCAAACGCGGCAGATGGTCGGCCGCGTAGAGGCAGCGCACGCAGGTAACTGTAGGAGTGCCGGCGCTGGGCTATGGGCCTGCAACCGGCATCCGAATGCTCAGCGTTGGGTAAGGGCATTGCGGGTCTATCTGTGCTGCCAAACGCGAATGGAGCTCGGCTGGAGTTGCCTGGCCCGCGTAGCCTGCGGCCGGGTATCAATGAGTTTGAGGGCGTGCACCCGGTCCAGCCCTGAGCCGACTGCGCCAGGCTCCATAGCCGAAATAAATCATCAGACCCAGCCCAAGCCACAGGCCAAACCGGATCCAAGTCTTGGCTGGTAACTGCCACATCAACCAGGCACAGCTTGCGACTGCACAGAGGGGTACCACCGGCACCCAAGGGGTACGAAATGGCCGGGGTAAATCCGGCCGACGCACGCGCAACACAATGATCCCCAAAGCCACCAAAATAAAGGCAAACAGGGTGCCGATGTTGGTCAACTCGACCAGCTCGTTGATATTGCTTACCGATGAACCCACCGCCACAAAAATGCCGGTGAGCATCGTCGTGACATGAGGTGTGCGGAACTTGGGATGGACTTTGGCCGCCCAAGGGGGCAGCAGCCCGTCACGAGCCATCGAGAAAAAGATTCGGGGTTGACCCACCTGATACGGCACCAGAGCCGACGTGGTGGCCAGAACTCCGCCGGCGGCCATCAGCCCAGCGGTCCATTTCATGCCCAGCGACTCGAACGCGTAAGCCAACGGGTCGGCTATGCCCAACGTATGCCAAGGCACCATACCGGTGAGCACCGCGGCCACAGCCACATACAGCACCGTGCAAATGCCCAGGCTGGCCAAGATGCCAAACGGCATGTCGCGGCCCGGATTGCGTGCCTCCTCGGAAGCGGTGGACACAGCATCAAAGCCGATGTAGGCAAAGAAAATGATGGCTGCACCGCTAGCGATGCCTTTGAAGCCGTTGGGAGCAAAGGTGGCCCAATGTTCCGGTTGCACATGCCACGCCCCTACCCCAAGAAACAATCCCAACACCACCAGCTTGGCTACCACCAGAGCCGTGTTGAACCCGGCAGTTTCGCGAATCCCAATCAACACAATCCACGTGATCACCGCCACAATACCAAACGCGGGCAGATTGAACACCACCGGTATGCCAGCCAGGCGCGGGGCTTGGTGCCAGGCTGTGGCAGCCCGTAGCAGGCCCGCGCCCAGGCTGGCCGGATCGGCCCCCGCAGCTTGGGCTCGGGCCACTGCACCGGCTGCCTGTAAGGCTGTCCGATAATCCGTGCCCAGCCAGGCTGGTACCTCCAGGCCAAAGCTGCGCATGAGCACTTGGAAATAGTCTGACCACGACACTGCTACGGCGGCATTGCTGACCGCGTATTCCAAGATCAGGTCCCAGCCGATGATCCACGCCAGCAGCTCGCCCAAGGTGGCGTAGGCGTAGGTATAGGCCGAGCCGGACACCGGCACCATGGCGGCAAATTCCGCATAACACAGCCCGGCAAACCCGCAGGCCACCGCCACCAACACAAACGATACGGTCAAAGCCGGCCCCGCCCCCACGTGCCCGCCCCCGCCGGCTGCTGCTTCACCCACGGTGGAGAAGATGCCTGCGCCCACAATGGCACCGATGCCCAAAAACGTCAGGTGCCACGGCCCCAACGCCCGGCGCAGACGCCGTCCGGGCTGCTGCGTCTCGGCCAAGAGCTGCTCCAAGGGCTTGACGCAGAATAGATGGGCCAACTGCTTCACGGCGCGGCATTCAATGCTACCCAGCCATCCAAGAAAAGCCCGAATGCACCGCAAAGTGCGTGCGGGCGCATCTCATTGTCTTGCCTTCCGCCGACTCACGTCGGCGGCTACAGGGTGCAACCGTAGCCGCCCTCAGGCGGCGGACCCAGCGGACCCGGCGGATGAGTCCGCCGGCTCACGCCGGCGGCTACGCCTTGGCTTGGCCTGCCGACTGGAAGTTGGCGCTACAGCATGGTAGAGGCCCGCGCTGCGGGGACCACCAACCGGCCTGGAGCGAGGCGCCGCCTCCACATGGGTACCTGCCCATTGGCCGAAGCTATCGCGCCGCGGCCCGAGCCGAGCCAAGAGGTGGCGCATATCCCGGGCTGGGCCGGCAACTCCGTTTGGCAGCGCACACGATCGGGCTTTTCACCGCAGACGCGAATCTGCTAAACCACACCCATGCGCGCGCGATGGTGGCTGACCGTTGTGCTATTCGGCTGCGGATGGATGACAGGCACCGAGGCGGCTCCAGTCCAACGGCCCAACATCCTGTTCATTCTGGCGGACGATCTGGGCTGGGGCGACCTCAGTTGCTATGGCCAGGAGAAATTCCGCACACCCAACATTGATCGCCTGGCCGCTGAAGGGATGAAACTCACCGTGCATTACTCCGGCTCGCCGGTGTGTGCGCCGTCCCGGTGTGTGTTAATGACCGGCCTGCATCCGGGCCACACTTACATCCGCGACAACCGAGGCGGGTTAAACGGAACCGAGGGACAAGAACCAGTGCCGCCTGGCTACTTGACCTTGCCCCGGACTCTGAGGGCGTTGGGCTATACTTTAGGCGCCTTTGGGAAATGGGGGCTGGGGCCGGTGGGGAGCAGCGGCGACCCACTCCGGCAAGGGTTCGACCGCTTTTACGGCTACAATTGCCAAGCTGTGGCCCACAATCATTACCCCACCTCGCTCTGGGACAATGCCGTGCGGGTGCGGCTGGATAACCCGCCCTTTGCCGCGCACCAGAAGTTGCCAGCCGACGCCGATCCGAATGACCCTCAGAGCTACCGGCGTTACACCGGGCGCGCGTATGCGCCAGATCTCATCAGCGCCCAAGCGCGGCAGTTCATCCGCACCAATGCCACTCGGCCTTTCTTTTTGTATTACGCCACCACGGTGCCGCATTTGGCGTTGCAGGTACCGGAGGATTCACTGCGCCCGTTTGTGGGACGATTTGCCGAAGAGCCGTATCGGGGCGACCGTGGTTACCTGCCCCACCGCACGCCCCGAGCTGCCTACGCAGCCATGATCAGCCGCCTGGACCAGGAAGTGGGCCGGATGCTGGAGTTGTTGGAGCAGTTGGGCTTGAGACAGAACACGATCGTGATCTTTACCTCCGACAACGGGCCGGTGGGCGGTGGTACAGGTGGCACTGACGCGGACTTTTTCCGCAGTGCAGCCCATTTCCGTGGCCGGAAAGGCTCGGTGTATGAGGGCGGGGTGCGCGTGCCCTGTTTAGTGTGTTGGCCAGGCCAAATTGCGCCCGGTAGCCAGTCTGACCGCGTCACCGGCTTTGAGGATTGGCTGCCGACGTTGCTGGAGCTGGTCGGGGCGTCCAACGCGATCCCGGCCGGTTTGGACGGGATCAGCTTCGCTCCGACGTTGCGGGGCCAAACCCAGCCGCCCCGGGCCTTCCTCTACCGCGAGATCCCCGGCTACGGTGGCCAGCAAAGCGTGCGCGTCGGCGACTGGAAAGCCGTGCGGCAACGGTTGAATCCCGGGCCCAAGGCAAAGTTCAACCCCGGCCCAATCGAACTGTACGATTTGGCCAAGGACCCTGGCGAAAGTACGGACCTGGCTGCGCGACATCCCGAGCTAGTCCAGCAACTAGGCACTTTGCTGCGGCAACAGCACACGCGGTCGGAGTTGTTCCCAATCCGCGCTCTGGATCGGGCTGACGGCAACTGAACGGTCAGCGCTCGGGGCCGGAATAGGCGCAACCGATGTGGCTTCTCCGCCGAGTCCACCGCAGCAGAGCTGGGACCGCCCTGTGGTGGACGCGGCTGAGGCGCGGCAGCGAAGCGAGTCTGAGCAGCCCCAACACGCTGCTGCATCCGGCCCACGGACCAACGCCGCTGTCCCACAGCGGGCACAACCTTCCTTACCGAGCCCGCCGTGCGCCATTGGAAGCTTTACGGAACTGGGTTTTAGCCTACAGTCACTGGCGTGGTGACATTGGAGTCCAGTAAGCTGTTCAGCCGGTTGGCTCCTGAGGAGCTGACGGCGCTGCGTGCGCATATCCAGGAACGGAGTTATCCGGCTGGGACCGACATCTTTAAGGAAGGCGACCCTGGGGACGGGATTTACGTGGTGCGCGGTGGTTTGGTGCAGATTTCAGTGGTGTTGACCGACGGCCAACGCTGCGTGTTGTCGCGTGTGGCTCCGGGGGACGTGTTTGGGGAGATGAGCTTGCTGGATGCCCAACCGCGGTCGGCCACGGCCACGGCCGCGGCTGACACCGCAGTGTATTTCGTGCCTCGGGCAGCGATGGTCGAGCTGCTGCGCAAGTCGCCCGAGTTATCGATGACCCTGGTCCAGGAGGTCAGCGCCCGGCTGCGCGAGTTCAATCGCCAATACGTGCGCGAGCTGCTTCGAGCTGAGCGGATGGCATTGGTGGGCCGGTTTGCCGCCTCAATCGTGCATGACCTCAAGAATCCGCTGGCCATTATCAGTTTTGCAGCCGAAATGGGGTGCGCACCCGACGCCAGCGCCGAGACCCGGCGGACCGCTCTGGACAGAATCACCAAACAGGTCGAACGCATCACGCATATGGTCAACGACATCCTCGAGTTCACTCGAGGACAGCCTTCAGGGCTGGAGCTGGCACCTACCAACTATGCCGACTTTGTCCAGGCCCTAGTGCGCGAGTTGCAGGAGGAAGTGGCGCGCAAAGCGGTTCGGATCGAATACGCCAATGCTCCCCCGGCAGTGCGCTTGCTCCTGAACCCAGCGCGCCTGAGCCGAGTGTTTCACAACCTGATTGACAACGCGGTGGAAGCCATGCCCTCAGGCGGACGCATCACCTTGCGCTTCCAGCAGACCGACCGGGCGGTGATCACCGAGATCGAAGACACCGGCCCGGGGATTGCGCCCGAGGTAGCCGACCGGCTCTTCGAGGCCTTTGCGTCGCATGGCAAACCGCACGGCACCGGCCTGGGCCTGGCTATTGCCAAACGGATCGTCGAAGAACACGGCGGCACTATCAGCGCTCAAAACCGACCTGGCGCTGGTGCAGTGTTCAGTTTCACCCTACCGCTTCGGGCCGAGGCAAGCTAACGGCCTAGGGCCGATGCCACAGCCTGGCGCCGTGGAATACTTCCAATGGCTGGGGTACCTCCGCCTGAGCAAAACCCACATGGATTGCAACCGCGGCGTTGAAGATTGGCGGTTTGCGCTGGGGGCGTTAGGCTGCGCTAGGCCATGAATCGCATCCGCCTATTGCCCGAGCAGGTGGCCAATCAGATCGCCGCCGGCGAAGTGGTCGAGCGGCCCGCCAGCGTGGTGAAGGAGTTGGTCGAGAATGCCCTAGACGCTCAGGCCACTCGCATCACAGTCGAAATCCAAGCTGGCGGGCGCAGCCTCATTCGGGTGACCGACGATGGTGTGGGCATGAGCCGGGACGACGCACTGTTGAGCCTGGAACGACATGCCACCAGCAAGATTGCGCGCGCAGAAGATTTGGCGGCGATTACCACCTTGGGCTTTCGAGGCGAGGCACTGCCCAGCATTGCCAGTGTGAGTCGGCTGGTGCTGACGACCCGCGAGCGCGAAGGCGGGCCGGCGGCGACCCAGATCGTGGTGCATGGGGGGCGCATCGTTTCAGTGCAGGAGGCCGGCAGCCCACCGGGCACCACCGTCGAGGTGCGCCACCTGTTCTTCAACCTGCCCGCGCGCCGTAAATTCTTGCGGAGCGAGGAGACCGAATATGCGCATGTGCAACATTACCTGACCTTGGCGGCTCTGGCCTTTCCGGAAGTGGCCTTTACGTTTGTGCGCGACGGTCGCCTGGTTTGGCAATTGCCAGCGCTGCCCGCGGCCCAAGACTGGGAGGCGCGCCTGGCGGCGCTGCGGGAGCGGATGCGCGGCATTTTCGGAGGCGAACGGGAGTGGCTGGCCGTGTGCCATACGAGCGCGCCGGACGCGACCGGTGAGGGGGCCGGTCCGGAATCCGGCACTGCCGGGCGCGAGCGGGGCGGAGTCATGCGCCTGTGGGGCTTTATTGGTAAACCCGGAGTGTCCCGCGCTACGCGCGAAGACCAGCACCTGTTTGTGAATCGGCGCCCGGTGGAAAACCGCACCCTCAACTATGCCTTGGTTGAGGGCTACCATACCGCGCTCATGAAGGGCCGTTATCCGGTTTGCTGCCTGTTTTTGGAGTTGGACCCGGCCAGTGTGGATGTGAATATTCACCCGACCAAACGCGAGGTGAAGTTCCATAATGACCGGGCGGTGCGGCAGCTTGTCACGGAAGCTATCCGGCAAACCTTGATGCGTTTTCATGCCGGGCCGGAACGGCGTTGGACTCCGCCGCCAAGCCCCAGCACACTTCCGCCGCCTGGGGCTCCACCTGCGCCTTTGCCCACGCCAGCCGAGTTACCGTCGTTCACGGCTCTCACTGGGACAGGCTTGGACACAGCGGCCGGCAGTCTCACTCGCACTGCGCCGCCTCCCACGGCGCCTCCCCCACAGACGTCCAAGGCGTCTGAACGGCTGCCAGGGACGGCGGCCGGCGCTGCCGTGGTGGCAGCCCCATCGAACCAAGCCATCACCCCCATTCCAAGTGGTTCGGCCCAAACTCAGCCCGGCACGACGCCTACGGCACCCCTGCCCAGCCCAACCGAGCCGGTTCCCTTACTCCAAGTGCCCCTGCGGATGCTGGGCGTGATCGGGCGACTTTATGTCGTGTTCGAATCGGATCGCGGCTTGGTGCTGATGGATCAGCACGCCGCGCACGAGCGGGTGTTGTTCGAGCAGATGTTGCGGCGGCTGGAACAAGGGACCGCACCGTCCCAGCGGCTGCTGTTGCCCGAGACCATCGAACTCTCGGTCCGCGACGCTCAGTTCCTGCGCGAACAACTGTCCACACTGAACCGGTTGGGGGTGGGCTTGAGCGAGTTTGGCGAACGGACGTTCCTGTTGGACGCACTGCCACCGTTTGTCCGGGTGCCTGACTGCCGCCGGTTCATTCTGGAGCTGGTGGACGAGCTGAAGGCCGCTGGCCAACAAATCAACACCTTGCGCCTGGGCGAACAGACCATCGCCAAAACCGTCTGCCGGCATGCCGTGAAAGCCAATGATCCGTTGACCGGTCGGGAGCTGGAAAACTTGGTGGCTGAGTTGCGCCAATGCGCCATGCCCTACACCTGTCCGCATGGCCGGCCGACGCTCATCGAGCTGAGCTTTCGCGAGCTGGAGAAGAAGTTCGGCCGGCAACAGTAGGTGCCCGCCGCCGCGAGCGGCTGACCTGGGCCCCCTGCTACAGGCCGGTAGTCGGCCGTGCATGGGAGCGGAACCGAACATCCCAGGCCACCAACGCGTCAAACCCCCCGACTATGGAAAGCATCGCCAAACCATCAATCCAGCCTATGAAACGACGCCAATTCCTGCAGGCGGTCAGCCTTACCGGGGCAAGCGTGCTGATTGCTCCGCGACTGAAATTGTTCGGCGCCGAAGCGCCCAGCAACAAACTGAACATCGCCCTGATCGGCACCTGGGGCCGGGGCGAAGCTCACTTTGGCGCCGTAGCCAGCGAAAACGTGGTGGCCTTGTGCGACGTGGACGAACAGCACTTGGCCTTTGGCGCCAAACGCTTCCCGAAAGCCAAGACCTATGTGGACTGGCGCAAGTGTCTGGACCAAAAAGACATCGAGGCGGTGATTTGCTCGACCACGGACCATACCCATGCCTTCATCGCCAACTGGGCCATGAACCGCGGCCAACATGTCTATATGGAGAAGCCCCTGGCCAACAGCGTCGAGGAAGCTCGGGTGGTCCGTGCCACCTATCTGAAGTATCGGCATAAGCTGGCCACCCAAGTGGGCACCCAGCGCCATGCCCACGAAAACTTCAATCGCGTGCGCGAGCTGGTCTTGGACGGCGCCATTGGGGAGCTGCAGCAGGTGTGCGCCTGGGGCAACCGCCAAATCCGCCGATCCGGCTATCTCCCAGCCCAAGGCGAGCCGCCGCCCTACCTGCACTATGATCTGTGGATCGGCCCGGCTCCGTTTCATCCCTACAACCCCGGCTACTTCTCCGGTGGCCCGGGAGCCAACTGCCTGCAGTGGAACATGTATTGGGACTTTGGCAGCGGGCAGGTGGGCGATATGGGCAGCCACACCATGGACCTGGCCTGGAACGCGCTGGACGCTGACCTGCCCACTTCAGCCGAAGCCAGTGGCGAACCATTCAATCCTGAGGTCACGCCCGTGCGGCTGGAGATGCACTTTCAAATCCCGGCCAACTCGTGGCGCCCGGCCATCCGAGTCTCGTGGTACCAAGGCGGTGCCATGCCGGAGAACCCGTCGCGGTATGTGGACCTGAAGAAGATCGATCATGGCGTGATGTTCGAAGGCACCAAGGGCACGCTGGTGGCCGACTTCACCACCCGCGCGCTGTTGCCTGCGCACCGGGGAGCGGACCTGACCTACTACAAGCCTCGCACACCCGATAAGCTCATCCCGCCCCTAGGCAACTTTCACCAAGAATGGATCAACGCCTGCAAGGGCAGCCTAAAGACCTCGTGCAATTTCGATTACGCCGGCAAGATGATCGAAATGATGCTTCTGGGCTTGGTGGCCTATCGCGTCGGTAAGAAGATCAGTTACGACGGTGCCGCAGGCCGAGTCACGGATTGCTCGGAAGCCAATGAACTGCTTCGGCGCACTTATCGCCCGGGCTGGACGCTGCATGGCTAAGAGGGCGGCTTTTCTGCGCTGCGCCGATCCAGCGCATCGGGTCGGGTGGTTGAGCGCAAGGCTAACGCACCCGACCCGATGTGCGCTTGCGATGCGCGCTTAGACCCGAGTCATCAGCCCAGTCGGACCGTCCGGCCCGTATTGCTCTACTCGATCTTGCGGAGCCGATAGAACTGCCGCGGGCTGGTGGGCGGCAGGATCACCGTGTTGCGCCCCTGGATCACCACGGGTGCATTGGTGACCAGTTGCCACTCGCCCGTGTCAACCTGCGCGCGCCATTCGAGCTGGTACCGGTCTCCCGTCACTGGCCATGACACGATCACATTCAACCCAATCGCCGGTTCGGGGGCCGGGCCGTGCGGCAGCACCTGCTGCACGAACACTTCATACCCATTGGTGCCTTGGGTACCCGAGCCCGATTCTTGATTGAAGATGCCGATCACATCAAACCAGCCGGTCGGGGGTGGCCCAAGATCATAGCGCGGGTGCCGCAAGGAAAAATACCGACCTTGGCCGTCGGTGACCGTGCATAGGCGCGCACTCCAGCGGTTGGTCGGATTCCACCCGTTGGTTGTGACCAGGGTGATATTGTTCAAGCGCACGCGCATGCCCTGCCAATGCTCCGCCCCAGTTTGGCGGGTCGGATCGAAAATGGCCGGCCAGGTCCGCCAATCAGCCGGATCACCTCCGGGCTGCATCACATCGGCCAACGTGATCACCTCCGGCTCTGGCAACCCGTAGTTGGGCGTGATCAATCGAATGTCGAAGTTAGCCGCCGGATCGATGTCGTGCGCTTCGTTGATGTTCCGTTTGCCACCATAGAATAGCGACCGCCGCGCCGTCACTTCGATCAGATCCCCGGCTCGGAATGGCCGGAGCGTAGCTGGGTCGTGGTTGAGTCGCAGCACCTCAGCCGCCCAGGCCTCGTTGCTATAGCTCAGTTCACTGTCGTGTAGCCAGGGCAGGTTCCCGTAGTTTTGCCCCATCCAACAAACCGTCCCGCCGCGGTCCCCAGGTTCAACCGCCTGGAACACGATCTGCCATTCGCCGCCCATGCGGCCTTGGTTGGCTCCGTCGTCCCAGGGCTGGAAGTTCGGCGTTGGGTCCAGCATTTCATCCGGATTACACAGCAACACACCCCGCAGGGTGAACGGCAGCATGCCAGCCCACGCACTGGTGCCTGTGCTGGTCACAGCTTGGAGGTTGGAATGGGTCTCTGCGCTGGCACACACGGCCAGCAGCAGGCTCAAGACAAGGCCTGAGCGCACCACCGGCACCCTGTTCCAGCGTGCCGGCTGTCCGCGGAAGGGGATTAGTGTTACGTTCATCTCGAAAAGTATGACGCATGCCCGGGGCCAATTGCAACACCAATTTCCATTCGCCAGCGTATCGTGCCGCAGCCAAAGCAGGGCTGCCCCGGCACGGCGCCGCGGCCGGCCGGTCACTCCTAGTTGGATATCCGGACGGGCGGCAACCCGCCACAAGCTCGGGGCTGCTTCGGACACCAACATGGAAGCGCCCCGAGGCTGGGCGCATCTCAGTTTACTGCCGGTTGGTAGGCCCGGCGTAACGCAGGTTTCCCAACCTGCCGTATCGCCGACTTCCAGTCGGCTGGCCCACGTAGCCGCCGGCGTAAGTCGGCGGAATCATCCGCTAGGTGCACCGGGTCCGCCGCCTGACGGCGGCGGCTACGACATTGGCCTGCCGACCTCCCGTAGCCGCCGGCGTAAGCCGGCGGAATGAGCCTTCGGTAGACCGAGTCCGCCGCCTTACGGCGGCGGCTACGGCGGCGTAAGCCCAGTTGCAGCCAGGCGGTTTTGGGATTAAGGTTCAAGCATGCAAGCCACCCATGTTGGAATTGCCGTTGCAGCTTTGACTGGCGCCTTGGCCTGGGTCGGGCCGGCTGCAGCCCAATCGAACTTCGTCATCGCCGGGACGTTGTATGTGGACCTGCGGGCCACTAACCCCAGTGCGGGTACGGCCATTTGGACCAACGCCGGTGTCTTGGGGCATTTTACCCGGTTCGGTTCGCCGACCCTGGTGCAGGACGTGGCGGGCACGGGGATTCCAGGTGTGTGGTTTAACGGCACCAGCGATTACTACCGCGGCCCGACCAGCGTGCCGGACTTGGAGGGCAGCAGCGATCGGTCCGTTGAGGTATGGGTGCTTAACCCGACCATTGCCGATGAGGAGACCTTGGTAGCCTGGGCGCGCCGGGGCGGGCCGGATGGCAGCAATTTCTCGATCAACTACGGCACCAGCCTGTTGTGGGGCGAAGTGGGGCACTGGGGTGGCAACACCTACGACATGGGCTGGCCATCCAGCGAGCAGGTGCCGGCGGCAGGCCAGTGGCACCACTTTGTCTATACCTACGATGGCGATCGGACATGCCGGTTTTACGTGGATGGCCGCCTGGTGAGCACCAAAATTCAGGCTACACCGCTGCTGACGTATTCGGGCAACGCGATCAACTTGGGTGTGCAAAATACGTCCGCCGGCGCAGCCGATACCTCAGGCCGGATGCTCAGCGGCTACATCAATACCGTCCGAGTGCATGGCGGAGTCCTTAGCCCGGCCGATGTAGCGGCCAATTATGCGTACGGCCCGGCTTGGGTGCCGCCCACTGGCCCGGTGGCGGTCACGGTCCAACCGCAAGACCAAATCACGGGTGAAGGCGCCTCGGTCCAGTTCAGAGTGCAAGCCACCGGCGCCCTGCCGATCAGTTATCAGTGGTATCGGGAGGGCCAGCCCATAGCGGGAGAAACCAACCGGACTTTGACGCTCACTGAATTGACGCTGGCGGACAATGCCGCCCGGTTCAGTTGCGTGGTGTCCAACTACTACAACGGCACCCCCTACACAGCCACCAGTGCGGTGGCCACGCTGACGGTGCGGGGCATCGGCGCCATGCTGCGGCACCGCTACAACTTCGCTAGTAACGCCAATGACTTGGTTGGCACCGCGCACGGCGTGTTGACTGGTGGGGCCACGATCGCTGGGGGCGAGCTGGTGCTCAATGGCTCCAGCGCATTTATGGACCTGCCCAATAACTTGGTCACAGGCTTTACCTCCATCACCATCGAGATGTGGGTGACCGACAATGGCAGTGGCGCTTGGGCCCGATTATTCGACTTTGGCAACAGCACCGGCGGCGAGGGCGGCCAGGGCAGTGGCACCCAATACATGTTCCTGTCGTTGCCCAGCGGCTACGGCAACCTGCGCGGTGCTTATACGGTGGGCGGCGGCGGTGCGGCAGAGCAGCTTTTGGAATGGCCGGGTGGCCGTCCGCCGGTGGGCCAAAAGACACACATTGTGTGGGCCACCGACGGCCTCCTGCAGCAGGGCAGGCTGTATGTCAACGGGGTCCAAGTCGGTGCCAACAATGCCATGAGCCTGACTCCAGCCGCCTTGGGCCCGACGGTGAACAACTGGATCGGCAAATCGCAGTTCTCAGCCGACGCCTATTTCAATGGCCGGTTTGATGAGCTGCGGATTTATGCCATGGCGTTGCCTCCGGCCAAGGTGATCGAGAACTACCAACTGGGCCCGGACATTGCCCCCACCGACGGCCCCGTGCGCGTAGTCGGGCAGCCGTCAGGCACCACCGCGGTCGAAAATGCGCCTGCTACATTCACTGCAGTGTTGGATGGCCGCCCGCCGTTCCGGCTGCAGTGGTTCAAGAACGGCGCACCCATTCCGGGCGCCACTAACCTCACGCTGGTGTTCAACCCCACGCTGGCCGATGACCAGGCGCTGATCCAGTTGTGGGTGACTAACACTGTCGATGCCACCGACTACTTTGCCGCCAGCAGCCATGCACTGTTGCGAGTGGTGCCGGATACCGAGCCGCCCGTGTTGGTGCGGGCCTGGAACTGGGGCACCAGCCGAGTCAAAGTGCTGTTCAACGAACCGATCAGCCTCGCTACGGCCACGAATCTGGCCCATTACAGGCTGGTGGGGCCTGCTGGGTCGGTAGCCCTCAGCTCAGCCAGCCTAGAAGGCGACGGGTCGGTTGTGGTGTTGAGTTGCGCGCCGCTTGAGTTGAACCAGTCCTACACGATCGCAGTCACCAATCTCGAAGACCGGGCTGCAGTGCCCAACCGGATTGTGCCCGGCTCAAGCTACACCTTCGTGGCTCTGCCGTTCCAACTCCTGGACGTAGGGGCGCCTGAGGCACTCAGCCAGGTGCAACCGGCTCAAGGCGGCTACGATGTCACGGCCGGCGGCACCGGATGCGGCGGGATATCCGACCAGTTCAGTTTTGGCTTCGAAGAACGGACGGGTGACTTTGACTTGGCGGTGCGCTTGAATGGGCTGAGCCTTAGCGACGTGTGGGCCCGAGCGGGCTTGATGGCGCGAGACGGCTTGGCCACCAACGCCGCCTTTGCTGCCGTGTGGGCCACGCCCGGCCCGGCGGGTTGCTTCTTCCAGTGGCGCAGTCGGGCAGCTCTGACCAACACACCCTTGGCGGGCAGCTTCCCGGTGAATCATCCTTACACCTGGCTGCGGTTGCGGCGGGTAGGGAACTTGTTCGAGGGCTTCGCCGGCATTGACGGGCAGAATTGGATGCCGTTGGGTGCCGCCACCGTCCTGATGCCCGATACAGTCCACGTCGGCCTAGCGGTTAGCGCGCACAGCACCAATCTGACCACCACTGCAAGCTTCCGCGATTACGGGCCTGGGACAGGCAACATTCTGACCAATATGCCCCTGCCGTTCGAGCCGATGGCACCGTGTTCGCGCAAGACCGGCCTGGTCATCTCAGAGATCATGTATCACCCGCCCGATGCCTGGGGGACCGATAGCCTGGAGTTCGTCGAGCTGCATAACCCGGACCTGTTTGCTGAGGACCTAAGCGGTTTTCGATTGGCAGGCGACATTCAATACACCTTCCCAACCGGCACACGGCTGGCCAGCGGCGGCTATGTGGTGGTGGCCAATAACCCCGCTGCGGTGGAAGCGTTTTATGGCATCCGTGGTGTCCTGGGCCCCTACACCAATAACCTCCCCAACGAAGGCGGCGTGGTGCGGCTGATCAATGACGTGGGCGGGATCGTGTTAGAGATCAATTACGATGACGCCGCGCCCTGGCCGGTGGCTGCCGACGGGACCGGCCATTCGCTGGTATTACGCCGACCCAGCTGCGGTGAGAACGACCCGCGCGCTTGGGGCCACAGCGACCGGATCGGCGGTTCACCGGGCGGGCCAGATGGCTGGGGCCCAGAACCACTGCGTGCGGTGGTGATCAACGAGTTCTTGGCCAACTCAGATGCGCCCGGGTTGCTGGACTTCATCGAGCTGTACAATGCCTCGACTGCCCCGGTTGACCTGGGCGGCGCCTGGCTGAGCGATGATCCTCGGATGCCCAAGTTTCAAATTCCCGCGCCGCTGGTTCTTCCGCCCGGTGGCTGGGTTAGCTTTGACCAAACCCAACTTGGGTTCGCCTTGAGTGCTGATGGGGACGAGATTGTGTTGTGGAATCCGGATCGGACCCGGGTGATCGAGGCGGTACGGTTTGGCGCCCAAGCGCCCAATGTCAGTCGGGGCCGTTGGCCGGATGGAGCGCCACTGTGGAGCGAGTTGGGCGCGCCCAGCCCAGGCGCACGCAACACGACCCCGTTGGTCCGCGACATCGTCATTAACGAGATCATGTATCACCCGATCACTGAGTCCAACGACGACGAGTACATCGAACTCTACAATCGGAGCAGCAACACCGTCTGGCTGGCTGGCTGGCGGCTGGCGGGCGGGGTGACCTTCAGCTTCCCGACCAATGCGGTGGTGCCGCCGGGCGGCTACGTGGTGGTGGCGGAGAATGTGACCAATCTGCTAGCCAAATACCCCCACCTGACGCCTGCCAATACCTTCGGCAACTACGCCGGTGCACTCAGTGATCGGGGCGAGCGGATTGCCTTGGAGATGCCGCTGGTCAGCCTCCGGACCAATGCGCAAGGCAGGGTGGTGACCAACGTGGCCTACGTGACCGTGTGCGAAGTGACTTACCGCGATGGAGGCCGTTGGGGCAACTGGAGCGATGGTGGCGGCAGTTCGCTGGAGTTGATCGATCCGCGCGCTGACCCGCGCTTTGCCGCTAACTGGGCAGACAGCGACGAGACAGCCAAAGCTCCCTGGACCGTGGTCGAGTTTACCGGCATGCTCGACAATAGCTCCAGCCAGAGCAGCTTCACGCCGAACCGGTTCGAGATTCTGATGCAGGGCGCAGGCGAATGCCTGATTGACGATTTGGACCTGCGGTCAGGCGCCAACACAAATGTGAACCTGATCCTCAACGGTGGTTTCGAGGGTGGTGCAACCAACTGGTTTGCCGTCGGCACACATCGGCGCTCCTTTGTCGAATCCGGCGTGGGCACTGGCGGCAGCCGCGCCTTGCATGTAGTAGCGGTGGACCGAGGTGATCCGGGACCAAACAAGGTTTGGACCCGCATCAGCACCATGCCCACTAGCACCACCGGCACGATTCGTGCCCGAGTCCGCTGGCTCAAAGGCAGCCCCTACTGCTTGCTTCGGGTGCGCGGCCAGTGGATCGAGGCCCAGGTCGAGATGACCGTGCCGGCCAACTTAGGCACACCGGGCCTGCCCAATAGTCGTTGGGTATCCAATGCCGGCCCGGCCATAGCCGAGGTGACACACACCCCGGTGCTGCCCGCCGCTGGCCAGCCGGTAGTGGTCACCGCGCGATTAGATGACCCTGACGGCCTCAGCCAGGTGGCCCTCCATTATCGCCTTGACCCAGCCCAAGACTATGTGGCTGTGCCCATGCATGACGACGGCACTGGTGGTGACGCCCTGGCCGGCGATGGGTTGTGGTCGGCCACACTACCCGGCCAGCCCGCAGGGACGCTTGTGGCGTTCTATCTGTCGGCCACCGATGCTGCCACCCCGGCTGTCTCCAGCCGGTTCCCCAATGACGCTCCGGCGCGCGAGTGTTTGGTGCGCTTTGGTGAGCCCCAGTTTCCGGGCGTGTTAGCCACTTACCGCTTTTGGCTGACGCAGGATACCATCGACACTTGGGCAGCCCGCGAGCGCAACAGTAACGAACCGCTGGACTGCACGTTTGCCTGGGGCAACTGGCGTGTGATCTATAACGTCGGCACACTCTACAGCGCCAGCCCCTGGCACACGGCGAACCATCCCTACACCGGTCCCTTGGGCCGCACGTGCGATTATGAGTTGAACTTCCCCAAAGACGACCAGTTCTTGGGCGCGCGGGATTTTGTGTTAGCGGCTCAGGGCGAAACCCAAAGCTTTTTTGACAACGACCTGACCGGCCAAGCCGAAGACACTTGCTACTGGTTCGGGCGCAAACTGGGCCTGGCCTATAACCACAAACGCACGGTGCGTCTGGTGGTCAACGGCCAGCGCCGTGGTATGATCTACTTCGATCATCAGCAGCCCAACGGCGACTATTTGGACGAATACTTCGCCCAGGATCGGAGCGGTAAACTGTTCAAGATCGAGGACTGGTTCGAGTTCGACGACGTAGGCAATGGGTTCGAGGTCCAGACCGCGCGCCTGCTCAACTACACTACCACCGGCGGGGTCAAGAAGACCGCCCGCTACCGCTACAATTTCCGGCCTCGGGCTGTCACCGGCTCGCCCAACGACTTTTCGGACTTGTTCCTGTTGGTGGACGCGGTCTCGGCCCCTGCGCCGGAGCCCTACACCTCGGCTGTATTGAACTTGGCGGACATCGAAGAATGGATGCGCCTGTTCGCCCTAGAACATGCCGTGGGCAACTGGGACAGCTACGGGTATCGGCGGGGCAAGAACTGTTACGCCTACAAGCCCACTCGGGGCCGATGGCAACTGTTGCTGTGGGACATCGAGTTGGTGCTGGGCAAACAGAGCGACGGACCGACCCATCCGTTGTTTGACCTGGGCAGTGCCGGTGCAGCAGACCAATACGAACCCACCATTGCCGCCATGTATAACCACCCGCCGTTTGTGCGGGCGTTCTGGCGGGCATTGTCCGACCTGGTCAATGGCCCGATGCAGCCGGAGCAGTATTGGCCTCGGATGCTGGAGCGCTATCAGGCGCTAGCGGCGCACGGCCTACCGATCGAGCACCCGGCCAGCCTGGCCAATTGGATCAACGCACGCCGCAGCTATATCCTGTCGCAAATCCCAGCCGCCCAGTTCACCGTGGGCGCCCCGGACACCTTCGAGACGACCAACGCCACTTTGGTGTTGACCGGCACCGCGCCGGTGCTGGCGCAGCAGATCTTGGTCAACGGCAAGCCGTATCCGGTGAGTTGGGTTGGCAGTCAAACCGCGCCCAATGGCTGGCGGCTGCGCATTCCGCTGGAACCGGGCACAAACCAGTTGGTGGTGAGCGCGGTGGACAGCCGCGGCACGGTGTTAGGCGAACGGGTGCTGACGATCAACTTCACTGGCCCAGCCGTGTCGCCAGTGGGGCTGGTGGTCTTCAACGAGATCATGTACAACCCGGCTATTCCGGGCACCGCGTTCTTAGAGTTGTTCAACCGCTCCCCCGACCGCAGCTTCGATCTATCGGGCTGGCGGATTGAAGGCCTCGGGTTCACTTTCCCGGCTGGGTCGATCATCACCAATCAGCAGTATCTGTTGCTGACGCAGAACCGGTTTGCTCATGCGGCGGCGTATGGACCGTTGATCGTGCCGTTGGCGGACTTTCCAGGTGAGTTGGACAGCAGGGGTGAAGTCCTCAGCTTGATTAAACCCGGGCCTACGCCCGAGCAAGACATTGTGGTGGATCGGGTCCGATACGACAACGAAGCCCCCTGGCCGCAAACGGCCGATGGCCAGGGTTGGTCGCTGCAATTGATGGATGCGGCTCAGGACAATGCGCGGGTCAGTAATTGGTCCGATGGCAGGGGTTGGCGGTTCTTTAGCTTTACTGGCAATTCCGGCGCAGCCACCGGCACGCGGCTGTCGCTCTACTTTGAAAGCACCGGTGGCGATGTGTACCTGGACGACATGACGCTGGTGATGCACAGCGGGCCGTGGGCTGGGGTGAACATCCTCAGTAACGGTGGCTTCGAGCTGCCGCTGGGTTTAGATACCCCGGCAGGCACCAACAACTGGATGACCAGCGCCGTCACTGTTGCCTCGGAGATCGTACCAGGCTTAGCGCACAGCGGCACTTCATGTCTGCACCTGGTGTATGCGCCCGCTGGAGCGGCTCTGACCCGGTTCTACCAAGACCTCGCCGTCATCATCCCCACCCAAATGGTCTGCACGCTCAGCTTCTGGTATTTGCCCGGCACCAAAGGCACCAATCTGACCCTGCGCTTTAACGCCAACTTCAGGCCGGTGCTTGACCCCAGTCCACCCGCTCCAGCCACACCGGGGGCACCCAACTCGGTGGTGGCACCGTTGCCGCCTTACCCGCCCTTGTGGCTGAACGAGGTGCAACCGGAGAACGTAGCGGGCCCGGTGGACGGCGCGGGCGACCGGGATCCGTGGATCGAACTATACAATGTCGGGGACACCCCTGTGATTTTGGAAGGCTATTACCTGTCGGACAACTACTCGAACCTCACCCAATGGGCTTTCCCAGCCGGGGCAGTCATTCAACCCGGCCAATTCCTCATTGTCTGGGCCGATGGCCAACCCCAGCAAACTAGCGGTACTGAATACCACACCAGTTTCCGTTTGGCCCCAGGCACAGGCTCGGTCGCCTTGGCGCGGTTGCTGGACGGGGCACCGCAGATCTTGGATTACTTCAACTACGCCGACCTGTCCCCTGGCCATTCCTACGGCTCGGTGCCCGACGGTCAGCCGTTCTACCGCCAGGTGCTGTTCCTGCCCACACCAGGCTCGACCAATCTCGATACCCTGCCGCCGGTGGTGCTTTACATTAACGAATGGATGGCCGCCAACAACGCTGGCAGCGGGATTGCCGACCCAGCCGATGGCGATTACGACGATTGGTTCGAGCTGTTCAATCCCGGCCCGGTGCCGGTGAATCTGGAGGGCTATTACCTGAGCGATAGTCCTGCTAGTCCGTTGCTGTATCGGGTGCCGGCAGGCTACGTGGTGCCAGCAGGCGGATTCTTGCTGGTGTGGGCGGATAACGAGCTGGCTCAAAACCGGCCTGACCAACCCGACCTGCATGTGCCGTTCCGCCTGAACCAGGCGGGCGAAGCCATTGTAGTGAGTGCGCCGGATGGCCGGGTGCTGGACATGGTCAGTTTCGGCCCCCAAACGGTCAATGTGAGCGAAGGGCGGTATCCGGATGGAGCCAGCGCGCGCTACTTCATGACCACCCCCACGCCGCGTGCACCCAATGTTATCGCTCAACCGCCCGAGCCGCCGGTCTTGAGTAGCGTTTCGATCCAACCAGGTGGCACCATCACCTTCTCGGTCAATACGCGAGCCGGCTTCCGCTACCAGGTCCAGTTCAAGAACGATCTTAATGAATCGGCTTGGACAGCGCTTGGGCCGGTGTGGCCGGGGACCGGCGGCCCGATCACCATCACGGACGATCCCCGCTCCAGCCCACAGCGGTTTTATCGCGTGGTGATTCTGCCCTAAGCGGCCCCAAGTGTAGCCTCAGCGCACGCGCCGCGCTGGGCGTGCCTCGCCGCTGATGTAAAAGGTCAAGCCGGTCGCAGTACCGTCGGGCGCGGTTTGAAACTCGATGGCTGCATCGACGGTTTTGGCAAAGAACCGGGTTTTGGAGTTGGCAAACAGCGGGTAGGCATGTTGGCGGGTGGGATGGACCAGGCGCATGTGCAGTTGCGTATCCTGCCGTGTGACGATGATCGAGAACCGATCGTCCACCTCGTAAGTGCCCACGTAACGGTCCAACAACTCGGTGCCGAAGGTAAACTCCGCCGGGCCACCTTCCAGATCCCGCACCCACACGTTACGAAACCGCACCGGATTGCCGTGATCCTGCAAGGCCAGAGGCAGTTTGTCTGGATGCGGTCGATACGGCTCGCGCGTCATCCAAGCTGTCGGGCCGGTCAGCGCCACATGATTCTGCACCAACACACCGTTAAACAACACCGTCAGATAGGCCGGACTGAGCAGTTTGCCCTGCGCATCAAACCGCGGTCGGGTAAAGATGATGTCGTAGCTCTGCCACTGACCGGGTGGGCGAGTCGGGTTGACCAAGGGCGGATACTGGCCATAGACCGCCCCGGCTGCGCCGTCAGCGTAGGTGCGGTTGTTGAACGAATCCAGCACTTGCACCTCATACAAGCCCATCAGAAACACGCCGCTGTTGCCCCGGCCTTGGCTTTGGCCCTGGGGCGGCACCGGTGCGGCCCACTCGATGTGGAGCTGGCAATCACCAAAGTTCTGCAAGGTGCGGATGTAACCGCTGTCCTTGACGCATTCCATGGCGCCGTCCCGAACCACCCACTTGGCCGGGCTGCCGTCCAGACTGCACCACGCGCTCAAGTCCCGCCCGTCGAACAACACAATCGCATCTGAAGGCGCCTGGCCAGGTCGGTCCAACGTGCTGGGTGTGCCGGGGTTGACCCCCGGCGGCTGCGGCCGGGCTGCATCGTGCACTTTCCATTGCGGGTCGGGCTGTGCCTCGGTTGTCCAGGCAACCAGCACCGCCACAGCAAAAAACAAGGCCAAGATGCTGTGTGTCCCAAGCCCAAACGCGCTGAGTGTTGTCGAAGTCATTTGCATGGCGCCTGAGCTAGCTAGCCCGAGCCAGTTTTCCAAGCCAATTTAGGCTCCGGCTCACCGCACCCATGCCTCGGGCTGCTCGCGCACAACCAGCCAGCTCAAATACACGTTCACTACATCGTGCACCTGCACGGGCTGACCCATCACAACGTCCCGCGGTGGAGTAATGCGAAACGCAGATAGCTGGATGGGCCCTTCCACGATGATCTTCAGTCGATCCCGCCCGACGGGTTCGATGCGCCCCAGCCACTCCCAATCGTTGGTGACGCCGTTGATGGCCAATTGACCCCGGCTAAGGAATGACCACCTTCGTGCCCCGACGCTGGAGCCCGGCACCAACGCCAGGCTGCCGAGTCGGTAGTACAGGTTAGGGTAAGCGCTGGCATTGAGCGCTTGCTGCAACCGGCTTTCCATCGTCGCAGCCCCTACCGTCGCCTGAGACTTCAAGGATCGGATTGGGATACTGAGTTCAGCTCGCGCAGCCACGTTCCTGCTCAGCCCACCGCTGCTGACAGAAGCAGGTTGGTGCAGGTCCAGCCTGGCATCCACATCGAATCGACCCTTGATCAGACCGCCTTCAACCCGCCAAGCTATAATGCCGCGGCTGCCAGTAGCCTGGCCATCGATCCGGCACACCGACCCGGCCGGACTCCCCACGTAACTGGTCCAGTGTCTGGCTGGCAGCACAGGATAACCCCCAATCACCGGCATGAGTGGCTCGCCCAACTCGGATGTTGGAGGTTCGGCGCTGGGGGGTGACTGTGGCTGGGCCGGTGGTGCCGCGCTTTGGCTGACCGGGGGCGATGCAGGCTCGGCCTTAGGCGTCGGCGCAGGCCGGCTCTTGGCTGCTGGTGGGGGCGGAGTCCGAGCGATGCGGAGCTGCTCTTGGGTCTCGACCAGCTTTTCCTCCAGGGCAGCTCGTTCGGCCTCAAGCCGGCTCAGTTCGGTCCGCAAGATGGTCAGTTGCTGGCGTTGGTAATGATTGGCCACCAGCAGATAAGTGAACGCAGCCGTTAAGCCCATCGCCATCACTAGCACCGCCACCGCTTTTGTTCTCATAGACGCACGCTTTGTTGGGCCAGAGGCCGTCTTTCGGTCGGCTTTCTGCATACTCTCAGATCGAGGTCCCGGGCGCAAGCGGTGCAGCAGCCCCGGTGGCGGCATCCGGTGCCTGGCCGGGAACTGAGCCCGCAGTTCGCAGTGTCACCCGCAACATTTCACCTCGGCGCCACAACCGCATCCGCGGCCCCCAAGTGCCCGTGCCCCGGCTCACGATCACGGGCATGCCGTTGACCTGGGTTTGGCCAGCAAGCAGCTTGTATCGAAGCCGCACCAGATAACCGAACGGCCAAATCTGGCCCGCGTGCGTGTGGCCGCACAGCATCAAACTAGCCCCAGCGGCTGCGGCGGTCTCGGCCTCCAAGGGCGAATGCGACAACAAAATCACGGCGCCCGATGGCCGATTGGCCAGAGCTTTAGCCACTGGCTGATCATTCAGGCCGAACTGCCGCCGTGCGGTCAGATCGTCCACTCCCGCAATCAATAGCCCCGGCGCCACTTCCGCCCATTGGTCACGCAGAACCCTGTAGCCGGCGGTTTCCAGCAGCCTGACACTTGCGTCCAGCCCAGCATAGAACTCGTGGTTGCCGGTCACCCCCCACACGCCCAACGGCGCCCGGAGCTTGCGCAGGGTCGGCACCAGCGGCTCGACTCGCCGCACATTGCCGTCCACAAGGTCCCCGACCACGGCCACTAAATCCGGCTTCAGGCGTTGGACTTGATCCAACGCCGCCTCGAGCCAGCGTTGGCCCAGCAGGGTGCCCAGGTGCAGATCAGTTAGCACGACCACCACCAATCCGTCGTGCTGCGCAGGCAAGTCAGCTAAGTGCACCGTGTAATCGCGCACCGCCGGTGGGCGCAGGCCCTGGACTGAGGCAACAACCGCAAGCGCACCCGCCAAGCCTAGCGCTCCAGCGCGTAAACTCGGCGCCAAGCGCGGCAACAACCAACCGCCCAGGCTAATCAAATCCACTGCCAACAGCGCCACGAACAGCAAAAAGAGCGTCCCGATCCACATCGCACCCGCAAATTCCAAGAGCTGACCCAGGCGTTCCCACCCCCAACTTTGCAGCAGGCGCGCCACCGGGTAGCTGGCCCACAACACCGTGCCCAGCACCAGTAAGCTCCGACGTGAGAGGTGCGCTGTCACAACCGGCACCGAGCCGGCCCGGGCAAACACATACAGGTGCAGAACCGTCCAGATCCCTAGGACGATCGTCAGAAAAACGGCAAATCGGCTTGTGCTCATCCGCTCATGCCAACCCGCACCAGCCCAAGCGCAGGGCCTGGACACTGTTCAACCCTCAGCGCGCGCAAGGGCGTGCGAGCCCTCTAACAGGCGAGCAGGGTGAAGCTAAGCAGGCTGCTTGGCTAGGGTGATCTGTCGGACCAGCGCATCCACAAACGCTTCGTACCTGTGAGCCGATCGAGCCGCGCCGCGAATGCTGAACACCGGCACGCCGGCGCCGGTCGAAAATGTGGCAGAGGGACGGCGCCGCACATTGGCTAGCGCCAGCCCCAACCCGCCCAAGCCCACGCCGCCCAACACGATCGGCGCGTGCTCGCCCCGTTCCAGCCCGAAAACGCCGACCCAATACAGCGCCAGGGCAAGCGTAATGCCGCCCAGAAACAGCCCCAGCCCAAACGCAGGCTTTCGTAACCACCCACGCACTGGCGTCGGATTCAGATCACCGAGCCAGTGGCTGATCTGCCACTGTGCCAAGAACAGCTTGCGGCCCTACATGATAATCCGGTCCGCATACAGCTCGAACCTCTGACGGTCGAACCACTCATCTTCGGCGTATGTGGCGATAGGGTCCATCGATGTCGGCTGTCGCTGAGTCGGCTCGCTGGCCGGCCCGCGTTCGACGCCCCGGCGTTGCCACACCGGCCTAGGGCTTGCCCAAGCGCAAATCTGACCTCGGCGTCTCCTACCAGCAAGCCAGTTGAGCCTTTGAAAGGAGGCAAGCCACCGCAGCCCAATCGCTACCGCGCAAGGGTTGGCGCCTGCCCGAACGCGAAGCGTATGCAGTGCGCCGACTGAGCATGGGGCGCGGGGCATCGGGCGTGGAGCATGGAGCCAAGCGTTCGGAGCTCGGAGCTCGGAGCTGGAAGCTGGTCAGCCAAAGCAACCCACCCACGCCCCCTGCGCCTTGCTCCGTGCCAGAAAGGTGCAAACCCCACACATATGTGCGCACCAGCGCGTTGTCGCTAGCATTCAGCTCGGCGATGTGGCGGCCGAACAGCAGCGGGTCGCTGACAAATTTCAGGTCTTCAACCACGGCCCACGCGTTATTGGTCCAGACCGACGTTGTCTGCCGCATCCTACGCCCGAGCGGGTCATAGGTCCACTCCACTCTGCGCCAGGGGCCTTGCGGCACGTCCGATCGGCTCTCGACGCGCACCGATGGGCTCTCTTGAGCCCCTGCGATAGGTCTTGCCCCCACACGGGACGCTCCGGTGCGCCAGGGTGCGACCCGACACACACAGTGGCAGTCGGCCGATCTAGCGCATGCGCCAAGGCCCAAATACAGTTCCACTGTCATCGGTCAACATGTTGCCGCCTGCATCGTACCTGCGCGCCTCCGGTGTCTTGGCCATGAACACGCCCGATTAGTTCAAACCAACCCGCTGAAGCTGTCGCTACTGGCAGCGCAAGGCACGGCCCAGACCATCGCGTCCAGACGCACACCTCCGCCGGTCTCATTTAGAAAGGATCCATTCCGCAGGAACTGGCTTAACGCACGCTGACGGCCGGATTGGCACCTGCGCTGCCCAACGTCCCGCTC